>Ga0129318_10000024_pt1 | contig 15525 bp, 23 predicted proteins | sample CPB1_08_DNA_FD_94475 | JGI IMG/M metagenome (GOLD analysis project Ga0129318, IMG submission 94475) | Freshwater to marine salinity gradient microbial communities from Chesapeake Bay, USA - CPBay_Spr_0.1_0.8_DNA | ecosystem: Environmental > Aquatic > Marine > Coastal | place: USA: Chesapeake...
CAAATCAACTTGGCACCGGCAGATCTGACCGAAATGCTGCCGATTTTGATGGGTATGCTCGGCTTGGGTGGCCTTCGCACGATTGAAAAGCTGCAAGGCCGTGCAGCGAAGTGAGGGTAAGCGGTCCCGGCCTGCCAATTCCATGATGCTCTAGGTGGAAACCCGGAAAACGCCTAGATTCACCGCTTATCCCTCTTGCCGGGTTGACTGAAAAAGTGTATCACACCGACACGTGTCGTGTCAATCCTCCTTCATTCTGCTTTCGATGATTCCCTGGCTTTTGCGATAACTGCTTTGCTGTACGCTAATACTTGGTTATTATTATGATGGGTCAATACACTGTTGGGAAGGTTTATTCTCCAATTATCCCCTACAGACCTACGCGTTGCTAAGGCGTTCGACGCTTGCTCTGCTAATTTTAACTTCCAAGCAGGTTCAGTCAATGATATCTGGCTCGGTTTTCGATTGACGTACCACAGAAATGGCGATTCTGGTGAACAAGTACAATTTTTACTGTGCTGTGGGTTCATTATCTGCTTTCTTAAATGTGGGCAATGGTGCCCAATGGGTAAAATACGTATCTGTATAAACACCGTACACTGCTACGCCTGCTGCTTTATTAACTAATTGTATTTTCACACTTCGCGGTGTGTCTTTATTGATTTCTCTCCAGTGGTATTCCGGGTCAATCGCTACTGTACGTGCATTATTTAACATAAGATTCATCTGTTGGGTGTGGACAATGTTTAGGTATGTTAGCGATACACCAGACGCTTGCGTATTTGTGATTTCCTTTTGATTTTTGCCATCTGTCAATATAACAATCAGGCATACGATATAAAGATTGAATGACACTTGCTCGATGTGAATTCGTTAATTCACTCAACTCTGCAACGGTCAAACCATCAGAATATTCACTTAATAATGTTCTTAGCCGGGTTCGGATTGATTCGGTCGACACGTGCATTTCCTTCCCTGATTACAGTTGCCGGTGCATTTCCGTGGCATAGGCACTTCGTTGAAGATCAGGACGCAGCCAAGACCGATCACGATGCCAAAGAGGAAGCAGATTAGTTCAGTCATGTGTTCCCCCTTGCTCGGATTGAGCCTGCACAATTCTCTGCTGCGTGCTGCCAACAACCGGGTTCTTCCCACAAGCAGCTTGGGTTGTTTGCCTCTGTCTCACACGCCTTCGCACAAGCCTCCCGCTCTGCTGCGACAATGCTTTCCTCATAGTCGGTCCAGCGCGCTTGTGTAAACGTCATGTTTCGCGCAGCCGACGCTACAAGGCTGGCAAAGGCTTCAAGCTCAGCTAGCCCCCAGCGGTGCGGCTCTGTCCATCCATCGCCAACGCGGATGAGACCAGCTTTAACCGCTAGTTGAATGACTTCATCTTTAGTCATGTCAATACCCCCACCGAACACGAACGCAAACTAAGTACAGGTGCAGCACAAACTCGTTCCCACTGCTGACAAAACCTACAGCAAAGCAGGGCCACTTGCGCGGAAGAAACTCGGTTGTCAGATGCAGGCTTTTTCTCATGGCTTTTCTCCTATGCCGTGCCGACTGCCAAATCTATGCACTGCAAGATTAACCATTGCAGCCCACTGATTTCCGCTTACCTGAAACGGCGGCGGCGTATCGCCCGATGCTTTGGTTACTTCATCAAACAGCGTCTGGGCTTCATCAAATGTGACGATCTGCTTGATGTGTAGCGCGTCCAACAGTGGCTGGAGCGCGTGAATTTTGTCCTTCATGGCTTTCCCTTTATGCCGTGGGCGGCTTCGATGGCTCGGGCAATACGCTGTGACGTTGACCCGTCCCGTTTTATGGCCGAACCCTTTGCCGCTACGCGCACGATTGCTGCAATCTCCTCATCCGTCAGCGGCTTGCGCTGGGGTGGTTGGGTGTAAATAGCGCGGACTTCGTATAACCAATCATGCAGTTTCGGTGTCTTGATGTAATCACCAGCAGACTCCTTGCTGCATTTTTGCCAGTCGCTCCAAGAATTCGCCCCCCATGTCGGACGCGTTCGCATCTCGTATTGCACCGGCTCCTGCTCAGGCTGCTCCAGCGCAGCGCGGAGGTTTTGCAAAACAGGAGAATGCGTAGAGAACGCCAACCCACTTTCCAACGCCTTAAGCGCCATCTGCATTACTTCGCGGTCAGCCATATTCCTGCTCCTTCAGGTATCGCAGCCAGTTCGGCGCTTGGTGTTCACGAAATGCCGGGTCGAGGACCAGTTTGGCGTCACCATTCGCTGCAAATAACAAATATTCCTCAAAGTTCATCATATAGTTTCCTCTTGAGATTCTGCCGTTGTTGGCTTCGGGAACTTTGACGCTCTGCGCGCTGCGTCGATGGCCGACCATAGGTGAGACACCGTAGACTCGGATAAATCATAGGCGTAAGAACTGCCCTGCCACTTTCCAGATGGACGAACTTTCTTAAATCCTAGTCCCCGTAATACCTTTTGAACTCGTAATACATCATTTTGTGATTGTCGGGCAGTATCAATCTGTAGTACGATACCCAGTAACAAGTGGAGTGCTCCGGAGCGGATATTAAATCCATTACATAATTGACCTTTCTCATATTTGTCGACAGCAAAGAAAACCTCATTGGCGTAACTGTCCGGGTCGGTTAAGGCATCTCGAATCTTCAAATACCACGGTTCCATATTCTCAATAGTGATTTGCCGGTCTAATTGTTCTTCAGCGACCATTTCCACAGGGACTGTATACCAATCTTCTCCGGATTCGTACGCCATCACTGCTTCTGCCCACAACTGATTGCGTTGTTGCTTTAAAATCTCTGCCTTTACCGGCCCATTTTCGCCCACATGAGTAGGCCAGAAGCGACGAGCACCTGTTAAATCAGATATATATGCTTGACCTACCTCATTTGTAGTGCCTGCAAAGACGCAAGTCCGGGGATATGCTTTGGGGTCACGTTCATAACTTAAACGGACATCATCAACGGTAGTAGTCAATACCGCTTTCAGTGCTTCCATGTCGCCTTTGCGAACAGTCGCCAATTCGGACATTTCGACGATCATCTTTCCAGCGATCACAGCCACTAAATCCTTATGCGATGTTCCAGCGCCTGTCATACCCCCAGTATATTCAGTGTAGAATTGACCACCTAACGCTCGAAGCGCTTGTGATTTACCGATTCCCTGTGCACCTTCAAAAATGAGCATATGATCTGCTTGACAACCCGGCTCCATTGCACGAGCCACGGCACTGATCATCCATTTCCGACCAATCGCACGGGTATATTCCGTGTTCTTGGTCCCCATCAAGTCCGGAAGCCACGTGGAAATTCGTTCAACACCATCCCATACCAACTGTTTCAACGAAATACGTAGTGGGTTGATTTGGTGTTCATTCGACAGATACTTGATCACTTGGCTGGTGTGCGATTGTTTCACCCATGAATCACCCATCGAGTGAAAGCGGACCATCAAATTGATTTCCTCCTCTTCACTCGATTTCGCACAATCAATGTCCCCAATCTTACCGACCCGAATTCGGTGGTCATAATCCGCCACCCAGTACATTGGTACGATTCCTTCTGCTTGGAGCAATCGGGTACGGTTGATCACGCCAACAATGTTACCTTTTTCATTATTCTCCCCGATAGTCGCCCGTTGAAACCGCTTTCTCTCCTCCTTGATGTTATCTTCTAGCAACAATACTCGGGGACGAGCACATTCAAGCTTGAGTTTTTTGATAACTCCGGGTAATTGCTTGCCTGTAGCACAAGCGGATTGGATCAACTCGGAATCGATTTCTTGCAATTCTCCATTGCACCAATCTTTCAGTCTCTCAAATATAGTCTCCGGGTCTTTATAAGTAGGATCGATTTTTTCACGGAATTCTTTCCAACGAAAAGTGGAGCAAGAATCATGAAGACACCGATATACAGGCCGGTTATTTACAAGACCGACCATTGGGTCAGTGTGTGTTTCATTGAACGGACATTTGGATATGATCCACTTCTGGCCCTCATTACCAAACATTGGGCGTGGTCCGCTGGTGATCGTTTGGCCCCGATCTGTCAGCCACTTCACCATGTCGCCAATATACTCACCCGTCATATCCCGAAATTCATCGGATTTTGCGTCACGGAGTGGACGGGCGACATTCTCAATTTGCTCTCGGGTCAGTAACTTCAATTCCTTCGGAATCTTAGTAAACATGGCTACCCGGTGAGGCCGATCGACTGTATGGGATCCCTTCATACTCAAGGTGCCATAAATCTTCCAGACCCGCGATGCATTAAATACTGTTACATCGACTTTTACTTTGTCATCCGAAAAGATAGAAGATAGCATCTTCAGAGCATATTCGAAATCGACCCGTGTGGCGTCATCATTCGGCTCGTCAACCCGGTACATCACGTGGACGCCATTGCCGGAATCAGCCTGGATTGGTTCTGGCCATCCAATCGAAGTTAACCATTCAACTACAGTATCGGCACGATTGGCAGCTGCCCTATACTCCTCTTGGGATGACGAAATCCCTGCGGGTCGGGTCGGGTCGAAATCCAATAAAAACCAACGGCGGCGGCTAATGTCGCTATCCGAAGTGGTCATAAAAGACCCATAGGTCATTTGGTTCTCCGACCGAGCCATTAAATCCGAATTAATCGGATTGACCGTCATATAAATCGATTGATGACGACCATTCTCTTTAGCGATCAAAGCGGCGGCAATCCCGGTATCATTAAAATACCCACTGATCGTACCCGCTTTCGTCTTTGGAACTCTTACTTCAAATACATCACCTGGAACGTGAATCAGATCTAGCGTGGCCTTAATCAGTACAGCCGGTTTAGTCGATTCATACTCTTTAAAAATCGGCATCTCATATCCTAGTAATTACCTTCAATAATGGAGGCAGATGTGTTACGATCTGATCTTGATGGAAATGTCCCACGCTGATGGCACAGATCGAATTCGGAGAATCCAGCAGAGACAGCGCTGCTGCGTACTTACCGTCTACAAGATATACGATCTTGTTCGCACGGACCAAAAAATGTATTGGCATATAGGGAAGCCAGCGCCTCATGTACTGGTGCTGCGATGGCTCAATCTTAATGCGGCTCGTTGCCGTTATTTCTCTATCTATTGATTTTAATTCCAGCCACCCTACTCGATACTTATCATCTCCAAGCATAACATAATGAAGATCCGGGACTCCCGGAGAAATACCCCGATCTTCATGCCATGTCATCATCCATTGACCGGTCATTACTGGCCCGATTAATCGACGAAATCTTAATTCACTCGCGTTCGTAGGCATAGAACATCACATGTTGACGGACATGATCAATTACATTACTCGGCCAACCACCAGTAGTCAACTGATCGAATTTCGTGATTATTTGATCCTCCAAACCCTCCTGCGCGTGGCTGGCAGTCATGTCGACCCCGTGGAGGCGGATAAATCGGACGCCATCTGCCAGATCACAAAGCTTGATCAATGCTTTAGAATGGTCATTAATCGTGATTCCTAGCTTAAACACTGGGTGAATCACACTCTGTTCAAGCTCCTTGACATCCGAGAGATACCGTTTCGTGTGACTCGGAATATCCCCGGTAAAAGCTTCAGCTATATCGTGAACCAGTGCTGCCATTGCGATCGCTGAGTGATCATCGAACCAAAAGCTAGGAGCAGTAAAAGCGATCATTGCGGCAAGAACCGCCACATTCGCTGAATGCTCAGCTAAATTCTGGGTCCGGGTCGTATCAATCATATGCCAGCGCTTCACTGCTTGAAGACGCATCACCGACTCAATAGCGTGATATTCTTTCCCGTATGCCAGGAAATCATCAGGATTCAACATGGCTATTCACTCCATTTTTGTCAGTGACCCACGCACGATTTCGATTGATGACCAGCTTCTTCAGCACAGCGCTGGTAACGTCGACTTTTTTGCGCTTCGCATAATCCAGCAGCAGTATGAACATATCTGCGATTTCATCTGCGTTTCCATCTGACTCGATCATTTCAGCGACTTCACCGTACATTTTCAAATACATGCTGGCGTCGGTCCGTGTCGGAAACGTGTCCTCAGCCCATTCAAACACTTGTTCGGTTAATTCTCCGACATCGGTATTAAAATCGTTCTGCCAGACATCTTTAAACATATCGAGTTGGTTCATGCTTTTCTCACTTTAATATTAGAGTCGTCGGCACCCCAGCCAATCCATTCGACCTTGGGGGGATTCAAGTATCCGGGTGCTGGGTCCTCGATCTTGTGAATGATGGTCGCTAATTCTTCCTGGTCAGCAGTATAATTGGCGAAATTCAGAAATACTTTCGTGTCCCAATACCCGCCACAATGAAACGCGGCCTCTTGGATCTGCTTTTGGCTGAATGTGAAAATACGGCGCTTGAGCTTAGTAACTGTGGTCATTTCTGGTGAAACGCCAATAGGAGCGAAATAATCCCAATCCAATTCGACTTGATCGTCATAATACGGACCACTAGAACCGGTCCGGTTATTGACCCGGATCGGGAAACAACGGGTTGATCCAATCACCTGAATGTAGGACGCCCATTTGTAAGGTAACCCACAATCCGCAGCAATTTGCCAAGGTGTGACATCCCGGCTGGTAGTGTAAGGATATGCACCATGATAATGTGAAAGACAAAACCCCTGCGCACCTTCTATGATGATGTTCTCCGACGCATCCAATGCTTCTCGGTATTTACCCACAGTGGTAACATACTGTTCCATTTCAGTACCCAACCAACGATGACCCACAGTAACTGGATTATCCGGATTGCGACGAACCCGTTCGATCATTGCAGCGCCAACTCCGTGAACGGTAGACCCGATTTTCGCCATACCCCATTCGACTTCTTGCTCAGTGTGATAATCCTCGATGGCAACGGCGTGAGGGTGGATCATAATCCGCTTACCTTCCAAATACCGGCTGTACCTCGTGATTTCGTCCATCAAAGTCGGCGCATGGATCGAAGAACCTGGACCAATCAACACTGTCTTGACTGTGGGCGATGCAATAGCACTAGTCGGAATCTGTTGAGTCATCACGTGGATACCACGTTCAGCGTCGATATAAGTATGACCCGCATTTACAGAGAATGCACACACGGCAGTATCATAATTTCCGCGCTTCGCCAAATACCCAGCGATCGCCCCCTTTCCAGTGCTGCCCCACTGGAAGTCCATAATAAGATGTGCTTTATGCGTCATAGCTATTTACTCGCTTCGTACCAATTAAGACCATAATCTCCAGATGCGGTAATCGGAACCCGCATCTGAACCACTGATGATTCCGAATTGAAATCAGTGTACTTCTTGATAATCGAGGCTTTCACCTGATCATCCTGTTGCATGCTCACTCCCGCTTCGTCATGACACGACATGAGCAACCGCGCTGGTAGCTTCTCAGAACGGATCAAATCATCAATCGCGACTAGTCCCAACTTGTGTAAATCCGCAGCGTATGCCTGATAAAGTAACCCTGCTGCTTTATGTGCGCCAATAGGAAACCGAAGACGTCGACCGATAGCGGTCCGGACGAATCCGGTCTCTTTAGCCACGGCTTCAGCCCTCTTCATGAATTCTTTTACTCCTGGCAACTTCTTATGATACAAATTAAATATATCTACCGCTTCATGTCCCGGCACGTATTGCATTTTTCCACGAGAATCACGGATTTCGTAGGGCATCCCCATCATGAACGCTAATTTCCCTGCTCCCGCACCAAAAGCAAGCCCAAGATTAATCTGCTTGGTATTCGGGGCACCTGCATATGGCGGGTTTCTCGGAATTCCGGTCATGTCCGACACGATCTGGTGGTAATCCATCGCAGGATTGATCTGGTATGCCTGAAGTATGGCTGGATCATTAATCAGGTGGGCGGCGCACCTGAAGTCTACCTGAGAATAATCGGTACAGAGCCATTCATCCCCGACATCGGGAAGAAACATTGACCTCAAGATGGCCGCGTTAACTTTATCGCGTTTGGTGATCTGCTGTAACGCCGGATCTGTAGACGAGAGACGCCCGGTAACGGTTCCCGCATCAGCATCATTACGGGTCTGATTGAATTGGGTATGTACGTACCCGTCCCCATCAGCACTTCCGATAACATGGCCTCGGATGAAAGTATCCCGTAATTTGATCGTTTTACGTAAATCCAGTATTTTCGCAGCCAATGGATGTGTAATTTGCCGCATGACGCTCTGGTCAAGTGATGGACCTTTACCGCCCTTCGTCGGTCCGACAAGCGTACCATCGATGAGCTTCCACTGGAATTTGCTAACCGGCTCTGGCCGGAAAAATTCGCGGACTTGTGGAGATGAATTAACATTAAATTTAACCCCGGTGATCTCGTTAATATCTTTCTGAAGCTGTGCTTCTTGAGCATCGAGCTTCGGAATTGCGGCATGGGCAGCTTCAAGATTAACCCGGACACCACCCCATGACATTTCAGCCAAAACCGGCAACAATTGCATTTCCAGTTCGACGACTTCTGCTAATTTCTGGATCTTAATCTCAATTTGCTGCTTGTGATATATCTCTAGCGCGTCGGAGGCGTCGGAGGCACCGTATGGGGCTACTATAGCGGGTGGGACCTCAGAGAGGCGAGAGAGTACCTCCCGGCTGTCACGCCACCCCATAGCGGCTCGGATCGTCTCCAGATGGACCAGCTTCTGTGACGCCACACCCCGGTACTTAGCGATCGACGCCAAATCGTATGTCAAATGGTGTTCATCAATGAGACACTCACACACCATCGTGCAATACCAATTAATGCTACGCGGGTCGATCTGAAAGTGGCGAGTACACTGATATTCATATTGGGCATTCTGCGCCACGACAGTCTTACCCGGCAAGATGTCGCGAAGCCACTGAACTACTTGTGGGACTTCTCGTATATCCCAATACCAGCTACCACTAGTAGCAGCTACAGCGATACCAAACACACGAAAATCGGGATCCCAATAACGCAGACCAGAAGTCTCATAGTCAAGCGCGATGATTTCATGACGAGGTATGTTAGGGAAAGTGATCATATCTATGTTCTATAAAAAGATCCGGGGTTCAGCGTGTTGGCTACGACAGAACCCCGGATTGAAATCCCCCATGCTGGCAGCTGCAAAGCACATGGGGGCAGGGAGACTCAGTTAGATTTCACCGCGCTCGGGACCGGCATCCTTAGCAGGAGCGGCAGAAGCATGATCCGCAACGACCTCACCCAAACGGAAAGTAGCATACAAACGCTCAGCTTCATCATATACTGGCTTAGGTGGGAACCCGGCAGGCTGAACCACGAAATTCTTGAACTTCTGGCCTTTCTTGTTCTCATCAGTAAACGCAGAAATCTTGTAGACCCGGCTGAAACGGTCGCCACCAGCGATCTGGATCATAGCGTTCCACTTGCGGGACACCTTCGATTTCGTCTTCGCCATCGATATCACGATTTGTTCTTGATAACCTTCTGGCGTGATGCGCAGCCCGTAATGCACTGGCGTGTCGACGATTTCCAGATAATCGGGATTCTCGCCATTCCGCACTTCGCCATTTTTCCGTTCCTCAGCTTGTTCCAGAGTAGGGAAAGACCCGAAAAATCCACCACCTTGGTCTTGGTCTTTCCAGACCAGATACTCCATGCGGTAATAAATAGGCACAAAGTAAGCGACATCACCAATGATTTCTTGAGTAACCGAATTGAAAATCATACCCTCACGGGCATCGGGGTCGGTCTCCTTGATAGGAGAAAGAGCTTGCACGATTTCCAAGCGCGGCAACACCATGTCGGATGATTTGACCTCTTCCGAACCACGACCGGTGCCTTGCTTGATATAATCGGGAACAGATGTGACAGCAAACGGGTCTGCGGCAATCGTTGCGATTTCGGTTTTCTTAGTAGTAGCCATTTGATTTACTTCCAGACGCTGGTTAAAAATCCGGGCCACTGCGCGTCATACAGGACGGTCCGGGAGGGGAAACTTAAGCTTTAACGATCGATGCGCGAATGAACGGCGTCACATTCAAGCACTCAGGAATATCGGTCCCGTCGACCATCAAACGGCGAACCAGCGCCTTCATCGAAGACGCATTGTACGTTTCGGAAATCATTCCGTCCATTTCCATATCTCGGAGCCACTGCATTGCTTCATCCTTTTTACCCGCCTTCGTCGAGCAATAAAGATCAGCAGCCAATTGTACTCTGCCGATCCCTTGAAAGGTCGCATTCTTGACCTCCAGCTGATCCATCATTTCAGGAATCTGCTTAAGCCGCAGGTCGTCGATCGCCAAATTCGCAGTCTTGAGCGACTCTTCAAGGGTGTCCTTCTCGATCTGCAGGTTCTGCATTTTCGTGCAAAGTTCGCGGAGTGTATTCAAATCAGCCATGATTATCCTATTAAGCTATTGTAGGAGACGTGTAATCCAAGACCCTATACCGATTCTCTTCACGTCTCCACATCAAGAATCGAGGGGATTTCCCAGCAAGACCCAGGGCATGACCAACGGCGAAAATCGCAGTCGGTTGACCTGTCGTAATGATCATATCGTAGTCGGGGTCGTATTTTTCAACGAACCGAATGACATCGGATTCCCACTTCACCTGGATCGACGAGTTGGGGTACGACGGCATATCTGTTTTCGTGATAAATTCGATGTCGCCATAGGCCATGGCCGGGCTGTAATCCATCGGCTCATTCCCGGTGTCAGTCCGCCGAATTTGTTCTTTAATCACGAAAACTGTGGGACGATTACTCATCTTATTTCCTATTATCTATGAGAGCCTCTCGGCCCGATACCACGAGTATACCACGACCCGGTACGACTGTACAGTACCCTTCATCATTGTTCATCCTGTTACTTCCATGTTTTCGCCAAGCGCAAGACGACTCATAATGTACTGCTCTACATTCATTTTTTCACCGATCGACGCAATGATTAATTCATCTACCGTCTTTTCCATCACTAAGTCTACGATCGTGACTGAAGATTTCTGTCCAATTCGATGCGCACGGTCTTCGCTTTGAGCACGATCGATATACGCATTGGTACCGGAATAATAAATCAATGTGTCATTAAATTCACTTACCAAGGTCAGTCCCAATCCTGCTGTGGCCGGGTTACCGATGAAGAATCGCAATGAAAGGTCGTTACAATACCGATCTTCAATGGTAGACCGGATTTCTTTTTCGGTCTTGCCGTAATACTTTTCTACCGACGTTGATCCGTAAATCTCTGCCAATTTGTTTGCAATGTACTCGATTTCGTGTATGAATGTTGACCATATGATGAATTTCGATCCTGCGAAGTTATCTGCGATGGTATCTAACAGCAAATCCATTTTGGGATTTTCTTTCAACGGTTCAAGCACCGTCTGTTGGGTCAGCGGGTCTAACCGGGGTAACCAGCCTCCAACGACTTGTCGCCAGCGCAATACACGTTCTAGGATATTTTCGATCTTGATTAATGCAGTTTCACCATATCCGATTTTGATTTCTTTCAGTAATGCTTTTTGTTGTGGTGTGGCACTAACGTAACGCACTGTCATTAGCTTGGGCGGAAGATTCAATACATCTTTGCTGACCTCAACCGTATACGGCTCGATCAACTTCATCAGTTCTTCGGTATTTTGAACACCTACAATCTGCTTACCTTCGAATCCGCCCATTGTGAGATAACGGGATTTGAAAGACCAATAATCACCGGACCCGATAATATTGGGGTCCAGGAATTCGTATTGAGACCATAGGTCTTGAATACCGAGCGCAATGGGTGTTCCGTTGAGTATGATTCGATACGAGGCAACATCGCGAAATTCAATCGTACGTTGCGTTCGCTTGGCGTCGGGGTTTTTAATCCGAGACGATTCATCAGTAATGACCATGACTCTTCGACCTGGAAAGAAACCACAAACGCTATCATATAACGCGGACGACACACCAAGACCTTCCACTGATACGGCAAGTACTTGCAGTCGGGTCTTGTCACGCTCGTCGTAGAATTCTTGTAACGTTTTTGATTTCGGATCATGTACTCGGTAGTCATATTCAACAGTGGCATATTTTTCAAGCTCCTTGCGCCATGTACTTCGAAGGGTCGAGGGACACACTATAACGACTGAATCAATCAGTGCCGCTTTGAATCGAGCGCATGCCAAATGTACCGCAGCATACGTCTTTCCAGTGCCCATCTTGGCGAACCAAGCAATCGCAGGGAGATTCCAAGCCTTATCCAACATTTTACGCTGGTGATCCATCGGGAGATAAGCGGCCTTCGAGTTTCCAAAGTCATATAAATGGTAAGGGAATGGAATATATTTAGGTCCAGACATCAAGCTTTCGTAATTCGCAATAGCAAACGTGGCAGCTTCTGTTATTTCATAATTCACAACGTGCGATGACTCCCTCAAGTGAAGCACATTTCCTCGAACCAACGGCATGCGCCATGTCTTGCTTTTGGGATCAAACCGGCGACTTGGAAAATTACGGGCTGCATCTACGAGGAAGAATGGGTACTTCATCTTCAAGCGACGAGTCTTCGCGTCGTAATCCACATGAACAACATTAGATATGGTCATGTCTTTCCCAAGATATTGTGTGCGGCTTTCAGCGCTGCTTTCATTTCGTCGAATGTTGGTTCAAGCTCCCCACATGATGCCGTGTTAAGTGCGGTCATTGCTCGATTTACCATATTATGTTCAGCACGAATCACTCGGGCGGCTTCGACTTCGTGTTCAATCTTAGTACGCAACGGCGCAAAGTAATCATTCGTCATAACGTCCATGATCATGTGGAGCATGTTGGTAATAATCGAGCCACCATCACGTAGTGTAACATGGTGAAGTAAGTCCATCACCAAGAAAGGAGCATTCGGAATGTCGAGTGGCTGCTTGTAGTACACGTGAATGCACGTCTCTATGCGCTCTGTGACCGGGATTATGATGGTGTACATGCTATGCCTTTTGTTTAGTGGGTCGGAGAGGCTGCGAGAGTGGGTCGGGCTATGTCAGTACGTGCTGATGGGTCAGAGAGGCTCGGAGATGGGTCGGCAGTACCTGGCCGGACGGCACTCACGTGCATGTAGCGCGTCAGACGCTCGACCCGGAGTTTGTTATAGTCAACAACGCAGCGCGCATAATCCAGACCCGTTTCAGCAGCAAGCAATTCCCGCTGTGCGTCTTCCAACTCGGACTGTGCCAACAATGTAGCACTCGGCTTCTTAAATGTCCGAAACAATTCGACAAACATATTCATGGTAATTCCTATTAAAGCTATTAATACCGGGAGCCTTTCACCCGGTCGGCTTGTTAGATCGGAATCTACTTAGGCGGCAGCAGCTTTCGCAGCGGCACGAGCTTCTTTGGCTGCTTTGTTCGCGGCAGCGCTGGCAATACGAGCCTCGCGCTTTGCTGCGGCTTCAGCTGCCCAATCAGTGGTAGTGGCGAACCCATTTTCAGCGATACATTCAGCGATCGCGTCCAGGGTCAAAGTGCCTTTCTTGATGGCGCCACGCATACGATTGCGCAGGTTCATGCTTTGCTGACCGGTATTCAGCTGGGTGTACGGGTTCTCAGGCAGTTCCAGCACGATCTTGGCCAGTTGGATGACGTTATCAACAGGCACGGCATCCAGCAGTTGGGCCAGTTCGTTGTTCGAGCGCAGTTGGCCTGTCGCGCTTTTCACGTAGACGCCTTGCTTGACGCGATCGGCAAGAGCCAGCATCGATCCGACATACTTGCGTTTACCGTCTGGGTCCAAAGCGGCAATACGTTCAGCCCGTTCAGCTTTGGCAGCAGCACGTTCTTCCTTGGTACTGTGGTTCTTAGCCTGGACAGCGGCCAGCCGTGCAGCTGCTTTATCAGCTTTGGCTTTTTCTGCGGCTTCTTTTTTGGCAGCTTTCGCGGCGATCTTTTCCAGTGCGGCAGCAGCTTTCAGTTCCTGCTTGGTCGGCTCACGGGTCGGCAGTGGGTTGTGAACTTCAGTGTAGCCTTCAGGCACTGTATCGAATGTCATGGTGATATCCTTAAATGGTTGAGAATTGGTGGACCCCGATTCTACATTGGCAGCGGGGTGGGTGTCAATAGGAGTGGTTTTAGCCTTCACGGTCCCTTCATTTCTGAGCGTCATCCTGACGCGTTTACGTTCATCTGCCATCGGGTCTTCTTTCAGAATGGCGATCGCTGACTGGAGGAGGAGAGCCTCCCGTGTGGGAGGCAGGGCTTCAAAGTGCCGCATGGAGCACGTGATTTTTGAGGGTCACACCACGCGTCTTCATCATCAGCGCGATGACGCTCTGGTAGGTGTCGAGTGCCATGTAGCTCATGAGCATCGCGTACAGGTGGCCAGATGGTATTCCCTGGATGCCAGCAGCGACGATAATATTGTGAATCGCGTCGATCACATCATTCACCTTGTCGGCTTTTTGCGTATCATTCATCTGCTTCACCTCTGAGGAAATTGCCGGATTCGACGTCGATTTCGATGATCGTGTGGATGGCGGCACGCAGCAGCAGGGTCTCGGGTGTGTCTGCCCAAATTTCGTAAATGACGTCGCCTTTTTGGAGCACGCCATTCATGAACAGGGCTTCTTCGAACCTGATATCGGCTTCGTCTTGCGTCGATTCGTCTGATCGTGCGTCGTGGATCCAGATGTTGCATGCGGCAGTGATCGCCTCGCGTCTGTCTTTAGCTGTATTCATGATTGATTCCTATAAACTATGGGGAAATTCTATTGTAGCAGGGAGGAGGGGGGATGTCAACCCCCATTCGATTACTCTTCGCAGACCAGTTGGTAAACGGGCACCTCTTTGATTTCGACTCCCGTTTGGACTTTTCGGCACGTTGCGTCGGGAGCATTCAGCAGCTTGGCTGTGAACGTGAGCTTCACGGGTAGCATCGTCTCGTTACCGGGCCGGACGAATTCGAATGTCCTACGTGCGTATTCGTCTGTGGCCAGATCGGTCGACTTTTCGACGTCGAACCCTGCTTCCAACAGGGAGCGCATAAACGCTGGCGCGATACCTTCTTTCATGCTGGTCACGTCATGGGTAACGCTCACAATGAGCTTCACGGGATCCGTGTCGTTCCAATACGAAATGTCGGTCCAGGCATTTGCTTTGATTTCGGGATGACGGGCAAGGACGGCATTCATGTGCTTCGTCGTTTTTGTCAGGGCTTTTTGGTGCTTGCGCAGGCAGGCAAGCTCTTTTTTCCAGTATTCGAGCGATTCGACGCGCGCTTCGATGATTGCTGCCGTGTTGATAATTGCTGGCATGATGATGATTCCTATTAGCTATGTCGGGCTTGCGAAATGCTCCCGTCTGAACCCCCGGAGAAGGGGGTTCAGGCTGACTCACTCAGCAGCGATTTCGGCTTGCAGGGCTGCGAATTCAGGCGACAGGATGTGGGCGATGTTATCAGCCACCTGGACTTCTTCGACGGCTTCAGCCAAGACGCCGAATCCGAATTCCTCGCGCTTGAAGCATCCCCGGAGCTTATTGCGCAGATTCATGGA
>Ga0129318_10000025_pt1 | contig 15329 bp, 18 predicted proteins | sample CPB1_08_DNA_FD_94475 | JGI IMG/M metagenome (GOLD analysis project Ga0129318, IMG submission 94475) | Freshwater to marine salinity gradient microbial communities from Chesapeake Bay, USA - CPBay_Spr_0.1_0.8_DNA | ecosystem: Environmental > Aquatic > Marine > Coastal | place: USA: Chesapeake...
CACCGGCTCCCGCGCCCACAGCGGTACCCTGAGCTATCCTACCCGCCCACGTACTCGCAGGTGCCACTCCGCGCAGCGCGAGACCCCCGGTGACCCCTCCTCCGACCAGACCTGCGATATCTGTACCCGTGTCCCCGAGAGCGGCCATCCCGCGCTTTTTGGACTCTTCATATTCACCGATTTTTTCAGCGAGGTATTTACCTAGTACTGGGTCTTTACCCATTTTTTCAGCTAACCAATCCCCGACATTTGCTCCAACTTGCAATGCACCCACTACAGGAGCGGCAGCACCTGCAAGTATACGCGTAGCGGGTAGTCCAGCAACGATGTCACCCGCAGATGCCCGTTCCCATGCCGATGGTGCCCTCTGTTTAATGATCGGTTCTCCCTGCTGGGGGGCCGACGTAGGTGCGGAGCCAGAAGGAGCGGCTGAAGCTCGTGTCTCCAGTTCTGCCATCCGCCGCAGAGCTTGAAGTTCTTCTTGTGGGGTCATTTTTTGAACCTTTTACGAAGTTGTTCAAGTTCTGCTTGTTCCGCTGGGGATAACCCACCACTTGGAGCAGGAGGCGCAGCGGGTGTGATTTTACCAGGCGTGAACTCCCTGAATCCTTGTTCCGGTGTGTAAGTTCCAGCCAAAGCTTCTGCTTCATCCGCTTGGATCTGCTTCAACCGCTTTAACTTTTTAAGTGCTGTTGCCTTAGTATCAGTGATTTGTGGCACAAAAGGCAACAAACGTGGGGTTTCTGACACTGTAACCGCTGCCCCGCTTCGTTCATGGATAAGTAATGACCCAATGTCCGCGATGGCAGCACGAGCATCAGTACCTTCTGGGTACAGTCGGTTCAATGCGACATTGGGCAAATATCCTTTCAGTCCCGTAGCACCTTCTATTGGCTCTTTTTCTAATTCAGCAATTGCATCGTCAATTTTCTTGACAGAAGTCGTCGCACCGATAATAGCTTTTTGAGCATGGACCGGAACTGGCTTCAATGATGCTGCTGCTGTTGCTGGCGTCATGCGTCCGCGAAGTGCTTCTTCCCGGCTTGCAAAAACTACTTTTCCTGTTACTGGATCAACCACTTTTTCAAGCGGTTGTTCAGCACGAGGCTGTGCAGGCGGACGGCTTTCACGGGCAATGCGAATGGCTTGCTCTTCTTCTTCTTTTGAACGTAAAGTGCTTGGTTTTTTTGCGTTTATAAAGTCTTGGTAACCTTGTGGGGTTAATGGATAGCCTAGTTGTTGCATTAACAATGATTCTTGCGTTGTTGTTTCTTTAGGCGGTGTAATAAATGTATCTGTAGCAGGTTTGTATATTGAGCCACCCACATTCATAGGTCGCTGTGACTTCATCCACTCAGACATTCCTAACGCTTCTTGCTGCTTATATCGTTCAAATAGCGCGGGATCGTCAGCCACTTCTGCCAATGATTGTTCAAGCGTCCCGCTCTGTGCCAATATTGGACCAAGATCTGGATCTGCATATTGCATTTTTACGATTTCACGGGCAGCCTCTGGCGTAGAAGCGCGCAACAAACGTTCACGAAATGCACTTACTTTTTCTGTTCGCGCTTGCTTTTTACGGGTAGATTCTTGCTCATCAATAGTGCCTCGAATCTGTTGCGCACGTAAAGCGTTGATTTCGCTTTCTTGCGTCATTTTTTGTTGAGCTAACTGATTGGCTTGTTGTGTAAGAGCATTAGCTTGTTGTTGTGCTTGGCCTTGAACAAAGCCTTCGTACAACCCTTTTGGGCCTTCTCGCTGAAGAAGATTAAAGTTAAGAGCCATAACTAGTCCTTAGAATTCAAGAGAACCCATATATTCGCCGGAAGCTGGATTTATCCCTGCGCCAAAACCTTGCGCACCAAAACCGGATTGTCCTGACCCACCACCTAAATATCTTCCCAACACATTGCCAACTTGACCGTAAGCTGAAGAACGCGCTTGTTGACCGGCAAGCAGCGCATTGCCAGTATTCATGCCTTGCTGATATATTTGCGGCCCTGCACCAGATGCGTAACTTTGTCCGCCAGCAGCCATTGAACCCGCAGCCGTTGGAGCAAACCCAACGACACCAGCAAGGGCGTTGCGACGCAAGCCTTGAGTCTCACGAAATCGTTCGTATGCTCGACCAAATTCTTGCGAACCCATTTCTTGACCATAGCGTTGCGCCGCCTTTAACGCACTACCAGAAATTAATCCACCACGAGCAGCCGCTTGCCTGTCCAGTGCTTTTTGACCTTCTCCCAGCCTAAAAGCATATCCTGGGTCAGCTTGGTAATCAGCTTGCGAAAATCCGCGTACCAATTCCCCGCCAGGTTCAATGCCTGAAAGATATCCCGGCAGTGCATTGACGCCTGCTTGATAAAACGGTTGTCGTCTTGCAACGTCTTCCTCATACATTCGACGGCGCAGATCAATGTCTTGTTGTGCTGAAACATTTGCTGCGGAAGCTGCTTCTCGCGCCGCACCAGTTTGACCACCGCCAGTAACTTCTTCAAGCGCCCCGCCTAAAGTAGCACCAAGCATTCCAGACGCTACAAGACTTGCTCCGCCCGTAAAAGGAGCTAATGCAACTCCTGCAAGACCACCTAATAGTTGACCCCATCCCATAATATTCTCCTTAACTTACTTGACGGCCAGAAGCCCGAATGTTGATAGATGCTGCTGTACCGGCGATTGTTGATATGAAATCACCTATGCCTAACACTTGACCTACTATTTCTGGAAACGTGTACACCTCAGATACCTGAAGTGTTTTGGTCTTGGTGATCAAGTTTAAGTCACCAGAAGCACCGGCCAATGTCACCAAGTTCACTGAAATTGTGACGGGCACTGCGCTGTAATTAGCTGCCGTAAACTTGTCAATAATTGTAGTTACACCAGTCGATGTATACTGAGTGACTTGTGTTGCTTCAGCGATTTTTGCTGGAATGATAACTTTTACTGTGACTGTCATAGGTTACTCCAAAAGTAGATTGTTGTACGCAGCAGCTTGCATGATGATCCAGTTACTACCGTCAGATACGATTGTTGCCCAATTCCCGGCAACTGCCAAAAGAATTGACGCATTTGCTGATCCACCTGACTGCGGAACTACGTTGCTGGATGCTGAATTAAGCAACTGGTTTTGATAATTTTGAAACGTAACTTCTCGACCAACCCATGCCGACGCGACAGGCAAAGTCACAACACAAGTTGATCCAGACTTGTTATTTATTACCCAATTCTCATTAGACGCCAATGTAAAGTTGGCAGTCTTTGTAACCGGCGCTGTAAATTTGGCATTGATCGCCGCAGTAATTGCACCAATGTCAAATTGAGGTTGGACTTGCAACGCTTGAAGTTGTTTTTGAACTTCAGCCAGTTCTGAGATTGCTGTGTTACAACAATCTACCAACGCATTGGCTTCAACTTGTTTTGTAAGTTCAATACCAAGATCAGCAAGCAATGGTTGCGTGTCAACGTTTTGAGCCAATGCTTGCAAAGCAGCATCGTAAGATGCAATCAATGATTCTGCACTTGGCCCATAATTTACGTTGTCGTAAGCAGTCAATACTCCATTGAACAACGACAAGAAAAACATATACCAAGCACGATCAACTAGATTCGTGTTTGGATCAATCAGAGGCACCCTAGGGGGCGTGATTGGCGTTATGACAGGGCTAGGCATTGGTAGGACTCAATTGCAGTTCTGCGCCCATGATGGCGATCTTGACAGGATCAGTGCCAGACACTTCATAAACCCTGTCACGAATTTTAAGTGTCATACCTAATCGACGCCAAAGTACACGTTTGTAGTACTCGCCGATCTTTCCAACTTTGGCCCAATGCTCATTGCTCCAAGTATGACCGCCGTCATCTGACCAGCGCAGCATAACTTCAGGATCGCTGCCTTGACCCAAGTTCAAGCCAACACCAGACTCAATGTCAAGTTGCAAAGTGTGTTGCGCTGTACGTTTCAGATTGTTTTGCCCTGTTGGCAAAGCTCTCCATGAACGTAACCATTTTTGAATGTTTCCGTTATCAGCGTACACATCCAAGTCAAAAGCATAGATATTGCTGTTTTCAAAGTCACCAACAATAACTTGATTATTAAATGCCATTTGGCAATTTGACCGGTGGCGAACAAACTGTTCATTTGTCCAACCTGCTCGTTCATGCCATGCTTGTGCAGCAACGTCATAAACCCAAGTCGCATTGGCGCTTGGAAACGTCAAAACGTAGAAACTGTGGCCTTCTTGCTGATAAGTGTATGCAATAGCATCAGAAATATCACCGTATTGAGCAATGGCGTACTCAATGGCATGAGTGCTTATCCGTGTACCAGTGTAGCCATTGGCGCGGTAAACGATGCCTTGTCCCCGAGCATCTGATCCTAGCCAGAACAATCCGTTGTCCATTTTGGCAACGCTGTATGTAGCTGCACAGCCAATTTCGTTAAACGCACCATCTATACGTTGTAAAGGAAAGTCTGTAGCTCCAGAGTCATACCAAACTTCAACTGAGTTAGTACCATAAACCCAAACTTGTCGGTGATCAACAATTAAACTAACAACGTTATCCGGCGAACCTTCAGCACTTGCAAAATCCAATGGATCAACAGAAGTGCCATCAAGCAAACTGGTGACCCATATGCGCTGGCTGTTTGGCTCGTTAAATACAAAGTATCCGTCCAGATAGCCCACGGTGACAGCACCTGGGAAGTCTGGGTCAGTAATCTGCGCAAAAGCGTTAGTGGTGTTGTTGTAAATGTAACTTGGACCATTAGCAGCAATGAACAATTGCGTACCATTGTCAGCCATGCTGACAGGACCAGTTCCACTTACAGATCCAATCAATGTTGCCGCATAAGATTGGTTAATCTTATAAAGTTGAGTTCCAGAAACGACAAAGGCAGTTGTTCTGTTACTTGAAAATGACCATAAACCTCGTATAGGTCCAGTGCCGACTGTGGCCAACAAACGCAATCCAGGCGCACGATTCAAAAAGCCGGGTTCTTTGCCGCCTTCTGGGATGACTTCAGGAAAAAGGTTGACCATGCGGTTGTCCGCAGCATTGATGCTACGAGCAACATAGGCCGATCCAAGTATCGGCGTCTTCATCAATAGTTACCAGCGTAAATGTTAAACCTTTGCCTTGTCGCCACAATAGCGTAAGGCATAGACATAACATCGTCAGGATTGTTGATGCGCTTCAAGTTGCGTTTGCTAGTCATGGCAATACGTTGAACCTGCGGACTTGGCTCAGCGCCAAATTCAGGCGCAATTTCCATTGCCAAGTTATAGGTAAAAGCACGTAGATAACCAGGCGGAAAAAACAGATCCGTTGTTAAGCTAGTCGGATTGTTTAGTTCATCAACTGATATAAAATGCCATTCCAAATCCCGAGTTGGGCGCGGGTAAATAATCATGGTGACATCTGGGAATGTCATATTCACAAAAATCACTTGCGGGTAAGTAGATGTTACAGTTTTAACCGCGATACCATCGTACTGCTGTTGATTTATAAACTTGATGCCGAACGAGACATTGGTGCCGGGGTCACGATAGTACGTTGCTTCATCCAGCAATACTGGACGCAATCCAACAAAATTACCAGTTGGACCAAGAGTGCGTGTAATTTGACCAGCAGGCCATGTAAACATTTGATCTTGTGTACTAAATACTGACAAACGCTCAGTATTCCAACTATCAATCAATCTGTTCAAAGAATGAAGATTGTCTTGATAAACTGCCTCGGGCAACGCATTACCAGCGTTAGCTAGATTAAGCAACCTATGCGCACTACCAATCATGTCCCGAGCAGTCATTGTCATGCAATGCCTCCGTTAGGTTGTGGAATCATGCCCATCTGTGTAGTCACATCAGTGTAAACATTAGAAGATGGAATTGAACCAATTTTAGAAGCGGGTAGCTTTTGAATATTAGTGCGAGTAACATCAGCTAAAGATGTTTTTAGATATGCAACCGTTTCAGGTGCCGCTTTAGATCCATACTCTGGTGCCAGTTCAACAGCAAGCGACAATTCAAGCAACCGTTGATAACCTGGCGGCAAAAATTGTGTATCAACTAGATTTGTATATTGCGTGATCATTCGTTCAGCACGCAAATGCAAAACTGGCGTTGTATTGGGCACAGGATAAAAAATTACTTGTCCGAATGGTGCGCTTGGGCGATATAACAATTTAATAGGCGCAGCAGCCGCATACGATTTATCTGAAATGTTATTCCAGTATTGCTCTGTAATGAGAGCTTGCGGCGTGTCAACAGATGACGCACGAGTAAACGCGCCAACAATACGAATTGGCCGGTCTACTGCAAAATCTCCACACGTCATAGTACCAGTAGACGCAGCAGGTGAACCTGTGATTGCATAGGTAAACGTGTTCGGAGTAACGACTGTAATCGGCACTGCCGTTTTGTCATAAGTGACAACAAGACCGTCAATGGTCATTTTGTTGCCAGTTTCCAGACCGTGCGGTTCCTCTGTAGTTGCTGTAGCGACATCTACTACAGAGGATGACAAAGTAACACTGACTGTTGAGTTACCAATAGCGTATACTGATTGACCAGATACCAATGAAAATGTTTCATCACTGGTGTAAAAATAATACTGCGGATTGCCACTGAAAGAGTCAATCAGTGAATTAAGACTGTACAAAGAGTCTTGAGCTTCTGCTGCGGTAGGTGCTTCACCAGAAGCAAGCACTCCAAGCAAACGCAAAGATTTATAAATAAGTTGTTGTGCGGTGACAGCCATATCAAATTCCTTCAGTTACAATCTTGCGTGGATATTTACGCTTTAATTCGAGTACATTGACGGGTGCAGCATCTTCAAAGTCTTCAGCAGGCATGGTTGGATTGTATATGCTCCAGCCATTCTTTTTGTCGTACTCAACTTCCATGTCCGAAATGGCGACTTTGGTACCATGAATTGGATGCTTGAGATAAATGTGCATGTTAAAAAAAGGGGCCGAAGCCCCTTCTTACATTAAGCAGTAATGCCAATGTTTTTCAATGCAACGCGAAGTGCATTGATAGCTGTTGCTAGTTCAGTACCTGAAGCGGTATTGGTAACAGCCGTGATAGCAGCAGCTTGAGCAATTGGAGTATTACCGTAAAAACCTGCGGTTCCTCCAGTTTTACCCATAACTGCGCCATCTAGTTGCTGGTCTTCATAAGCAACGCCAATGGATTTAGTATTAGGCATAGCGTATTCCTTTAAGAAATACGGTAAAAAGTCCAAGTACCGTCGCCGGTCTTGCGAGCGCGCCAAGCAGCAGAAGTTAGCGTAGCAGAAGTCACCGTGCCAACCAGCGTCCAACCAGTTCCAATGGCAATGGTAAGCGTACCAGCACCAGTGTTGATGAAATTAACATCAAACGAACTGTTATTTTTAGCACTAGAAACTAGCAGTTCCAAATCAGCCACGGTAGGCAAAGTCAAGCTAGCAGTAGCGCCAGTGTATTGAACAAGACCATTCGTCAATTCAGCCGCAGTCAAAGTGGCAGCAGCCGCTTTTGATACGGGTGCAGTCTGCGTGTTAATTTGAACTTCGCCAAGATTGCCATCACCAACTTGATAACCGCCAGCACCATTAGGTAGAGCCATGATAAATTCCTTAAAAAAGTTTACAAAAACGGAGCCGAAGCCCCATTAAATTTAGCCCCAGAGACGGCAAGCCATCTGTGGACGAATCGTGCTGTAGCCATACAGAACGTCGATACGGCAAGGCATACGATCATTGTTAATGTCGTACTGGCGAACAATACGCAGACTGATGCCATTGTGGACCGCACGAGCAGCCATGTCAACACCTTGGGGCAGCAGCAGGTCAGCCGTAGCAAACGTGATAGCGTCCTTATGGTAGATCAAGTTCTGAGCGTATTGGCTAGAAGCCGCGCCCAAGAACGTCACAACTTTGCCAGTAACAGGCAGTGCAGTCATGGTAGCCAGTGCGTGAGCAGCGGAATACATGGCAGCAACCGTCACAGTCCAAGTACCAGACACGGCAGTAGCATCAGCCAGTGCAACAAACTGAAACAGCGAACCAGTGGTTTCACGGGTTTGTGGGTTCACAGCATACGAATCAGCAATGGTGAACACGTCACCAGCTTTAATCGTTGTTGTCACAGAGCCTTGCTCCAACAGAATCGTAGAAGCGCCTTCGCTGGTCACGCCTGGGGTCTTAACCAAGGTAGATGCAGAAGCGTCACGCGAACCCGTGGTGTGCTGCTTGATAGACTGAGACATATTGATCTCGTCAAAGCCCAGAACACCAGTACCCATCATGCCGTTGCGAAACTGCTTGCTGATGGTGTCAGTGGGATTAAACAGACCTTTCATGCCTTCAACCAGACCAGCGTTAGCGGCAGGATTGACGGTGGCGTAACGTGGCGACATTACAGCAGCGTTCTCGTTCAGTTTTTGCTGCGCTTGCAACAGAACCAAAGAGGTCGATGGCGTGGTGCCAGGAGTGCCAACAGAGTTACCAATGCCCTTGTAAGCGTTAGCCACGTCAGCATCAATGCTAGACGCCAGTTGGCTAATACGAGGTTTCAGCACACGCTCTGCGAAGTCATCCAATTGCATAGTCAGTTCAGCAGAGGTGAAATTAACACCAATGTGCTTCTGATTTGCAACTGACAGCGTAGTGAACTGTTCGTTGTCGTCCTGAACTTGCAGGGCGGCACCGTCAGTAACCAAAGCGCGGTCGGGCAGACGAATACGCAGAGTAGAACCGATCTTGGCACCTTCAACAGCAAAGCTGTCGTCGTACTGACGGTTTACGTTACGGGTTAGAACCAGATTGTTTTCCAAGATCTCCAGCGCCCTGCGCGTGATCATGTCAATCGTAAGAATCGAATTACTCATGTCATTTCCTAAAAAAAGTTTAGCGGATCATCTGCGCTTGCAGCTTTTTCATTTGCCTTGCTCGATCAGCTTCAATCCACTGCGAGGCCGTCATGGTCTAGATAGACCTAGGGTCCGTAGTGTCAAGTGCTGGTGAACCGGAGTTCCGAGCAGTAACAGGTGAAATCGGCGTTGGCGCTGATGTTGTTCGTTTTACCGGGGGTTCTGCTGCCAATTTGGCCTCAATTTTCCCGATTTCTTTTGCCTGACCGAGTGGCGTCATGCGTGAGATACGATCTGCGTCTTTAGGGTTTGATCCGAGATAGTAGGCTAACTCTGGACCAATATCTGAAGACTGAATCGTTTCAGCCATTACGTTTGTGATGCTAAGTTTGGGGTTATATGCGACTTGTTCAAAATCATCATATTTACTCCGCGCTTCTTCTTCACGCTCGTGATAGCTTTCAAGAACCTGCGATTGCTGCTTTGCGGCTTCACGCTTTGCAATCAATTCTTCGGCTTTCTGAAGTGCCAATGCTTCCGCATAAGCCTCAGTAGATTCAAATTGATCAGCGGTGGCCGTTGGAGCAGCTTTTAACGTCTGTTGTTCAGACTGACGTTGTGCCTGTTCTCGTTCCCATTTACGTTGCTCTCTTGCTAGGCGTTTTCCAATTGCTGCATCAAGTTCCTCTTGCGAGAATGTCTTGCGTGCTGCTTCTGGAGTTTCCGGCGTTTGAACTTCAGCTTCAGGTGCAGCCGTTGCATCCTGTTCTGGCACGGGTAGTGACTCCGCTAATACTTCTTCTGACATTGTGATTCCATAGAATCCCTGGTGAACGCGCCAGTACGGTTGTGCCACTATTATGCGGCAGATTCTTCAAGTTGTGCAACAGATGCTCGGTAGGCTGCGATTACGTCAGCAGTGTGTGTTGTCGCACAGATGGCTTGCACACGAGAATCCTCGCCAGCGTAGTCGCTGCCAGGGGCAACAACATGACGGTGGAAGGACTGGCTAAGAACAGTGCCATCCTCGATTACACGATTGGCCGTGCGTACTTGGACGCAGCCGTTTTCAAAAACTTCGATGCTGTCAACGACAGTGATTTTTTCGAGTGCCATTTTGTTTCCTTTTCAAGATTAAATTTTAATGTTTTGCACTTGTACAATTAAACGCTGTATGTTGCGGAAAAATAAATAATTGTGGTTGATGCAATAGCTTGAGTGCAAAATATGTTTGTCGCAGATACAAAAATAACTGAACCTGCGTTAAGTGTGGCATTAGATGCTGTACCTCCGCTAACTGCTGCGGAAGAAAAAGGCAAACTGCCTGTCATGATTGAACCTGCGGTGCTGGCTATTGAAGTAGAACCTGCCAACGTGCCTGAAACGGTAACTAAACGGCCCACTTTGGTGTATCTTCCCGTTGAGCTAAACGATCCGGTAACAATTAAAGAAGCGCCTTGGGTTGGTGTCCAAGTGCCTTCTTCGTAATCATTAAATAATTCACTTGTACCTGTACCGGGTGTTGCGGAAAAATCAACGCCTTGACCGTTAGCAACGATTAAATTGCCTGTGGTTAATGTCAACTGGGTTGCACTAATTGCACGACCAGTTGTCAGATTGGCAACACTGACTTGTGTGGTTGCACCACTTTGAACAATTGGCAATACCTCATTACCCGCAAGCGGTGTGGTTGCGCCAGTAAGGGCTGATATTTTGGCGTTAGCCATACATCAATACCCTAATTTGCTACGAAGATAAGCGCACTCTAAGGCCAAAGCCTCTTCGTACCGGATACCGTACCGATCACCGGCAGGCACTGCAATTTGTTTTTCACCATTGCCTTGCAGCACCTTGCTGATTGAGCCATCGGAGTTTTGAACTTCAACTTCGACCAGCACATCTTCGTACTGGTCTTCCCACTGGTCGTAGCACAGAATGCCGTAATTGAATGCGTCCAAACCTTCGGACTCGAACGCCTCTTTGACGCGCTGGGCGATCAGGCCGAAGTGCCAACGAGCGTTATTGCCTTTGGCTTCCACAGCATCCTTGAACTTATACTGAACGTAGCCGACTTTGCCCCATGCGCGAAGCACGGCATTGTTGATGTCTTGAGTCTGCTCTTTGATGCGTTCGTCCGAGGTGTTGATGGTTCCAGTGCCAGCGTAGACCACAGACCAGCGGAACGAGGCGTCACCGAGGGTCTTGGTGTTGTCAGCACCGGGGCGAAATACGTTACTGTCAGTGGTTGTTTGGTGCGCGTTGTCTGTCCACGTATCTAAACGATTGGTCGCGAAAATGTACGAAATAGTTGCTTGCTGGAAAAACGAAACTTCAGCCGGAGTGCTTTCGGTGTTCGTGCATTTCACATACGGCGGATAAGTTGAGCTGCTGCTGATGGCTTGAACAACTACGTTCTGTGACAGATCAAATGCAAAATTCTGAATAGGAAACGGCGTTGTGATGTTTGTGAACTGATTACCAAATCGACGAATCTGAGCAGAAGCATTTGTGTAAGTAGGACTTGCTTGAATACCAAAAGTTTTGTCCCTGATGACGTTGTTGGAAACAATTATCGAATCCGTGGCTTCACTTGCAGCCAAAAAGATGCCATAGTTGTTTATGCTCGGTGGAGGAAATTTGCCTGCGTTCAAAGACTGGATCAAGTTGCCAGCAATGACTGCACTTTGAACACCCTCGTAAGTCTGAGGGCTGAATCCAGTCATGCGCAGGAAATAATCACCGCTGTTAAAAGAGTTGTTTGTAACAACGAGTGACTTGCAACGGCGACGAGCAGCGGAAACTCCAGAACCATTCGTCAGATAAATTCCACCGAAATTCCAAGGGCCAAACGCGTTACCGGTGATTGTGATTTCGGCAACGCCGAAATCCTGACCAGCAGAACCCAGCGGCAACTCAAGGGCATATACACCAGTGCCTACGGCTGGGTCTTGTCCATCGTGCCCGTCAATGTTGTTGTTGGAAATAATCAGTTGACCAAATCCGTTGAAGAAAACAGCAGAGTCTTCGCCAGAGCCGCCGCTAATTCCACCTGTTCCAAGGATGATGTTGTTGCTGCTGACAACGCTCAAACCCTTAGCCCAATTAGACGAACCAATATTGTTGGCGTGAATATAGAAAACAGAAAGCCCTTCAAAGCCTGAGACACGCTCGGGTGTTGGCATTGATCTAAAATGGTTACCTTTGATTACGATGCCTTCTGTGTAAAAAGGAATGTGGCGAATCATGGAAACGCCGCCGCCAACATATGTGCCGCTGCTGTTGGAATGCTTAGACACCCATGCCTCTGCAACGCAGCCAGTCACCTCGCAGTTGTTCCATGCCCAGAACCAGATACCGTAACCGTTGTGACCTTTGAGGAACGTGCAATTGCGTACCGCGATGTTGCGGCACTGGTTGTCGTATTCTGTCGGGGTGTACGGGCCAGATGTAAAGATTGAGAATAACTTGTAACCGTTGTTCGGATCGCCGCCATACGGGTTGCTGGTCGTTGCCCAGTTACCGTAAGGGTGGAACAACTTAAACTTCAAGTCATAGAAGATGAAATCACTGTTCAGTGTCGAGAACGAAGGGGTGGCGCTGTCGGTGTCCAACACGGTGATTGCGCCGCAGAATGGGTAGAAGCTGCCGCTAGTGTTGGTGCCGACAAAGGTCATGTCGAAGTTGAAACCGGTCACAGCAACACGCTTGCAACCAATGAAGTTCATAAATCGCAAGCCACCATATGTGGTTATGTTGTGATTGACGATTTTGATGGTTGCTCCGTTGCCGTTAAATGTCGCATCGGACAGGGCATTGAACTCCATGACCACATTGCCGTAAACACTGCTGTAAGCTGCGCCTTGGTACGAGATTAGGTAAGTGCCACCCACAAAGTCTAGCGTCTGACCATTTTGCAAGGCAGCAGCAGCAGCAATCAATGCAACAGTGTCGTCTGTTACGCCATCGCCGACAGCGCCAAAGTCCTTCACGCTCACACTTTCGCGCAGCTTTGCCTGCACAGTCGTCGCCACCGCGCCAGTGCCTTCGGGGAGGTATCCTACAAGGCTGGAACCAGAAGACGCAGCAAGATCGGCCGCCAAGTTACTGGCAACTACGCTGCCACCAATGTTGTCCCAAGTCCGCAGCACCACATCATTAGATTTCGCCACCACATACTTGTAAAGCAATCCTTCGGTTGACCAAACCTGCTCTGGCGTTCTGCCATAGGCGTCCAGCACGATGGGATTGGTATTGGCTGTTAACCCAGTACGAGATGTGTAGGTAGCCAGTGGCGTGGTGGTGCCAGCGGCATAAGTGTAAATTTTGCCACCAGACAAAATAACGCCGTTATCATCAAAAAACTGCCAACCAGCGCCACCAATAAATGAAAGATTCACTGCCATTTGGTGTCCTTATTCGTAAGCAACGGTGTATTCAATTGTTGCAGCAATATCAATAAACAATCCGTTGCTAAACCAAAGTCCAGCAGGAAAACTAACATACTGACCACCAGCCGTAGGTGTCACCGTTGCGACAATTTTACCGTTAGCTGTACTGCCTGTTGCCGTGTCATACAAAGCAAAAGTACCACTAGACGTGCTTGATACAAAAACACCAAATAGCTTACCACCGCCAATTTTGATTTGAGCGTCAGCATTGCCTTGTTTGTAAATAGCCATTATGCGTTCCTAATTAAATAACCTTCTTGAGCCACAGCAACTACTCCAGTACCATTTTTAATAGCACACAGCAATTGAATGTCTGTTTTCTCAAGAAATGGCCGTGGCATGATACGCAAAGCATCATAACTCATGGCAAAAGGTGCCTGTTGGGTCACTTGAACGACTCCAGCAGAACTGATAGTTTTGTTTTGATAAGTAACGTAATCGTTACCGTTCAATGATGTGTAAATAGCTACACGCTGCAAGTAAAACGTTGATCCAGCAGGCACTGTGTAGAGCGCCATTTGTGTACGCCCAATACCTGCATTGATTTGGGCATAAGTGACTGTGCCGCCAACATTTTTTAGGTAAACAATGCCAGCAGGATTTGTTGCGCTGCCAACAGACACAAACATGCTGTTAATTCGCAAGTATTGTTTAGTTGTGGCAACTGGCGTAGCACCATTTAGCGTAACTGTTTCACGGATTTCGTCATAAACAGAATTTAACCCGACAATCGTAATTTGCGCCGTATCACCATTGGAACCAGACAAATACATTGTGCTGGCCGACACTGGATATGTGTATGCTGTTACGTTTTCCCAAACTGGAAATGACGTTGTTGTAACCGCACTTTGATAACCATAGATGTTTACAGTGCTGTGGCCTGGAATCTGACCACGAGCAACTTGTAGCGTAAATTGCTCATCTTTGCCGTATTGAGTTTGTGAAACGTAAGGTACGCTCATGCTAAAAACCTCAATTTGTACAAGGTGCTGAGATACAACCCAACAATTTCATCAATAATGTTTTGCAATGGCGTATCAGTTTTTTCGCAAACGCTGTAACGAGAACTTTCCAGTTCAGCCATTGAATCTTGCAAGAATTCAATAATGTTAGTTGTTTTCTTAGCGCTCATCAAGCCAATAGGTCCAATTAGACCATTGCGACCTTGATAAGCCTCTGCAAATTTGTCAGCCAAATCAACAATACCATCGTAAAAAGCATTTAGTGCTACATGCTTGGAATAACTTCGCGTATTGAGATGCACCGAATGCGCCACATCCCTCGCCAAAAACAACATACCTACGAAATCCGCTGGTTTCATTGTGTTATTCCTTCCATTGGCTGTTCTGGCTGCTCAGGCTGCATTTCGCGCATTTCAGGAATGCCACCTTGCTCCATTGCAGCAGCAACTACACCCATTGCAATGTCTTGGATTTGTTGCTCAGTCATTCCAGCCTGCACAGCACTGATACGTTGCGTTTCAGCTTGATATGCCTTGATTTCAGCCTCGTAATCTTTGCGCTTCATGTCCTGCATCTCAATAGATTTGCCGACATTCTGGATCATCTGGTGCATCTGCTCCATCTCCTGACCCATAGCTTCCATTTGTTGTTGGGCAGCTTGCAACGCTGGATTTTCATCAGCATCAGACATTAGCTTTGGATCAATGGTCTTGGCAAAACGCTTTGCCATTTCCTGCGCCCCAGGCCAATCCATGTTCTTGACAAACAGGTCACCGGCCACAGCCCACAGTTGCGGATTACCTTGCAGCAGTTGAGCCATAGCTTCCAATGCCTCTTGGCGCTTGGTAGCGTAGCCTGGGCCAGTAGTAGCCACCACATCGTATTTGCCAACGCCAGGATTGTAGATTTTCTCCATCACAATGCCTTGCTCATCAACAATCTTGTTGATTGGTTCTGGCTGGTCAGGATTGATCTTGACCATTTTGGTCTCGCCATCCTCACCAATAATCCGTGCAATGCGCTGCGTGTCGTAAATCTTGGGAATCAAATCCACCAGTTGACGA
>Ga0129318_10000026_pt1 | contig 15220 bp, 12 predicted proteins | sample CPB1_08_DNA_FD_94475 | JGI IMG/M metagenome (GOLD analysis project Ga0129318, IMG submission 94475) | Freshwater to marine salinity gradient microbial communities from Chesapeake Bay, USA - CPBay_Spr_0.1_0.8_DNA | ecosystem: Environmental > Aquatic > Marine > Coastal | place: USA: Chesapeake...
CCCCAGGCTCCGTCGTGATTGTAGATCCGGAATCCGGGATCTCCCCAGGTGTCAGGGTGGACGTGGGCGATCCAGTGCTTCTCCGACCTTGGAATGTGCCCAAGAGGCTCATCCTTGCCCTGGATCACCTGACAAGCCAAGATCGCCGTGGCGTCGTGTTCGTTCTCCGGTGTGCCCTTCAGGATGATGGGGGTGTCCTCCCCGTTTTCATGTGGTTCCAGATAGTACGGCTCGATACCGATGTACTTGGCTCCAACAAAGGGGATGAAACGGGACTCGGTGATGCACGAAGACAGTCTGTCCCCTTCGTCCACCGTGACCCGGAACTCACCCCAACGGTGGGGTGGGACAGGCGCTTTCTTATGGTAACTGGACATACGGCCCGTTAAACTCAACCAAGCTCCCCCGCAACTATGAAACGTATCCCTCTCACAGTTTCCCTGATGCTAGTTCTGGCAGTCGGGTCCATCTCCTGCTCCGTCAACACTATCACCAACGGCACCAGCCAGGTAAAGTTGTCCGGCCTGGGTAACAAGACCAAGTTCAAGTCCATGAGGGTCGGCGACATCAGGATCGAAGAATGGGAGGAGGATAACTCCCAAAGCTTCCGGGAGGTGGTGGTCCTGGTGCAAAGGATGTGGCGCGGATACCTCATCGCCAATGTTATCAAGTACATCAACGGCGAATATTTCGACTACAAAGGCGACAAGCTGGACTCGGACCAGGTCATCCAGCTTGAAGAACTCCGCAATGCCAAAAGCATAGCCGACGCCGAGGCCGCCCAAAAGGCGCTGGAGACTAACCTGGCCTTCGCCGCCGAAACCCAGTAACAACCACCACCATGCCCTATCCAACCCTGAAAATTGGCTCCAAGGGGGCCGACGTCGTCCACCTGAAGGCACTCTTGGCCTCGCGGGGTCACCATCCGCCCTCCGACGACCAGAACTACTACAAAGCCACCGCCGAGGCTGTTTCCGTATATCAGGCCACCAACCTCGGACCCAAGGGCCGGTTCCTTCTCGAAGAGGGGGAAACAGCGGGGGAGGTAGGGGAGCTGACGTGGCGGTCCCTGTCCGGGGAGTTTTCCGGGATGCAACAGCCAGTCCCACAGCCGGTCTCACCGAAGCCGGTACCCCCGAAGGTGCAGGCCGGAGCCCGGTACCGGTTCCTGGACACCCTCGCCAAGTGGTGGAAAGATGGTGTGAGGGAAAAGCCGAAGGGGTCGAACTCCGACAACGGAGGATTGATCGATGCCATGCACACCTGGCACGGCATCGTCCGGCAACCGTGGTGCGCCATGGCCGTCAACTACGCCTATTTCAAGACCTTTGGCACGCCTCCGCCGTGGGGTAAAGTGGCCCGGGTCTGCACGATCTGGAACTGGGCTCATGGAAAAGGCATGGCCTTCACCGACACTTCGAAGATGCGGCCCGGGGACCTTGGAGTGTACATCTCCGCCCCACTCCGTAGCAGCGGCAAGGCCCCGGACGTCAACGGCCATATTTTCGCCATCACCGGGACTCCGAAATCGCGGGTGCTAGGTCTGGACGGTAACTCCGACGACCGGTTGCGGGCCACGGACCGTGGCCGGTCCTATCTCACCGGGTTTATCCGCTTCCTTCCGGAGGAAAACCTCACCTTCAACCTTTCCGGGTATGAAACCGGCGACGCTTCCGACCGATGAGCGCCTATTTCCGAAAGCTCGACGACAAAAAGGTGCCGACCTGGGCCGCTACCAGTTCTGCCGGATCCTTCATCGCCGCCGTGGTAAAACGCGACGGCGAGTGGCTGGTGGAGACCGGCAAGACCGGGGAGGACCTGGTGTGTTTCCGCACTCCATCCCTGGAGCAAGCCTTTGACTTCGTCTCCGACCAGCTGTCGGGCGTGATCAAGGTGAAGTGACAGGGACCGTGAGGACGCGGAAATCGCGGAACCATGTGTCGAGGTCGGAACAGTAACAGTTGTTGACATTATCCGGATCGGACAGAGTCAGGTATGGGTGTTCGTCCCCCTGGGAAGGGTGGGCTTGAATAACGCGTGTCACTCCGGCACCGCCACCGAAGCCAGACCGCAGCGTCTGGACCGTGGATCCGATGGGAGGGGGCTGACCGCCAAAACGCTCCCAGTTTTCCTTTGCAGCCGCGTACCAGATCAACCAATGTAACCCACTGCAGTGGTGGGTGGTGTGGGTGTCGTTATCGAGAAGCACGAAGTCCTCGAAACTCATGAACTCCTGATCCATAATGGGATAAGTCCACGATGGGGGAGAAACGAGTTCATCCAGCGTGAAGGGGAAGAAGCGGACTTCATCCTGCAGAGGAAACCGGATCAGCACCGCACCAAAGTCACGGTCATGGTGCACGGGGAATTCAGTGCCGATACCGCGCAGGCATGCCGGGTTGGCTTTTATCACCATACCCAGGCGAAAAGGGTTCCAGATTTTGAAGTGAGGGTGTGTCGGAGATGTTTCCATCCGGAACAATAACACATCCGTGCGGGTCTGTCAATCGTACGTTATCTTTCTATCGTGGTGACAATCCAGGACTTCCCCCAGTATGGTACCTTCGAACACAATCTTCTCTGCAGGACGGGGAGGGAAAACGTGGCAATTCAGGATACCGGCCTGGACGTCGGCCTCGGTGTTGTTTGTCTCGTCGCAGACGATCCGGAGACCGTCCACGTGCTGGAGACCAATGTACTGGAGACCATCCATGTGTCTCCGAACTATGTCTTTGATGGCGTCCATACCTGAACACCACCAGCACCTGGTTGGGCGGTCCTTCCCTTTCCGGGGTGGCGCGGTAATGACCGTGCGCGTCCAGACCGTAAACGGGGTGGGGTGGTCATAACGGATCTTTACCATGGAAGGGATGACAGCCACTTCCCCGAATGGTAGCTTCACGGCATATCGGTCGTGACCGTCGGAGGCGGTCCAGCCTGCCTGGGGTAAGCCCGTAACGACACCGTCGTGCTTGATGCCGTTCAGGAGGGTAACGGTGATAGGAGAGAGAAGAGGTATCATGGCAGGAAGGACTGGGCGAGTTGGAGGAGGCGGTCACCATGACCCTTGGCAGTCAACCACTCCCGGGCAGCGCTTGGGAAGTCGGAGCAGCTGCTGGAGTAGGTGATGGCGGGTTTGGGCTCGGGCTTGAGGCGGGCGTTGTCAGGGACGTGGGTCGGGATGCCCTCGACCTCCCAGAAATGGAGGCTCCGTTCCTCCTCGGAGAGACGGTCGAAGTCATCGGCCCGGATGCGGCGGAAGGTGGGGATACCCGTCACCGGAACCCAGGTTAGTACTGGAGGCTTCCCCTCCACGACCGCGATCCGCTTGACTTCCCCAAGTTCGTTCATCTTGATCTGGTATGGGGATCCGAGATAGTGGACGTTTTCAGCCAGGCTCTGCGGTTTGTGGAAGTGGCCGACCAGGACGTGGCTGAAGTCGTGGGGCCGGACGTCCCCCACCGCCAGGGAGTTGGCGTTTTCATAGATGAACCCGCCATCGGCCTCCGCCCCCAGCATCGCCTGGTGTAGGCAGAGAACGCCTCCGGACGGTATTCCTTTGATCCATTGCCGGACACGGTCTGCGTCCTGCTGGAAGGCCGCAAAGTGCCAAGGAACCCCATCGACGACCTCAGAAAGGGTATCGTAGACGACGCGGACATTCGGGAACCCCTCAAAATGGCGGAGACTGGTGACGGAACCGTCGCGGAAGAACTGGTCGTGGTTTCCGGCTATGATCCGGATCCCCTTCAGCCTACCGGATGCTGCCTGGATAGCTTCGGTGACTGCATCCAGCACATCAATGGAAAGGGACCGGCGATCCTCGAAGAGGTCCCCTAGCACCACCAGATACCCGCCGTCGGCCTGGTCAACGGCGAAGTTGAGAGCGTCAATCCCGTGCTGAAGCCGGGAGTTCCGGCCACTCGGAAGAATGCGGGAGAAGGCTGGATAGGCGTGTGCCTGGAGGTCTGCCACGACTGCGACTTTCATGAGGTGTGGTCGCAGTGGATGGAGCAGGGCGGGACGTCGAGCGTGGGGGCCAGGGCCTCCATGGCGAGTTGTGACCACACCTCCATATCCTGGAACCGGTCCATGAGTTCGGAATACCGCCAGAACTGAGGGTCGACCAAACACTCCTCCAGGTTCCTGATCCCCTGCGAGGGCTTGAGGTATACTTCAAACAAGACACCAAGATGGACTTGACCGACGGGACTGTCATCATTGAGGAGCCCCAGCACGGCGAAGCGGTCGATTTGTTCCACCGTCACACCGATCTCCTCCTGCAGTTCACGGTACATGGCCGCGTACAGAAGGTCGAGCCCCCAGGCCGTGGGAGAGATGTCAACGGGGTTGATGTGGCCACCGACCCCGAGGGAGTATTTGGCGTGGAGACGGGCTTCCGCCCCCACCTTCCCGCGTTTGTAAAGGAGAGCTTTTCGGCTCTGGACCGGACACCCCAGCTCCCTGACGATCACGCAGTAGGGGATGATCTGCCGGAAGTTAGGGTTCTCTTCCGCGATCTCCCTCGGCAGGAACAAACGATACTCCAATGCTTCTCCCAGCCACCCGTCCGGGACCTGTTGTACCGCGTTTGCCAGCGGATTGAAGGGAGGAGGGAGCTTTGAGATAGGGATCACGAGGACTTCCTCGCCGCCGTATTTGGAAGGGGGTGTTGACATAGTGGACCATCATACACCGGGCCGCAGGCTCCACAATGCCCGGGCTACCCAAGTTCCTCAATCTTGGCGCAGATGAACTTCAGAAGCTGGGACCTGACAATGTCATCCTTGGTGAACTCGAAACAGTGGATCCCCTTTTCCCGGGAAGCCTCGTCGTTGAAGAGATTGTAGTAGTCGATGAACCCGGAGTGCTTGATGTCGGACTGGGTGGGATCGCCTGTAAAAACGAACTTCCCACCTTCAGCAAGACGGGTTAGGACGGTTTTGATCTCAAACCTTTCGAAACCTTGGGCTTCATCGACGATCACATACGACCGGTACTGGACCCCGCGCAGGAAATGGTTTGAGATGGCGCGGACGGACTCCGACTCCATGAGGCCGTCCACCTGAGCCTTGGGGAGCAGTTCGTCGAGCTTCTGGAGCAACGGCATGGCAAACGGGGCGGTCTTGTCTCCGGACGTTCCGGGTAGGAACCCTAGCCCTTTGGAAGCGGACTCGACCACGCTTCTGATATAAACGATCTCCTCCGTACGCTTTTCCTGGAGCAGCTTCAGTCCCGCATACACCGACAGGATGGACTTGGAGGTTCCCGCCGGTCCCTTGATGAAGACGACCTTGGTTTTCCTATCCAGGATCAGCCGGACCAGATCCATCTGCTTCTGCGTCCACTTGAGATCCCGGATCTTTAGCTCCTCGTTTTTGACGTCCAGGAACTCATCAGTGACGTCGGTTTCCTTGCGTTTCTTCTTGATCTCCTTTTTGACGGGCAGTTTTTTATAGCTCATGTTGGAATTTCCGATACTTCGGGCTTGGGCTCAGGCCACAAAATCAAAGAGGGTCCGCTGTCGTCATGCTTGGCCAGGCGCGGAGCCTGGAATCCGAAGTCCCTCCCACACCACCGGAGGTACGTGTCGTATGGGGAGTATAGAGGGATGACTCGTGTCAGAAGAGTTATAGCTCCCTTCCGGGACACCCCGTAACACCAACTCCCCCAGGGAAGCAGCTCCGCCCTGACACATTCTCCTGCTACCTTGTACTTTGGGTGATCCTCTGGGTATAGGGTGGCTTTTCCCGAGGTGTCCTTACCCCCGAAGTGTACCCAATCCCACAAACCGTAGGCGTGCGTTTCCAGGTCCGAGAATACCTTGTGGAAAGCGGAGGCAGGGTGTGTGAAAAGAGCGTCGTCCTCCAAGATCAACGCGTAGGGGGCTTTGCTGGAAACAAACTCCAGCAGCATTTTAATGTGACCGGTAGCGCATGCCACCTGTCCGGATCCGAGCGCCAAGCCCTTGGCGTTGACCGAGCAGGCATGCTTAGAGAAGTTTGGATCGAGTTTGGACAGACCCTGGACTATGTGAGGAGCATATCCGAAGGTTTCTTTTACCCGGTCCACAACCCCCCTACGTTTTTTATCGATGGTGTCGCACACTAGCACGTACACCGGTAAGGAAGGAAAGGGCATTGAAGGCTTAGGTTCCGATGGCTCCGACGAACTCCTGATATGTACGGTACCGCAGATGTGCGATGTCCATTTGCAGGGAGGCGAAATAACGGATAGCACTATTGCTCTTGCGATGCAATGTCGGGTGTTGGTAGTCGTATGGCAGGTGCAGATATCCGCACGTCTTCCCCGCTTCCACCCGGGCAGGCCGTCCCCGTTGCTGGTGCAGTACCATCTCGCCGTCCTGGCCGTCGAGTTTGATGAGGTGATGGAGGCTGGGGATGGAGAGGCCCTCCGACACCACACCTTGCTGGGCTACGACTCCATCGATCCGTTTCGCTTTCCATTCCTCCGTAATCCTGGCAAACTCGGACGTCGTAGTGCTACCGTCAAGCCGCGCCACCTTTAGCCCTGCCTTGAGACAAGCGCGTTCCAGCTTCCGGGTGTGCCGGGAACGGTTGGCTGTAATCAGGAAGATTTGCTTCTGCTCCGCAGCCTTCAAAGCGATCCGGACCGCCCAGTCGTCCCGTTCCCGGAACTCCATGATGCCCATGTCGTGGCTGTTCTGGTATACGGTGTCGTCCGGGTCTACCTTCACCTCTTCTCCTTTCTCGTCCACCCCGTAAATACCATACAGGTTCTTGTCCACCTTCCCATGTTTGTCCCGACAGATGTCAGGGATCTTCCCATCCTCGTCCGGTCCATGGTAGCACCCTGACATCCACCCCTTCCCCTTCTGCAAGTACATCACCGGAAGCCCGTCTACCAGCTTCGACGGCAGGGCAGCGCTAACCCTCCCTCTCCAGTCCTCAAAGTGATAGACCTTGATCCGGACCGGTACCCGGAAGTCCTGTGCCGCCCCCACGTACTTGGGGGTACCGAAGCAGGACTCGATGCTGCGTTCCAGGTCCCGTTTCTTGGCCCCGAAGGTAAACTTGGCACTGACGCCCCAAAGGATTTTGGCCCGGGACTGGCTGTAAATGGCTTTCCAGGTCGCGGCGGACGAGTGGTGGGCCTCGTCCACGAGGATGCCGTCCACGTCCTCCATCCAGTCCGCGATCTGCTTCCGGTCCTTGATGTTGGTGGTGGCGACGGCGGTGGCGACAGTGGCGATGGTGATGCTATGGAGTTGCCGGTGTCCATCCCCAAGAATACCGATGGAGTAGTTAGGGAGCACGGTCTGGGCGTCCTTGAACATCTGATAGAGGAGGGCCTTCTTCGGCACCAGGAACACGAACTTCCAGTCCGGGTGCTGGCGCAGGGCGCTCGCCATCAGGTTGAGGCCAATATAGGACTTTCCTGAGGAGACGTCGAGCTGGATGCACCCGGTCTGGCACCGGATCAAAGCCTGGGACGCGTCGAGCTGGTCCTGGCTCAGCTTCACCCCCTCCAGGTTTTCGGTGAGCACGAGCCCGGACTCGTTCGTGACCAGGTCCTGACACTTCCCGTACTTCTTGAGCATGGTCTTGACCCTGCCGTGAAGGCCAATCCCGGCTTCAGCGGCGTGGCCGTCCTCCTGCATCTCCAGGAAGTGGATCTTCCCATCCCACTTCCCCTGCATCCACGGTTGCCGCAGCATGATTTGCCGTGCCGACGGGTGGGCCACGGCGAGGCGGTTCCTCAGGTCCGCCAGGATATCCGGTTCCGCCTCTACCACTAGGTTCCGATCCCGCTGCCGGAGGACTACCTTTACCGTGGGTTCCATGCCAGGCTGATTTCGGCTCCGGTGGGGGTGCCAGCCAGGGTGATCACAGGTTGATCCACCGCGATGCGGCTTTCCACCGTCTCCAGGCTGGACTTGGATAGAGGGATCACCACAGCCTTGCCCGGGTGTTTCTCCTGGAGGTCACTGATGATGCAGCAAAGAGCGCGTTGCAGCGTGGTGGCGTGGTGCTGGGCGCGGGAGAAGAGCCGGATGGCGTTGATGACGGACAGTTGTTTCTCCTTGTCGAGGTCGGACGCAAGGACGGCGTCGATGAGGGTGTCGGATTCGGGTGGTTCCATATCAGGACCCAACGCCGGGACCGGTGCTTCCGCAATGGTCCGCGATACCGGAATGCATCAGTTCGTGTTGACGGTCCACCCTTTGCCAGCAAGTGATGAGGCGGCAGAGGCACCGGTCCCGGAGGGCGCGGCGCTGGTGCCTCCGGTTATATCAAGGTACCCGTTGGACTGTCCAGCGTAGTCCAGGGATACCAAGATGTTATCTACCGAGGTCTGGTCCAGGGCACAGTTGTTGAAAGCGCTTCCGAAGTAGACGCCCGCGCACGAGTCGAAAAAGTTGGCCGGAAACGAGGTCATAGCACCGCATCCCTCCCAGGCATACCCGAAGTCGAGCCCGTTATTGACGCTGATAGAGGGGAATGAAGTCAGGCTGGAGCACCCCTGCCACGTCCCCGTGAAGTTGGTGCCAGCCGAAGTATCCAGGCCCGGGAACGAGGTCAGGCCCGAACAGTCCTGCCAGGCGTAGGAGAAGTCGTTCCCACTTGAGACGTCCAGGGATGGGAACGAGGTCAGGTTGGCGCAGCCGTACCAGGCGTAGGAGAAATAGGACCCGCTAGCGACGTCCAGGGACGGAAAAGAGGTCAGGCTGGAGCACCCATACCAGGCGTAGGAAAAATCGGTCCCGGCGGAGGTGTCCAGAGATGGGAAAGAGGAGAGGCTACTGCAGTTGTACCATGCCCCGCCGAACTGAGTGCCGGATGATACGTCCAGCCCTGGGAACGAAGTCAGGCCGGAACAATCGTACCAGGTGTTGGCAAAAGTAAAGCCTGCCGAGACGTCCAGGGTAGGGAATGAGGTCAGGCCGGAACATCCTTGCCAAGTTCCGGAGAATTCAATTCCAGCAGAGACGTCCAGGGATGGGAACGAGGTCAAGCCGTAGCAGTTGGCCCAGGAGTACGAGAAGTATTCCCCTGACGACGTGTTGACCGCGCCGAAGGAGGTAAGACCGTAGCATCCATACCAGGCGTAGGAAAAGTTGGTCCCGGAAGAGGCGCTTAGAGCTGGAAACGAAGTCAGTCCCCAGCAGTTATACCAAGCTTGGGAGAAGTCAGTCCCGGATGATACACTCAGGGACGGAAACGACGCCAGCCCACAGCATTCTTGCCAGGCGGACGTGAAATTGACGCCGAAACCGGTGTTCAAGGCCGGGAACGTGGTCAACCCGTAGCAGCCGCGCCAGGCATGTGAGAAGTCGGTCCCAAACGTGGTGTTCAAGACCGGGAATGAACTTAGACCCGAGCAGTTATACCAGGCGTATGAAAAGTTGTTGGCCCGGGCTGTATCAACGACCGGGAATTCTGCAAGGAAACTGGCGTTAGCCCATGCTGCTACGAAGTTCGGCTTGGTAGGTAGGAAACTCACAGGTGTACGGATTAGATGATGATCCAGTTGCTGCCGGTGGACTGCACGGTAAGACTGTCCCACTGGAACAAGGTGATGGAGGTGGCGGCGTCGATGGTCTGGGACGAAGTCGTGGCAACGGTGATAGTGCCGGTGCCGCTGTTTTTGACCTTGTAGACGCGCCCTGCGACGCCGACGGCGGTGGGGAGCGTGACCGTGAACGAGTTCGCGGTGCAGTTGATGGTGTAGTCGGTGGCGTCAAGGGTCCGGGCAGCAGTGATGCCACGGTAGGCAAAGGTGGCGGCGGCAGCGGCAGTAAAGGCCCCGGCGACGGCAACTGTTCCCGTGAACTGCGACGCGGCTTTGTTCACATAGAAGCCGCACGGCATTGTAGAGGTCGTGCTGGTCCCGGTGTAGGTACCGTAACTGTTGACGCCGATAACCACGTCCCCGTTGTCCGCTACACTTATGAGATTGGCGTTGCTAACGGACGTCCATACGTTAAGGACACCATCGTTTTTATACAACCCGGACACGTACGAGAGCGAGTACCCCCCGCCAAGGGTCCGGTCTCCAAACGCCAGAAAAGCCTGGGAACCGAAAATCCCGGATCCACCATCCGCCGTTACTTCAAAGTTGCTGTTCCCCGCCGCGTTTTTCACGAAGAACCCACCGACCCCGGTGTAACCGGACAAGGCACCCGACCCGACCACGGAATTCACAGTCCCCAGCAGGCTGATGTTCCCGTTCACTGCCAGTCTCTGCGACGGGGTCGTGGTACCAACCCCGACATACCCCTTGTTATCGAAGGTGAGGGGGACGGTGGTGCCGCCGCTGTCGCTCTTCGTCTGGAACTGGTACCCGACCATGCTCCCACCAACCACAAACGGATTGATCCGGAGGCTGTACCGGTCCGGGGTGGAATTGTCGTCGGCCAGGAGCAGGAACCCGCCGGTGCCGTCGTTGGCGTAGTTGCCTTTGACTGTCAGCTTTGCCAGAGGTGCCGTAGTCCCGACACCCACTTTCCCATTGGCCACGGTGAGAACGTCTGTACCGATGTCGTCAGTGAGGGTGACCCGGCCCTGGGTTCCGTAGATAGAGCCCTCCAGGGTGGCACCGTCGGCCTCCATGAACTGTATCTGCCCGATGTCGTCCGACCCACGACCGGCGATGCGGATGCCGTTGGCGTTGTCGTTCGCCGAGATCCGCAGCGGGACCACCGCACTACCCACTCCGTAGATGTCAAGTTTTCCCTCCGGGGACGCGGTGTTGATGCCGACATTGCCGTTCCCGACCAGAGTCATGACCGCATTATGGCCGGTCGTCGACATGTCACATACCCGGAACTGCATCTTGTTCCCGGAAAGGGTCGAGCCATCATGGGCGTTGGAGATGCCGTTGCGGTAGTTGCCGTTGCTGCTGACGTGCGAGAACGTGATATCCTGGACCGACAAGTCGGAGTTGCTCTGGACCGTGAGTTTGGAAGGAGGAGCGGTGACGCCGATGCCGACGTTGCCAGCAGAGCTGATCCGCATCCGCTCGTACTCTCCGCCGGACCGGAAGATGAGGTTGGTGCCGATGACGTTGAAGTCAGCCCAGGCGTTGAGAGCCGAGTTATGGGCACCGACAATGGCCCCATTAGTGGAACTCGCCACGTATCCGGCTACAACCTTGTCGTAGCTGTCGTTCCCGATGCTAAGGGCACCACTTGGCCACGCTCCTGCACCGAAATTGGTGGTGCCGCTGATGTGGGCGTGGCCACCACGGATCCGTACCCCGAGAACATCGCTCCCGGCACTAGTGATAGTGTTGATCCTGACCTCGTTTTCGAGCAGGCGCATGTACGACGCGCCAAGGGTAGTGTTGGGGCGGACGAAGGGTGAAGCTCCGATAACATTGAGGACGTTATTACTGATTCCTACCCCGGTGTACGTGGCGTATGGTTCGCTGGCCCAGAGGTTGAGGGTAGCGTCATTGGTACCAGCATCACCGATGGAACGGAGCTGGACCGTGGAGTCGCCATGCCCACCAAGAATGCCGATCTTGTGAATGCCGACAGCGGTCCCGATCCCGACGTTCCCGGTGACGGCAAGGTTGGCCAGGGTGCCGACGGCGACGGCGTAGGGGACGGACGCGGAGGTGGATACACTAACGTTGTATGACTGACCGGGTTGGAGGTTGATGCCACGCGGGAAGCTGAGGACGTTGTTGTCACCACAGTTGTGGCAAATCGGGATCCAGTTGTAAGGGACGTTGACGTTGCTGGTGTAATGGACGATCCGGAAGTTCGCGTCCTGCGTCGCACACCCAGCGTTGATAGGGAGGATATAGTACAACGCCGACCACGCCCCTAGCGGAATCCCGTCCGACGTTACAGTAGCATTACCGATGCCGCCGACCCCGGTAATCACAGTTCCAGGTGCTGGAACGTTGATGTCGAAGTACCCGTCGGTGGCGAAGTTCGAACCCCTCCCGGTGGAGATGACGATGAACCGGCTCGTCCACTTGATATAGGATGAGACCGACACTGAAATCACCCCACCCCCGGACACCGTGAACCCGGCCCGGAGCGAACTTGCAAGGGAGTGCTCGTTGATCGTGGACAGGGATGTGACAGGCGTCCCATCAAGGTAGATGCCAGGGGTGGACAGGGTGTCCCCCATTTCGAGAGTGGAGTCCATGTACACCGCACCGTTGAAACGGGCGTGACTGGCGACGATCAGTTTCTCCCCGGTGTTGGTGGCAGGAGCGCCGACAAACAGCTGCCCGTCCATGTGCTGGAGGCTCAGATCCCGGTTCCAGGACACCCCAGGTTGCATGGACTGGATGTAACTGCACTGGGACGCTGGGTGCACCCCCATGCGGAGGGCAACGTCGTTAGCAGTCGAAGAGGAAGGCGCGATCGTGAATCCCCACAGGGTCTCGTCATACCCGGTCATGTCGTGGTAGACCGTGACCGGAGACGTGGCCACCGCATTCGGAGTCCCAACACCGATGGTTCCAAAGATGGCAGCCCCCTCCGGGGTAACCGATGCCTTGGTCACGTTACTGGCGTTTTTGAACGACAGGGTGGTCCAGAGGCTGTTGTTCTCGAACTTGGAGATGACCCCGGGTTCATACTGTCCCTCCCGTGCCATCACGAACTCGATCTGGGAGACCCAGGCGTCGGTGTCGTTCCGGGCGTTGACGGTGACCTCCATGTCGGTGTAGTGATTCCCACCGTTGGTCGTACCCCTCCACACCGCGTAACCGCCGATGGAGGAAATATTGGTCCACCCGGTTATATCCGACCACACGCCCGCAGTGCGGGTCCGGCCCGTCACCGACAGAGGGATGAAGGTGTGGTAGAAGTGGACGTAGACGTATCCGCCTCCGTATACGATGTTAGACCCACCCTTGGTGTCGAACTTGATGTTGAAGACCTTGGTGCCATTGGTGGCGACGGTGCTGGCGCTCTGGTCGTAGTTGGAGTTGAACAGGCCGTTATCTCCCGTCACCACTCCGTTCACGGAAACTTCAAACCGGTCAGCGGCCCGGTAGAGCACGTTGTTGGTCAACTGTTGGGTGATGAAGTTCTGCCCAAACGGCCCGTTTTTGGTCACATACCCTCCGTAGGGGACGTATTTCGCGTCCAGCAGCACCCCGTTCTGGCGTATCGTGGTGCCGTTGATAGTCCCATCGACGTCGAGGTCGTATGAAGGAACAACCCCCAAAGCGTGACCGATACCCACCCTCCCCCCAATCGGCTGTAGCATCAGGTGCTTGGCAGCAGTTCCGGTAAAATGGGCCTGGATGTATCCCTGATCCTGGGAACTATCAAACCCGATCCGCAGGCCCGCTGGTGCTCCGTATCCGGGATCTAAGCTGTACGATGCACTCCTGAAGAATCCTTGTCCGGCGACATCCAGGAGCTGGGTGGGACTGTTTGTCCCGATCCCGACGTTCCCGTTCCCTACCAACGTCATGACCGGCGACGACCCGGACAAGGTCCCGTCGCTGACGCGGAAACTCATCTTGCAGTCGGCAGCGATGCCACCGTTCCACTGGTTGGCAACACCGTTCCGGTAATTCCCGTACGTGTCGTAGTGGAAGGCCAGGTCCAGACTGGTGCCATTGTTTGCCGACACCACGGATAACCGGGAAGGCGGGGCGGTGACGCCGACTCCGACGTTACCATTCCCGTGGAGGCTCATAACCGCAATATGGCCGGTGGTGCTGGAGTCACACACCCGGAACCTCATGAAGCAGTTGGCAGGGTTGGCGCTATCCATGTTATTGGATATGCCGTTACGGTAGTTCCCGTAGTTGCCCACGCCGCCAGGGTGCGTGAACATGAGATCCTGCTGGTCCGGGTCCGCGAAACTTGTGACGGTTAGGCGACCGACGGGAACCGCTCCCCCTACCGGTATCCCGATGCCGATGTTGCCGCCATCGGGCTGCAGCATCAGGGACTTCGTTGCGACGCCGGTGTGGATGGCCTGGATGTAAGACTGGTCTCCGGTGCCGTGGTGCCCGATACGGAGCGCGGGGCCGATGCCGTCACCAGGGTCGGGATAGTTGTCGGAGGCTGTGAAGACCGCCTGCCCGTGAACCTGCAGACGCTGGACCGGGGCAGCGACGTCGAGCCCGAGGTAGCCGTCCGGGGTGATGGTAAGGAAATCAGCGACCCCGGCGATGCCGATGTGATACTTGGCATTCCTGGCGAAAGTGTTCCAGGTGTACCCGCTAGCACCAGTGGAAAGAAGAAGACCACCCAGGGCGGTGGAGCTGGTAGCGTCTGTCCGCACCGTGGCGTAGGCGTGGCCGCTGTTCCGGTGAACCTGGAGTGCGTACCCGTTGTCGATGGCGGTGCCGATGATGATGTTCCCGTCCGGGGTGACGCGCAGCTTCTCTGTGTTGGCGGTGCCGTTGTTGATCGTCAAAGACCCATCCTCGACGAGCCCGATCGACGACTTGCTGAGAACGTGGGTGGCCCCAGGCCCAGGAGCTATCTGCCCAAACCCGATTCTTGGGGAGTATGCCCCCAGACCATTATCGCCGTACCCTATGACAGTGTAGCCAGCTCCGGGGGTGCGGAACCAGCTCGGGGCGGCGTCAGTGGAGTACAGCCCGTCGGAGTTGTAGACCGTGTACCCGCAGATGACGTCAAGGGGTCCGTTAGCTGAGAAACCCAGAGACGCGTAGGCGGTACCAACCACGTGGAGTTTTGCTCCTGGGGAGGCGGTCCCGATCCCGACGTTACCATTGGAGACCAGCCGCATTCTCTCGGTGCTGGCGGTGTTCCAGACGTGATCGCGCCCTGACGCTGCGTAGTACATCAGGGACGTATAGTCCGCTCCACCGATGATAGAGCTAGGGCTGCCAATCGCGTTGTTGGACCCGGCGATATTGAAGTAAAGGGACGCGCCTCCGTTCGTTGCCGCCTGACCCGTGATCATCACCAGACACGCGGCGGTGGTGTCGGAGACGTGAAGCTTATGGGCGGGCGCTGTTCCAATCCCGACGTTGCCACCCGCTACCACAAAATCCGCCCCAGCCTCCAGACCCAGGTAGACATCGGTCGGGGAATAACCCATGTATCCAAGCCGTGTTCCAACGTCAGTCCTCCACTCGATATACCCGGTGTTTGCACCGGCCCCGATGGCCAGGTTCACGGACCCGTTTATGCCGTCGGTTGTGTAAACAGCAGCCGAGGCACTGACGTAACCACTGACCAGAGCGTTTCCGACCACTTCCAGGGCCTGGGTGGGAGAGG
>Ga0129318_10000028_pt1 | contig 14752 bp, 24 predicted proteins | sample CPB1_08_DNA_FD_94475 | JGI IMG/M metagenome (GOLD analysis project Ga0129318, IMG submission 94475) | Freshwater to marine salinity gradient microbial communities from Chesapeake Bay, USA - CPBay_Spr_0.1_0.8_DNA | ecosystem: Environmental > Aquatic > Marine > Coastal | place: USA: Chesapeake...
GCAAGGTATTGTTCAAATGCTGTTTTTATTTCACCTGTTAAAAGTGCTTTTTCGGGTGCAAAGATTACGGTATCACCAGTTTGGTAAAGACCTTTTTGAACTACTACTTGGTAAGTACCAACTTTACCAATATTTAATGCATCTGCATTTGGATGTGTGAACACCTCTATTTTTGTTTTAAAAACTGACCAATTACTCATCTTATTATTCTTTTATTTTTTAATTATGTAAATATACAAAAAAACCCTCACTTATACAGAGAGGGTTTATAAAAAGTTATATTAATTTCTTAACTCACTTTTATAAATTCTCCTTTTTCAACTGCTTTAGCAATCCAACGATTTAGGTCCGACCCTTTCATTTCAGACTCGAATGTAGTTGTACCTAAATCAGATGATAATTGAATTGTTTCAACATCATCAATATTACTTATACCATCGGTAGATACTGCAACATTATATGTTATACCTTTTTCAACTGTGCTAATAGGAAATTGATAGACACCATCAACTAACTCTACTGTATAGTAAAGGTTACCACTAACATAGTGACTTAATTTTGCCATTGCTTTAGATTTATACAAATCTTTTTTAATTTCGTTCAATTCCATTGTAGTTTATTCTTTTAATTTATTGTGGTCCCACCTGGGCTCGAACCAGGGACCTACTGATTATGAGTCAGTTGCTCTAACCAACTGAGCTATAGGACCAATTATATTATTATACTTATATTTCTTAATTTGTTTACTTTCAACACTGCAAATATAAGACAAATATTTAATACACCAAACATTTTTTATTAAAATAAAATTCATATATTTGTCTTATGAAAATATTAGTTAGAAATGGTGTCGCACTTTCCGTGTTAAGAGATGATTTAGATTATCCCTATATTGGTGATTTAACACCAGATATGATATGTGAAAATGTGAGTGTATTTAATTCAGACCCAAATACAAGACAAATCTTTTTATTAAAAGAATGGGGTGGTTGTTCAGTAATGACAATTGAAGATGTAGAAGAAGAGTTAGAAAATTTCAGTGATCCAAAAATAAGATGGAGAAGTGAAGAAAGACGAAAGACTTTATTAAATTACTTCAAAAAAGTTCATTTAATAATGATGACATATAAGAGAGAAGAACAGATTAATAAAATTTTAAATAGTAATGAATGTTGTTTACACTTGGCATGTTAAAAAATAGATTATATTTAATTGATAAATGGTTATCCGTTGGTAATAGAACTTTATTAATTTTGTTATTAGTTGCATCATCTACTTTAATGATAAGTTTTGAATCTACTATGTTTTATGGTATTGGTTTACTTTTACTTATTTGTTTATGGGTTGTTTTTATTAAAGCTAAAATTCTTGGTGGTGAATTAAAATTTGATAAGAGTTATTATACTTTACCAGTAATAGGTGAAATAATTGTAGTTCAAAAAGATTTTAAATATGATATTAATAAGGTTAGTAATCAAAAAAACTACATTCATTCTAAAAATTTTATTGATATTAGTAAAGGATTGAATTTTTATATAGTTGATATAAAAGAATTAGATGATAATTGGGTAGTAAGATTAAGACTTGAATCATATAATACTATTATTGAGGTATTTTGGTTGGATGTGAAAGAATACTTTATGACCATTTCTGATATTAGAGAAGAAAAATTAAAAAAAATATTAAAATAATGGAAATAATTAAACTTAAAAATATATTAGATGTTTAAGATAAAGGCAATATACAAAGGTGAACTTATGTATGGTATGTATGATTGTAATAAACCAGGAAAAGAATATGATTTTTACTTAGTTGATAAATATAAACCATTTGTTCAATTTGAATTGGTTTCAAGTAAAAAACACCCAGCTTGTCACTTTGCCTCTTGGGATAAAATAATAGAAGACTGGGAAATTATTGATATTAACACAGAATTAATGACAGAACATGAATTAATAATACATCATCCAATATGGAATGATATGAAAGTTTATATAAGAGATAGAAAAATTAAAAAAATATTAAAATAATGGAAATACCAACATTGGATACAATAATAAAAGCATCAGGAATACATAAAAGTAGAGTATTTAATGTATATATATTTGGTTCCCGTGTATATGAAACTGCAAATGATAAATCAGACTGGGATATTATTATGGTTGCAAACAACTCAGTAGAAGCAATTGAAATAAAAGGTGATTTATTCAATATTCATGTTTACACACAAAAGAAATTTCAAGAAGATTTAGATTGGCATAGAATAAATAATTTAGAATGTATTTATGCACCAGATTGGGCAATATTAAAAGAAGATATTAAATTTACTTTTAACTTTGATGTTAAAAAATTAAGACATGCGACTTCTCATATAAGTTCAAATTCGTGGGTAAAGGCAATGAAGAAATTAGAATTTAATGAATATCATATTGGGGTGAAATCATTATTTCATTCATTGAGAATACCAATGTTTGCAACTCAAATTGTAAATAGTGGTAAAATAACTGACTTTACTTGTGCTAACTTTATATGTGATATTATCAAATCAAAAGATTGGACCTGGGAAGAATTGGACTTAGAATTTAGAGAAAGAAGAAACTCAATATTAACAGAATTTAGAAAAGTAACTACAAAGTAATGACTGAAAGACTAAGACATAAAAAAATAACATCAGTGAGACCTGATTATTCTGGTTCATTAATATCCGGTAATTATTCATCTGGTATTGAACCTATAAGTTTTGACTTTACCTCTTTATATCCTAACACAATGACTATGAGATTTGGTGGTAAAAAAATAATAAGAAAACGAAAAATAAAAAAAATATTTACTGATATTTAATAATAAAAAAAAACCCATCAATTAATTGATGGGTTTTTTTATTTATTTTCTTTTCTTTTATACATAAGTTCTTTTACAAAATCTTTAATTTCATTATCACAATCTTTTGTTGGTAGAAATGCATATCCTCTCATACGACTTGACCATTTAATTTGACCAATTATAGTACCAGATTTAGATACATCATAAGTATCTGTTTTTGCATCTTTTTTCTTTTCTTTCTTAATAAATTTAATATCAGATTTAGATTCAAATAATTTATAACTTTGTAAATATTTCATTTACTATATATTAAAAACTATCTTAATAAATTTTCTATTATCTTATCTCGTTTAATTAAAATTTCCATTGGTAGATAAAGATTCAACGGATGCATTGCTCTATCTTTTAAAAGTTGACCACCTTGTGGATAACCCATTATTACGCTATAAAAAGTTAGATGTTCTTCATATCCTATTATAGTAAATTTAAATTTCATTGGTGAATCACGCATATAACAATGTTCTCCAATTGGATACCATTTTTTTAGTATCTCTAATTGGAGATTTTTGTCAGAATTGTTAAATCTTTTCTTTTCTATAGAACTATAGTCCCAATTTAATAGGGCTTTTTTACCAAAAGTACTCATATTACAAATATATAAAAAAAGAGTGACTTTCATCACTCTTTTTATCTTAATTATTTAACTTTTCTCTAATTTTAGTAAGAGTAGTTTGATTGTAGAAGTTACCGTCTTCAAAAATCACTTGAAGTAGACCTTGTGCTTCTTCTTCCCAAGTACATTGGTCTTTTAGTAAAATTTTACCATCTTCTTCATAAACCATTAATAAACCTTTTGCAGATTTTTTAACGCCATCATCAGTGATAGGGTCTTTGAAGATTTCAATACCAGTCTCACCAATTTCAATGTATGTTGCTTTTTGTGCAGAACCGTGTGTATCTCTTGTTACATATTGTAAAGAGAAAGATCCAATACCAAGAACTACATTTGATGATGCAAAGCCTTTATTTTCCAATCTTTCAAAGATTCTTTGTGCTCTATCATAGTTAATACTATCACCATAGATTGCACCAATATGAGAATCTAATACTTTATACCCTGTAGATGAAGTAGTTCCACCAAATACATCCCAAAGTAATTCAATAACACCTTTAGTTTCTGCAAAGTGTTTGTTTTTATCAATTGCGTTATCATATTCTTCTTTAGAGAATTTATCATTTCCACAAAGAATATCAACAGGATCTCCAGAGTCAGGTCTAATTACTAATTTACCATCACGAGACATAATTAAGTCTTTTGCTTTAACACAATATTCAGTGATTGCTCTCCACAAATCGAATGTATCCATTACTAAAGAAAGAATACCACTTGGGAATTTTTTCAATAAGTAAACAAACATTTCATATTCAAAATCTGCTACTTTATCCCAATCTCCATTAGAATTTTGCATAAAGAAACCAGTTAATGAACACATAATAGCATGTTCAGATGCAATTACAGAGTTGATACAAGGTTCAACTTCATCATAATACATTCTTGCTGCAGGAATTACTGGTAGAGTATCAGATCCTCTAGATCCTGTTGCAAATCCTAATCCAGAATTTACAATTGCTGATTTACCACCCATTCCTCTCATTGAGAAATCATGAAATTGATAATCTAAGAAACCAATCGCCTCAGGATTAGTTTTCATAATAAACTCTTTACCTAATTTTCTCAAAGAACGAACAAAAGTTGCAGATGTTGGTGCTTGCCAAGATTCAGCTGATAAAATAGTTTCTAAGTAATTCACTAACCAGTCAACAATTGTACCATCAAGTGGTTGTGTATTAACAATTGTAAATGATGGAATTTTATAAGGAACTACAGAACCTTCTTCCATCGCTTTAATTCTAACAGGAAGATATCCTAGTTTATGTAAAGCAACGATATGTGAAATATCATAAGGAGTTGATAATCCTAACATAGTAGTCATATCTTCACCGAATAAAATAATATCTTCTACAGGTCTATTGAAAAAGTTATTATCCCAATCTTTCTTCATTTTTCTAACTAGCATTTGTTGACCAAATACTACAATCTCACCATTGTTTGGAGAGTTACTATATTTTCCACTTCTCGGTGTGTTATTTGAGTACATCAAAGTACTTCCGGTTGGTAACATTGGTTTGTGACCTGTTTTATAAACGTCAGTCCAATAAATTTCTAAAAAGTCCATATTAAAATATATTAAGTTGTTTTACTAATTCATTATCTACATCTTTAACTGAGTTGGTACAATAAATACCATCAAAGTTTTTTTTCAATTCATCAAATCCGGCAGAGAAGATTCCATGTGTTACTACTAAGTAAATTCTATCACCAAAAACAGATATATTTCTTTCACTTCTGATGGTTTTTGCAATTTCTAAGAAAGTTCTACCACCATCACAAATATCATCAACAATAACAAAGTTTCTTCTACCAGGTTCTTGATTAAGTCCAGGTACTTCAGTATGAGTGATTTTACCAGTTTTAATATCTCTATGTTTATTTGCAATTACTATTTGATCGATACCAAAGTGTTCTGCTACATGATATACTTTTTTAAGTGCACCTGCATCAGGTGATACCAAGTATAATTTTTCTTTTGCAGAGTTTGTGTTATCAATATCAGTTAAAGCGAACTTAACTAATTTGATATTATCTACTTTTTTATAGTTTTTGATACAAGCTTCAAGTACATCAGAGTGTGCATCTAAAATAGTTACACTTTCAAAGTCTTGTGAGTTGATAATAGGACAGATAACATCTTTAAGATAGTTGATACCACCTTCGGTAAATTGTCTATCAGAACGAGCACCTAAGAAGTAAGGTACGTAAAGATGAATTGTTTTAATTTTTAAATTTCTAAGTGCGGCAGTTGCACATAAAATAACTTCTAAGTCTTTGAAGTCATTAAGTCTTGAGTTAATTGTTACTTCATCATTAAAATGAGTAAACTCAAGATTGATTGATTGTTGGCCATCAGGGAATCTTGAAATCTTATATTTAAGATTTAAATCTCCTACTTTTTCCTGGTTAGTCAAGTCTAATATTTTCATAAATTCTATTGTTTTTTAATTAGAGTACAAATATACAACTAATTATTTAAAATATAATAACTTATTTAAACTATTTTATATAAATTTTATGGATATAGAATTTAAAGATAATGAACTAATTTATAAAGGTATTCCTACTTCTATAACAAGAGAGGATATATTTGACTTCCAAAACAGAGGTATGGATCCTATGTATTATATAGAGAAAATATATAATGAGAGTATTGTTATTATTAGAGATGCTAAGATTGACCTTATTTTAGGAAAGTAATTTAATAACACTTAATTCTCTATTCCATTCTTTTAATAAATCCAATTCATATTCACTAAATTCATCTAAATCACCTTTTAGTGTTTCTTGATAATCTAACTTATAAAAAGTTGAATTCATTCCTTTTAAATAATCAAATTCCATTTTACCTGGAAAGAATGAATTGAAAGTAATTTGATTATCTAAAGTAAAATCCTCAAAATTTTCTAAGAAATGGAATTTATAATCACAAATCCCAATGTAAATATCATTCTCATATATAAATAAAAACAAAGGTGATGATTTTGCATTTTTTCTAAAATCTGAAGTACTTTCAGTTATTAGAAACAAATTAACTTCTTCCCATTCTGGTGATATTTCAATTAAATGTCCTTTATATTTTGAGTTTTCCATAAGTTTTTTTTAATATATATTATATGAAGAATATAATTAATAGTTATTTAGATTTTATAAATGAAAGTAATTTAACATTACTACTTGAAGCAAATATACAATATTTACCTAACTTCAAAACAATTTTGGATAAAATAAAATCTCCAATTAGTGACGAGTTAAAAAAATTAGTTAATAAAGATATTGATATTAATACAAATTATATTAATATCAATCCAGAAAAGAATGATTATATCACTTTTATACCAGATGATAAGATTAAAAATCTTAAATACACGGTTACTAGTAGAGGGTTTTATGAAAGTTTATCTTATGATGCAAACAGAGAGGGTACTTATCCAATAGGTGATGTTAACTCACCATCAGTTGGTTGTGAGGGTGAAATAGTACATGAGTTAACAGTTAGTGAATTGAGAAAAATACAACCATCATTCGGTTGGCAAGACAGTGATATTAGTGGTAATAATAAGATAGTACATTTTAGGTGGAGTGGTGGAAATATTTTTCTTAAAAAGAGTCGTTTAGTTGAAAAACTAGATGAATACAAATCAACCGATTTTAAAGTAGGTAAGTTTGTAACTAAAATATTAACTACTGCAGGTGTTAAATTTACTCCTAAAGATGTTGAAGAATTTGTTGATAAATATAAGTCACAAATGCAACTAAGAAAGAATGTATTTAGTAGATTTGAGATTGTTAGTGGTGATGTTATTAAAAAATGGTATTATTTAGTTAATTATGAATCATCTTCTAGTGGTTCACTGGGTGGATCTTGTATGAGATACCAAAAATGTCAAGACTTTTTTGACATTTATATTAAAAATCCAGAAGTTGTATCAATGGTTATCTTAAAAGCAGGACCAAAAGAACTGGTTGATGAAGATACTGGGGAAATCTATTCAGTTGATCAAGATTTAATATCAGGTAGAGCAATTTTATGGACAGATATTAGAGGTAGAAAGATAATGGATAGAATTTATACTAATAACTCAGCAGATGTTGAATTATTTAAAGAATTTGCTATTAAAAATGGATTTTACTATAAAAAAGAACAAGATTTTAATTCAGATACTCCATTAGTTTTTAATGATAAAGTCATTGCTAATGATGAAGATAATAATATTGTTGTTCAATTAGAAAGAAGTGTAGATTATGATTCCTATCCTTATATGGATACTCTTAAATATTATAATAGTGGAACAGGTATCATAACTAATGATAGTAATGAAAGGTATGATCATACTTTAGAAGATACTGATGGTGGTAATGGATGTCAAGTTTGTAATGGTATTGGTTCGGTGGGGTGTCCAGAGTGTGGAGGTTTAGGAACAGAATCTTGTTATGAATGTGATGGATCAGGAACACAAGTTTGTGAATTTTGTGATGGTGAGGGTAAATGTGATTGTCCTGAGTGTGATGGTAATGATCCTGAGTGTGAAATGTGTCATGGTAAGAATAAGGTAGAGTGTCCTGAATGTAATGGAGATTGTACAGAGGAATGTAGAAGATGTGAAGGTTCTGGACTAATGACTTGTACTGTCTGTGATGGTGATGAACAAGTTAGTTGTCCTGAATGTCAACAAATAAAAAAACCCACTTAAATTAAGTGGGTTTTTTTATTTTATTTTCTTCTTAGAACTTCTTTATTATAGTATTCATCGAAACCATCAAGTAATGTTGTGATTGGTGTTGCTTTTTCAGTTATGATAATTTCATCAATCAATCCAAAATCTAATGCTTCTTGTGAATTTAACCAATTATCTCTTCTAGCACTTTCAAGAACTTCATCAAAAGGTCTACCACTATTCTCTGCCAACATCTTGAATAAAATATAGTTATACTTTTCTGATTCCATTTGAGAGATACGATTATCTTCAACGTGTCCTTGTGCACCAGATGAAACTTGGTGTATCATTACTTTAGAAAAGTTTAATGAAGAACGTTTTCCTTTTGTACCAGATGATAATAGAATAGAACCCATTAATGCGGCCATACCAGTATTAATAGTTTCAACATCTGAATTAATATATCTCATAACATCAACCATTCCTAATCCAGCAAGTACTGAACCACCTGGACTATCAACGTGCATTTTAATATCTTTAGTTTCAACCGAGTCAAGATACATTAATTGTGCCTGTACTACAGTTGACATATTAGTATTAACTTGTCCAGCTACCCATAAAATTCTATCTCTCATTAATCTTGAGAAGATATCCATTTGAGTTACCCTCATTTCTCTTTCTTCAAGAATGTATGGTGTCATACTGTTTTCAAAATATTGCATATTCATTGAAGAGATACCTTCACTTAGAGCATATTTTCTAAAATCTTTTCCAAAATCCATATTTATTTATTTTAAGTTTATGTATTGTATATTAGTAAAACTAAAATAAGTTTATGAAAATTAATTTTTTTATATCATTTCTTTATCCATATATTTGCACTTATAAAAAAATATATCTATGAAAAACTCTTTTAAATTATTTGACTTCAAAGGAACACCAGTTTATTTAAAATATTGGTTCTTTATTTTACTACTATTAGGTGTAAATACTTTTGTTACACTTTTTATTGCGGTATTGATACATGAATTGGCACATACTTATATGGCGAAAAAATTAAACCACCCAGTTGATTATGTTTATTTGGATTTATTTAATGGTGCTGCAATGATTGACACCACTTATTCGAGTTATAAAGACACAATATTAATTACTGTAGTTGGTCCACTTTCGAATTTACTATTATATGGAATTGGATATTTTTTATTAAATAATGGTTTACAAGACAATAGTTTTCTTTTAGTATTTTGTAATATAAATATGATTTTGTTTATATTTAATATGTTACCTATATTTCCAATGGATGGTGGTAGAATATCAAAAGCAATTTGTCAATATTTCACAAAACCTTCGATTGGTAGAAAAATAAATGGTTATATATCAGTGGTTACTAGTTTATTACTTTTAACATATTCACTTTTTAGTAATATGATTATTTTGGCAATCTTTTGTTTACTTTTTATATATACTGGATATACAGAGATAAAACAAAAATATTAATATGTTAGATATAGGTAAGAATAATCTTTTTATTTCAACAGATACTGGTCAGTATATTGTTAGTAGAATGATAGGCAATTATGACCTAATAGGTCTTAATTGTCTTTACCTAGATAGAACTTGTGAAATAAATGTAAATTGTAATGTTGTTGATTATTGTCGTTATGATGAAATACCTAAAATTTTAGAAGATAATTTATTTAGAGTAGATATTATTATAGTAGAGATAGCTAAGAATTTTAAAATTGCATTAGATATGATTAGAGAGGTAAGTGATTTACCGGTTATTCTAATTGGTAAAAATTTAGATGATTTTTATAGATTGGATAGTTTTGATTACATTTATGAAATGTATAGAAAGAAAGAAGATAATTTTGTTTTTGATACTAAAAACTATGAAGATAATTTTCTAAATAATTCATATATAAAAGATGTTAAAAATGATTCAGTTTCATCATTAAAGAATTTAGAAACAGAGTATATTAGAGATAAAAAATTAGAATTAATATTAAAGAATAAATAAAATGAAAAAAGCTTACGTTATTTTAAAGAAAGGATTTGAATATGATGATAACATCTATAGTGAAAATGATGGTGGAGGAGGTAATCCATCATTAATTTGTTTTTCACGACCAGATGCAGTTAAAAAAGTTAGAGAATTAAATATTTCAGAATATAAACAGGTTGCTATTAACCAATATACTTATGAATTAGAAGATTCGTTAAATGTTTCACATGATGAATATTTAGATTTCAATAAATCATTGGTTTTAAAATATGGTGAAATTAAGAAAAGATATAGTTATGAGGAAACAGAATATATGTTACACCCATTGGCAAATGATGAAGAAAGTGATAAGTATTCAAAGATGGTTGATATAGATTTCTATGAAATGGTTGAAACAGACGTTGATATTGAGTCCTATAGAGATTATAAAATTGATACTATTTTAGAGTAGAGAATGATATAATAGATATATAAATAAGAATAAATAGTGGTTTAATAAAAAAAGATGTTTTTAACATCTTTTTTTATTTTATAAACTTTTGTTTATTTCATGATAAAAACAATAAAAATAAATAATATATTATGGATAATATAAATTTAATTGAATCTTTTACTGAGCTAAAAGACGTTAAGAATATTGATAAAGAAAAAATGATTAAGGTGATGCAAGAGGTATTTGGAACAATTATTACTAAAAAGTATGGCAGTTCTGAAAATTTTGATATTATTGTCAATCCAAATAAAGGAGATTTAGAAATCTGGAGAAATAGAACTGTTGTTGAAGATAATTATATTGAATATAATGAAAATCTTCATATAAAACTAAGTGATGTTAATAAAATAGAATCTGACTTTGAAGTTGGTGAAGATTTTGTGGATGAAATTAAAATTATTGATTTTGGTAGACGTTCTATATCATCAATTCGTCAGGTACTTAAATCTAAAATTTTAGATATTGGTAAAGAAGATTTACACGGTAGATATATTGAAAGAATTGGTGAGATTATCACTGGTGAGGTTTATCAAATTTTAAGAAAAGAAGTAATTATTTTAGATGAAGATGGTACTGAGTTAGTTCTTCCTAAAACAGAACAGTTACATTCTGATTTTTTTAGAAAAGGTGAATCTGTTCGTGCTATCATATCAGGAGTTGAAATGAGAAATAATAATATTTCTATTACTTTATCTAGAACATCTAATCTTTTCTTAGAGAAACTATTTGAAATAGAAATTCCTGAAGTACTTGATGGTTTAATAACTGTTAAAGGTGTTGTTAGAGAACCTGGTGTTAAAGCAAAAGTAGCAGTTGAGTCATATGATGATAGAATTGACCCGGTTGGAACTTGTGTTGGTGTAAGAGGTAGTAGAATTAATGGTGTTTTAAGAGAACTTAAAAATGAAAACATTGATGTTATTAATTACACAACAAATAAAGCACTATACATTCAGAGAGCATTAAATCAATCTAAAGTTAGTAATATTGAAGTTAATGAAGAAAAGAAAGTTGCGAATGTTTATATAAACTCTGACCAAATTGCATTGGCAATCGGTAAAGGTGGTATGAATATTAGATTGGCTAGTAAGTTAACAGGATTTAAAATAAATGTTTATGCGGATAACCATGATGTTGAAGACGTTTCAATTGATGAATTTTCAGACGAAATTGATGGTTGGATAATTGATATACTTAAAGGTATTGGATTAGATACTGCACAAAGTATCTTAAAATCAGACTTTAACTATTTGTTAAAACAAACTGATCTTGAAGAAGAAACGATAAAAGAATTAATTAAAGTATTGGAAACAGAATTTAATTAATAAAAAAAGACCCAATTTGGGTCTTTTTTTATTTAAATTTTAATCCTGTTAGTTTTTCTATAACCTCTACATTGACTTTATTATCATCTATACCATTTGACTTAGATGTATCATTATTAAAAAGATATGCTAACCAAATGTTATCTTTTTTTATATGTATAACTTTCCAACATTGTTTAGGTACATTAATTTTCAGAGCTTTTATTGAAACTCCTACTGATCCTGCCCAAACATGTATAGAATCTTTTTTTATTGATGTATCATAAGTAAATGTTTCTAGTATTTTCCAATCTCCACCATTCAAAGCATGATATTGTGGTGTGATATTAGAATAGTAAAAACATTCTAATTCTATATCTTTACCTAAACATAGATTTACTCTTGCAGGACACATATGTCCTCTATCAAGAGTTTTTAGACCTTTTATTTTTTGTAGTTTATTAATTGTTATATAATATTTTCCAATATCTGTATAACCTTTCAAATTAGGATCTGGTTTAAAATCATTACTTCTTATAAGTTTTTCGGGACAGTATGATTTTTTAGTTGTTTCCCACCATTCAACTACAATAGGATAATTTAATGATTTACTATATGTTGTTTTATAATTACTATGTTTTATAGTAATTGTGTCTTGTGCATTTACTGTGATATGTATTAAAGTAAATAAAAATAAATATAATTTTCTCATAGATATATATATAAAAAGATTATATATAGATTTATGGTATATATTAAATATTTAGGAATTACACTTGTCACATTTTCGATAATTATAGGATTTATGATAGATTGTAATAGTTTTAGTGAAAGTAGTATTCAATCTGCAGTATTTACTACTTTTTTTGGATTTATGGTAGGTATGTCTTGTTTATGTTATGTTGATGATAAATTAGAATCTAAATAATTACATAAATAATTACTTTACCATGTTCTTTAATAAATTTCAATTCGCCATTGTATCCTAGTTCTTTAGATTTCTTTAGATATTTGTCACATATCTCATCAAAATTTTGATTTACAAATTTAACCTTTTCAATTCCTAATTTTTTTAATAATATATCATCCATAAATTATATATTTTATTTTTAATATATAATAATATGAAAAGAATACAATATTTTAAATTATTTGAAAGTAGAACTGCAAAATTATCAGAAGAAGAATTTTATAAACTCACTAAAGAAAAATGTAGTGATTTCTTAAATAGTCCTAAACTTTTACAAAGAATAAAGGGAACATATGATGGTGATTATTCTTATATTAATCCTAAACTATCATTTAGAAATCCACTTATGAAAGATGAAGGTGCAGGTGGTGTATTCTCAAGTCATCATACATTACTTATGGATAACCTACCATCTTGGAAAGGATTTCCTAAAAGAACACAGTCTGTAATTGGATCGACTACTATTTCAATAGATCCTGCATTCGGTGATCATTACTATTTTATAATTCCTTATAATGGTGCTAAATTTTCAGTTGCACCTGATGCGGATTTGTGGTGTTCATCTTGTAAAATTGGTGAAGTTGATTATCAATTTGATGATTACTTTTCTGAAACATTCTTACAAGCGGGTGTTTCTGATACATCATATGAATCTATGATGAAGAATTTACAAGAATTATATAATATATTTTTAGAAGATAATGATCAATTAAAACATGACACTTCTAGTTACTTATTAAATATATTTGAAGTTTCTCAAGAAAATGGTTATGATGATATTAAGATTGCATTTGATGATTTTTTTGCACCTAAGAGATTTAGAGGATTAGGTCCTAGAACCGAAACAGGTTTTGTTCTTATGAATTATTCGGAAATATCTAGTATACCAGAACTTGCACAAGATGGTAGTATTATAAGTAATAATAAAGAATTCTGGACAGATTCTGAATGTCTAATAATTTATTGTGGTAAAGGAAATAGTATGGCTAAAAGAGAAATTTATAAAAAATTCAAAGAAATTATTCAAGATTTAACTTAATCATCTCTTAATGGTATTTCTGGATTAACATCAAAATTATCATTTAAATAACTTTTTAATTGATTTTCAATAAAATGATCAGGTACTCTAGTATCATCACTTTCCATCTCCATCTTTTCACTTAAATGTGTTGTGAAATCATCAATAACTTCTGGTTTAATCGCATCTATTAATCTATCTGAAACAACAAAAGCTCTTGAAAATCTATCTTTTAGATTAACTTCACCTTCTGGTATTTTCATATAAGTTTCAATTGCTTTTTTCAAAAAATCTGTATATTTAGATTGTGGATTTAAATAATCAAATAGAGTATCAAATACTTTATGTGCCAAACGAGAAGAACCAAATATAGTACCAATTACTGCTAATATAGGAAAAAATGGTGCCAATGAAAGAGGAATAATTGTTGGTAATGTACCAATAACACCTTTTTTAAGATTGGTTCTCTTTTTTGCAATAATTGCATCTTTGAAAATTGCTTTAAGCATTCCAAATGTAAATACCTCACCTTTTTCTTCTAAGTATTTTCCTAGGTGTCCGTGTTTGGATAAACTCACTTGTTTGGCAAGTTCTTCTTTATCGGTTACACCCATTTCAATCAATTTTGCTTTAATATTCTCATCATATTTTTCTAAGATAAGAAACTCGTTATATTTTTTAATATTCATTTGACAAAAAACAAAGTTTATTTTTTACTATATATAAAATTATGATAACACAAAAAACTATATCAGACTTCCTTTCTCAAGAATATAAAGAGTTTGCAATGTACTCAATTGAAGGA
>Ga0129318_10000029_pt1 | contig 14420 bp, 16 predicted proteins | sample CPB1_08_DNA_FD_94475 | JGI IMG/M metagenome (GOLD analysis project Ga0129318, IMG submission 94475) | Freshwater to marine salinity gradient microbial communities from Chesapeake Bay, USA - CPBay_Spr_0.1_0.8_DNA | ecosystem: Environmental > Aquatic > Marine > Coastal | place: USA: Chesapeake...
ACCATGCACTGCGTCGGATGAGCCAAGCGCAATGGCACCGAGTTGGATTCCATTAATTGTCGCACCAACTGCGCCTGCTGCTACTGCAGCTCTCGCTGACGGAAGCGCGCCTGTTACTGAGGTGGCTTGTGCGGTTGCAGTCACACTGGACTGCGCTGTGACAGCATTAATTGCTTTGGCGATAGAAAAAGCACTGTCTGCAGCTTGGCCTGGCACTGCTGGCACCGTTGCACTTGATGCACCTACAGAAACGTTATTTAATGTTACGTCACCGGCAATCAGTACCGCTGTGACGGCACCGCCACTGACGGTTGCTGCATTCCCGCCAAGGGTGGATGTACGTGCACTACCAACTTGTGACACAACAATCGAATCGTTAGCTGTATTGTTGGCACCCACTTGAAATTTTTGTCCTGCAAAAGATCCATCCAAAAGTTTGGTTCCATTGAAAGACGAACTTTGTGCTGTCCTGTCTATTTCCAGAGACAAGGCTTGAACTTCGCCATCAAGAGCCTGGCGGTCTGTTACTGAATTAGTTGCATTGGCTGACTGCACAGCCAGTTCACGCATACGCTGCAAGTTGTTGCCAATTTGAGCCAAGTCACCCTCAGCCGTTTGCGCTAATGAGATGCCGTCGTTGGCATTGCGTGCAGCTTGGTTGGTGCCGCGAATCTGCGAGGTCATACGCTCGCTGATGGCTAGGCCGGCCGCATCGTCTTTGGCGCTGTTAATACGCATACCAGATGACAACCGCTGCATTGATGTGGCGAGCGAAGCCTGATTGGTGCTCAGATTGCGCTGGGCAGTCAATGAACTGATGTTTGTGTTGATTACTGACATTTGAAGCTCCAAAAATTGAATTAAAACGGCATCGCTGCCCATCCTTATGTCAATCCGAAAATTGACCACCGTGATCAGCTAGCCCATTGCCCTTGCCAATCTACGAGCCCACCATGAAGCCCGTTGTTATGTTTTTCGGTAAAAAGCGGGATGAACTTAAATTTATTTAAATCATATGCCGCCATTTCTTTCAAATTGAGTAGGCAGGCTGCTGATCGGAGAGGACGCTTGGCATGCGCTGTCAGTTTGGGAAAACTAAAAGTAAGACTTTCCCTTACAAAATTTCTACTTTTAACTGACGCTCCAAACATCCATTTGCCGATTCAAGTTCACAACACATGGGGAGAAAATCAACTTATCGTAACCAAAACAGTTTATTCAACACTGGAGCCAACATGACCGACGAACAACTAAGCAAAGAGATAAGAGAGGCAAACCTGACTTATCTCATGTTGGCTCAAAATATGATTCGCAAAGACAAAACAGAAGCGCTTTTTCGCTTGGGTATTTCTGATGAATCGGCCACGTTGGTAGCCGCTTTGTCAGCCATGCAGATTTTGAAAATTGCCTCAGGAAACATGTTGCTGTGCAACTTCCGAGTCACCGACGATATTGTCTGGAACTTGCTTACCAACCACACTACCAACAAAGTAGACAACGACGCCACCACCAAGTTGCACGCCAGCATTTTGATGGCCGGTCGTTACGCAGAAACCATGTAATAAGAGAACACCATGGCAACCAAAAGTGTATTAAATGATTCGCAGCAAGTCGGCCGAGCCGTCGCGCTTATTCAACTGGGCGCACGCCTTCAGGTGCTTGAAAGTGAGACTGATCTTTCCTATGAGCGCTTACTCCGCTTGTACAAGGAAGTTGCAGGCCGCTCCCCCTCAAAGGGTCAGCTGCCATTTTCAACAGACTGGTTTCTGGGGTGGCAGCCTAATATTCATGCGTCCTTGTTTTTAAATATATATGAGTACTTGACCAAGGCCAGCCCTGTCGACGACATTGATGCAGTCATGAAAGCATTCAGGCTTTACAGCGAACAAATAGCGGCTTGTCATGTTGAGCCCTTACTCTCAATTACCCGTGCGTGGCGGCTAGTTAAATTTGTGGACAACAACATGTTGTCCATGACCAAATGCTCAAAGTGCGGTGGGAATTTTGTGACCGAGGCCTACGAAAACTCGCGCCATTTCGAATGTGGGCTGTGCGCGCCCCCCGCTCGTGCTGGCAAAGGAAATAGTGCTGGAGGCATATTGCTTCACTGAAATTCTTTACCTTAACCGGGATGTAAGGGCCACTTGGTGGCCTTTTTTCTTTTTTAGGTTTGATGAAGACTTCATAGAATTCTTCGGATTAACCACCACCTTAATCAGTCATGATCCACCTTTTTGATAGCCCAATCACATGATAGTTATTGTTGGCTATGTGGTTTCTTTAGGCTGCATTTTCGGGGTTTACATTTTTCACGGCGGCAACATCAAGGTAGTGCTTGAGGCTTTGCCCTTTGAGTTGATCACTATTTTTGGTGGCGCGCTTGGTGCTTTTGCAGTCAACAACCAACCCAAGGTACTCAAGGCAACCATCAAACTCATACCGCAGGCCCTTAAAGGATCCAAATACACCAAGTCGCGTTACCTTGACCTCTTGGCCCTGCTATTTGATATTCTCCAAAAAGCACGTAAAGAGGGATTGATGGCCATCGAGGCGGATGTCGAAGAACCCCACACGTCGTCTATCTTCAACAAGTACCCGAGCCTGGCCTCAGACCACCATGTGGTTGAGTTCATTACCGATTATTTGCGCATGATGGTCTCCGGGAATTTGAATGCCCATGAAATTGAATCGCTCATGGACAGCGAGATTGACACGCACCATGCAGAAGCACACGCGCCAATTGCGGCCATCGCCCGCTTGGCTGGGGCACTACCCGCGTTTGGAATTGTTGCCGCTGTTTTAGGTGTTGTGAACACCATGGGCTCCGTGGGGCAACCTCCGTCCGTTTTGGGGGGAATGATTGCATCGGCTCTGGTTGGAACATTTTTGGGCATCTTGCTTGCTTACGGTGTTGTTGAACCACTCGGTGGGCTGCTCGAACAAAAAACAGAAGACGGCGGAAAAGAGTTGCAGTGCATCAAAACCACGCTGCTGGCCAGCATGCAGGGATACAACCCATCAACAGCCATTGAATTTGGTCGCAAAGTACTTTTTTCAACAGAGCGACCAACTTTCATTGAGCTTGAAAGCTATGTCAAAAGAAAATAACAAAGCTTCCCCAGCATGAGCACCGATTCAAAAAAGCTTCAGCCCATCATCATCAAGCGGGTCAAAAAAGCCACGCATGGTGTGCATGGTGGCGCCTGGAAAATTGCTTACGCTGACTTTGTCACGGCCATGATGGCTTTCTTTTTGCTGATGTGGTTGCTTGGCTCGACCTCTGAGGGCGATAAAAAAGGTTTGTCTGACTACTTCGCTGCGCCGTTAAAGGTGTCGATGATGGGCGGCAGTGGTGCGGGCGCCAGCAACAGCGTGCTCCCAGGTGGTGGTGCGGACTTGACCTTAAAAAGTGGGCAATCACGAACAGGAAGCGGGTCTGACCCGATTGTGAAAAAAATGGCTGCAGACGTGGTTAAGGCTGAGATTGCACGACAGGATGCAAAAAAACTGTTTGCCCTGAGCGAAAAAATTCAGGCAATTATTAATAACAGCCCTAGTCTCTCAGAGTACAAATCACAAATCAGGCTCCAAAGCACCCCTGATGGTTTACAAATCCAAATTGTTGACGATCAGAAGCGGCCCATGTTTGACAATGGAAGTGCTACCGTTAAGAGCTATATGCGAGACATCTTGCGTGAGATTGGTTCTGTACTAAATGAGGTTGACAACAAAATCAGCCTTGATGGGCACACCGACCGTTTTTTATATAGCAATGCAGCCCGTGGCTACAGCAACTGGGAGTTGTCCTCCGATAGGGCCAACGCCACGAGACGTGAACTGGCAGCCGCGGGCATGCCTGACGGGAAGCTTGCCCGTGTGGTGGGCATGGGATCGAGCCTATTACTTGAACCCAATGATCCGCTGAACCCAACGAATCGAAGGATCGCCATCATCGTGATGACGCATGAGGCCGAAGAACGCTTATTAGGTGGAAAGCGGACCGAGATCACACCGAGTATTGAGCCCAGCGCTGTGGTTCGCTAAGCATGCAGCCCGACACAAAAAAACATAGGCAACCAAACTGCCACCAGATTTGTATTTCAACTTTCGCCCCCAATAGGATTCACTATGGCTAATGAGCTTCGTTTTTTAGTGGTTGATGATTTTTCAACCATGCGCAGAATTGTGCGTAGTCTGCTCAAGGAAAGTGGGTACTCAGATATTGATGAAGCAGAAGATGGTGCAGTGGCATTAAAAAAATTGCTCACTTCAAAGTTCGACTTCGTGGTGTGCGACATCAACATGCCCAACATGAATGGATTTCAACTTTTGGATGAGATCAAAAAGACTGACTCTCTCAAACACATACCTGTTTTGATGGTGACCGCAGAGGCTAGAAAAGAAGATATCTTGCTCGCTGCAAAATCTGGTGCAGCGGGGTATATCGTCAAGCCCTTCGCAAAGGGAATTCTGGATGAAAAAATCAGCTTGATACTGACCAAACTGGGATTGAAATGAGCGCAACAACACAACTTTCAGACAGCGACCCCCTGAACAACTTGATCTCTTCGGACATCCATAAATCTATTGGTCTATTAACCCGCCAACTCCATAACGCACTCAATGGCTTGGGCTTGATTGCAAAAGTTCAGGATTTGGCCGGTGAGATTCCAGACGCCCAAAGTCGCTTGTCCTATATTGCCCGCCTAACCGGCGAGGCAGCAGAAAAAGTGCTCAACCGGGTGGACCAGGCCAAGGCGCAAAACGAACACATTTCCAATGAAACAAGTCGCATTGGTGCGCTTATTGTTCAAGACCCTGTTTCAGCGGTGGCCAAGGGTCACGTTATGAATTTTTTAAACGATGTGAATCAATCCACTCAAATTATTGACAAGCACCTCACTGAAATCATGATGGCGCAGGATTTTCACGACCTGACGGGTCAGGTGATCGCCAAAGTGGTGGGCTTGGCCGCAAACATTGAAGAACAGTTGGTGCAGCTACTGATACAAACTGCGCCGATTGAGATAGGCCCTAAAGAAACAAAACCAACTGAAGCAGCGCCGTACCAACCCCAATTGGCGGGACCCGTCATTCACAGTGAGGGTAATGCAGAAGTTGTATCCAGCCAGACAGAGGTGGATGACTTGCTTGCTAGCATGGGCTTCTAGCGCCCAAAACTCCAGTATATTTTTACAATTAAGGGGGCAAACCCGCACTTATTGCCCTTTAGTTTTTCGCACTGCTGCTGACAATGGAGACTCACCAACCCTCCCGTCAAGATGGAATCAAGCAGTCAGGATAAAAATCAACCCGCTTCAGAAAGGAAGTTGAAAAAGGCCCGTGACGAAGGCCAGGTTTCACGCTCTCGTGAATTGACGCACCTAGCAGTTTTAGGTGCGGGTGCGCTGACTTTGATGACCCTGGCGCCTGGTATGTTTGACACACTCAAACTGCATCTTGGTCGGCAACTGTCGTTTAACACTGTAACTTTGCGGGACCCGGAAACAATGCTTGTGCGCCTGCAAGATATGGTGTCCGTTGGCTTGATCGCTTGTGCAGTTTTTGCAGCAATAACCACTGTTGTAGTCATACTCAGCACGGTGGCGGTGGGCGGGTGGGTAAACAGCATGAAACCCATAGCGCCTGACTTCAGTCGCATCAATCCTTTGGCAGGATTTGGCCGCCTATTCACCAAAGACAAGGTGACCGAGGTGGCCAAAATGACGCTAATTACCACGGTTCTTTTTGCGCTGAGCGTGAGCTATCTTGGCGGAAGTTTGCACACCATTGCCACTCTGATTTTGCAACCTTCTACAGCCGCCATCATGCATTTGACGCAATGGATGACACAAGGGATGGGCTTATTGTTGTTGGTTATTTTGTTGGTGGCGATGGTGGATGTCCCGCTGCAAGGCTTTTTGCATAAATCAAAAATGAAAATGACTCAACAGGAAGTCAAGCAAGAGGGTAAAGAATCTGACGGAAACCCTGAAATCAAAAGCCGTATCAGACAAAAGCAACGCGACATCGCCAATGGCAATAGCGTGAGCGCCGTTCCAAAGGCTGATTTTGTCTTGATGAACCCGACACACTTTGCTGTCGCTATCAAATACGATGAAAAAACGATGAGCGCCCCGCAGGTTATCTCCAAGGGAGCTGACCTACTCGCCATGAAGATTCGGGATATCGCTAAAAACAACGATATACCGGTGCTTCAGTCGCCCATGCTCGCACGCGCGCTCTACGCAAATGCAGAGTTGGACCGGGAAATCCCTTCAAGCCTGTTTACAGCAGTGGCCCAAGTGCTGGCTTACATCTACAAACTCAAAGCGGCCATGCGAGGCGATGGTCCGATGCCAGACGATTTGCAGCAACCCTTTGTACCCCCCGAACTTGACCCCCTATCCAAGGTGGTCACCAGCGCAACAACGACATGAGCACGCAACTCAACTCTCTTAAAAATTGGGCCAGCGCCAATGCCGGCTTGATAAAAGGTGCTGCTGCGCCCTTATTGGTCGTTTCCATCTTGGCCATGATGGTGTTGCCCATGCCACCCTGGATGCTGGATGTTTTTTTTACAATCAACATCTCTGTGGCTTTGATGGTCATGATGGTGGCGGCTTACATGATCCGCCCTCTGGATTTTGCAGCGTTTCCAGCGGTGTTGTTGCTGACCACCTTGATGCGCTTGTCACTCAACGTCGCCTCCACACGCGTGGTCTTGCTTGAGGGTCACACCGGTGCAGGTGCTGCTGGTGCGGTCATTGAGGCCTTTGGGCACTTTTTGATTGGTGGCAACTTTGCAGTCGGCTTGATTGTTTTTTCGATTTTGGTCGTGATTAACTTTGTCGTCGTGACCAAAGGTGCCGAGCGTATCGCGGAGGTTTCGGCCCGGTTTGCCTTGGATGCCATGCCCGGCAAACAAATGGCTGTCGATGCTGATTTGAATGCAGGCTTGATAGACGAAAAAGAAGCCAAGCGTCGGCGCGCAGAGGTTTCTGAAGAAGCTGATTTTTTTGGTTCGATGGATGGTGCATCCAAGTTTGTCCGGGGTGATGCTGTTGCCGGAATATTGATTTTGCTCATCAACATTTTTGGCGGTTTCACCATTGGCATGGTGCAACATGGGCTCACGGCTACGCAAGCTGCTGATACGTATATTTTGTTGGCCGTGGGTGATGCATTGGTCGCTCAAATCCCAGGGCTTCTTATTTCAGTGGCGGCAGCCATGGTGGTGTCCCGTGTGGGCAAAGAGCAAGATCTGGGGCGTCAAATTATTGACCAAATGTTTATATCCCCCAGGGTATTGGGCATTACCGCGGGCATCATGGGAATTCTTGGCCTCATACCCGGCATGCCCCACATTGTGTTCTTGGGAATCGCGTCAGTCTTGGGCTATGGCGCGTGGGTTTTGGCCCATCAACCCATCGCCCCCATTGAAGCGGAAATTACGTCTGAGGCATCACCTGATGGAGAAGCCACCTGGGATGACCTGCAACCGGTGGATCAACTTGGACTTGAGTTGGGCTACCGCTTGATTGCACTGGTTGACAAAAACAGACAGGGGGATTTGCTCACCCGCATCAAAGGCGTACGACGCAAATTTGCACAAGAGGTTGGATTTTTACCCCCCTCAGTCCACGTCAGGGACAACCTGGAACTAAAACCCAGTGGCTACCGAATCACATTACGCGGTGTAACAACCGGCGAAGGCGATGCCTTCCCCGGAATGTACCTCGCCATCAATCCCGGGGGCATCACTGCACCGCTGATTGGCACGTCTACTACGGACCCCGCGTTTGGCTTACCAGCCCACTGGATTGATGAACGCCAGAAGGAACCAGCACAAATGGCGGGGTTTACGGTCGTTGATTCAGAGACCGTGATGGCCACTCATTTGTCACACTTGATGCAGGTTCATGCCTCAAAATTATTGAGTCGAACCGAGACCCAGCAACTGGTGGAATACGTGAACAAACAAGCGCCAAAACTGATAGAAGAGGTTGTGCCCAAGTTGGTGAGCATCGCAGTGTTCCAAAAAGTTTTGCAGCTTTTGCTGGATGAGTCGGTTCACATTCGGGACATCCGAACCATCATTGAATCCATTGCAGAAAATGCAGGGACAACAGTAGACCCCGTTGAGCTGGCGCGCCGCGTTCGTATTGCACTGGCGCCCGCCATTGTTCAGCAGATATTTGGGTCTACCAAGGAACTCAATGTGATTGCCATTGACCCAGCCTTGGAGCGGCTTTTGGTTCAAGCCTTGGGCAATGCAGCAGGCCCAGCACTTGACCCCGGTGTCGCTGATATTTTCACCCGTACGGCAGCAGACGTCGCACTCAAACAAGAAGAAATTGGCATACCAGCCTGTTTACTGGTTCCAGATCAAATCCGTGGATCAATCGCACGATTGGTTCGCCGTCTGGCTCCTCGACTTCAGGTCCTGTCGCACAGCGAAATACCTGAATCCCACACCATCAGAATCGGTCCTATCCTTAGAGGCGCAGCATGAATATTCAACGCTTTTCAGCACCCACTTCCCGTGAAGCACTTGCCAAGGCTCGCCTAGCATTTGGTGAGGGAACCCTCATTTTGTCAAATCGTCAAACGCCAACCGGCATCGAAGTGGTTGCTACAGCGGAGGAAACAGTGGTTGGACTCGACCGATCAGACAAGTTTAGTCACCGTACCGGGGTACAAACGCCAAAGTTTCAATCCAAATCAGAGGCCATATCTGACTCTCAGTCTCAAGTTGAAGAGGATGCTGATCGTCTTTCAATGAGCACCTTGTCATTTCAAGACTATGTTCGCGAACGGATGCTCCGTCGCAGAAGTGAGGCCATGGCCGTTAAACCGGAAGCTTCCAAGGCTGCTCGTGCCACGCCAAAAATTGATGACATTGAAATTGACAACACTCCTCCAAAAATCAAAGCTGACTTGCAGATTCGCATCCCTGTAAAACAGGACATCACGGAAGAATTGCAGTCGATGAAGGCTCTGATGGAGGACCGTTTCAATACTTTGACCTGGCTCGGGCAGACACGTCAAAATCCAATTCAATCTAACATGATGTTGAAGTTAATCCGATCTGGATTCTCTCCAAATTTATCCAGAACAGTCATTGCGCGATTGCCTGATGATTTGACGGTCGCTGAGTCCTTTCGATGGGTAATGGACACGCTGGAAAGAAATCTTAAAACAGACGACAAGACCAGTTCATTGACAAACGAAGGTGGCGTATATGCGTTGGTTGGCGCGACTGGTGTAGGAAAAACAACCACAGCAGCCAAACTTGCCTACCAATGTGCGGCTGTTCACGGTCAAGACAGTGTGGGTTTGATCAGCCTGGATAACTACCGCATTGGCGCCCAGGAACAACTGCGCGCACATGGGCGGTCTATGGGCGTTGTCTCCCACGTTGCGCATGATCAAGCAGCACTTCGAGACCTATTGAGCCTTTTATCGAGGAAAAAACTCGTACTGATTGACACCATGGGATTAGCGCCCAAAGACCCCCGGAAAAATGAGCTTCTTGAGTTTTTGAATTTACCGAAAGTTAATCGCCTCCTCGTGCTGAATGCAGGTGGTGATGGTGAAATGCTGGACGATGTCGTGACGGCATTCAAATCACCTGGAGTTCAGCAAGCCATTCTCTCAAAGATTGATGAAGCATCCAAATTGGGACCATCCCTGGACGCCATCATTCGGCATCGACTCGAGTTGCGCGGCATCACCACGGGACAAAATATTCAAGATGATTTTGAGCTAGCCGAAGCCAGGAAATTAGTTCGAAGATCAATGCACTCATCAGAAAAATCTGTCTTTTCGCCTCAGCCTGCTGATTTGAGTTTTTTCTTTTCTCATCTGAGCTTGACCACCCCCATGAAACATCATGCCTAAGGGTTACCAATTTTTCGGGGGGCCCTATGTACACCGCTAACGGACAACTCAATCGCAATGCAATGATCAAGCAGTACCAACCATTGGTACGTCGCTTAGCTCACCACATGATGGCCAAGTTACCTGCCAATGTTCAGGTTGATGACTTGATTCAAGTAGGATTAATGGGTCTGTCTGAAGCTTTGACACGCTACGAAGCCATTCAGGGTGTGCAGTTTGAAACATTTGCCACTCAGCGCATCCGGGGGGCTATGCTGGATGAGCTTCGCGAGAACGACTGGATGTCAAGGGGGACTCGAAAGAGTCAAAAAGAGATCGAGCAAGCGCTCCGCCACCTTGAGCATAAATTAGGTCGAACCCCTCTCGAGAGCGAAATAGCAAACCAACTAGGGATAAGTTTGGTGGACTACCAAACACTACTTGGCAAAGTGCGCGGCACTCAGCTCATTTATCTAGAGGATATGACCCGCGGCCACGACGATGAAGACAGTGTGCTGGACAGGCACGTTAGCGATACTGATGCAGACCCCCTCAATTTGTTGCGAGATCAACGCATTCGTCAGGCCTTGGTAGCAGCTATTAAAAACTTGCCAGAGCGCGAACAGTTCATTATGGGGATGTACTACGAAAAGGACATGAACCTTAAAGAGATCGCCCTCGTACTGGACATCACTGAATCAAGGGTTTGTCAACTTCACAGCCAATCGATTGCCCGACTTCGCTCAAAAATGAGAGCGCATTAAGTTCGAAATACCAATTGAGTCAGGCGGCCAGAACCTTGAAAGCGCCTGTTTGCTTACCCACTGCTGAGTAGGTTTTTCCACTCGCTCCATAAGTTGATTTGACTGTCGCCGGCACGAGTGCATTTAGCGCGCGGTCAACCAGAACGGTGCGCCTGATCAGGGATTCTCTTCTTACGCTTAGCCCGAGTGCAAGCTGTTTAAGACGTGCTTTAAAGGCCTGAGCCAAAGGGTCTTTAGGTGGAATTCTTCTCACAAGAACAGATAACTCAAGCGCAGCACGTTGAAGTTTTGCACTGCTTTCGGCCAGCACGGCCGGTTCACCAATCACCAATGATTCTGATAATTCTTCAAAGCACTGCTCAGCCAGTGCAAAAGCATTCTCAAGATCCAAATGTTTATTCATAAAGAACCGGTTCGAGGATCACCGCATGTTGAGATGATTAAACACGCTGCCTTGAAAGCATCTCTTGGGCATTGCTAAGTAATTTGTCGGCAATGATTTCTGGATTGACCTGAAATTCCCGCTTGCTAATGGCGGACTTCATGGATTCGACTTTTTCCAAATTGACATCAGTGGTGTCGCTCTTGCTTTGGGACGCCAGTGAACGCGCCAAACTTGAAACCGTCACAGCCACACCAGAGGTCGATGCACGCGGCGTTGCAGGCACGGCCAGCTTTTCCCCTTGGCCACCTTTGGCAAGAGAAATTTGAGCAGCGATGCTGCTCGGTAATTGATTATCTGTGGGGTGACCTATTTTCATCATGCTCTCCAAAACTACTGAAAGTGCAGCCTCGTATTGACGTTAACGGCGCAATACTTGATAGCTTTAGCTTTATTTTTCTGCATTTCCAAATCATCATCGCCTTAGGCTTCATATATTTAGCCTTACCGTTCGATTGTCAACGACAACGCCAGACAGAATGCGACCACTTTCCATTTTCACTTGCGTCAATTGTCCTACCACACCAGCCGACATGGCCTGCCCGTCAGAGGTGATGGTGAAACCGGGGCCCTGTGCCAATACGCGCACCTGTGCGCCGACTTGAAAAACCTGAGCGGGTTTGATGGAGACTTGTCGAAGTGCCTGACCTGTCGACAAAGCAGAGGATGCCATAGCCCCGATCCACTGCGAAGATTTACTCAAAATAGGACTTGGTGATTCAGACCAATCAACTTCAGCCACCATGGCATCATCTTCCGTAAGCGTGGTCCCGGCGCTTATTCCGTTCTTGACAACCCAGGCGGGTCCAAAGGCGTGGACTGTTATGGGTAAAAAGACATTCCACTTAATGGCACCATTAAGGCATCGCAATCCAATGCGCGTTTTACCCCAAAGGCGTACACCTACGGGCACATAGGGCTCTACCCTAGTACATGGGGCCAAGTGCAAACGCGAGTCAAGCTCACCCAATACAAGCACCATTCTCAATGGCAACTTGCTCGTCTTGGGTAAATTCGCCAAGGCGTCGTTGAGCCACAGCCTGGCGGTTTCAACGACGACCGGTTTGGTCGAAGCTTCCTGGGCAAGAACACCCAGACTCGATAGAAACACCGTCATTCCAAGAAACACGTGTAAATATTTTTTAACGCTTAAAACATTTGAGACTCTCATCTTCACTACTTTATTCAAGCCAAATATCAAGAAGGCAAACAAGTAACGGCACTTACCCCCCTTATTTGAAAAGATAAAAATTTAAGAAATTTTGATAATTGTTTCAAGGGACAAAACCTGAGAGGTATTGCCGTCCTTAACAATAAATATTGAGGTGTTTCATGCTTGCTAATTTAAACAGTAGTTTAGACTTTCATTCCAAAGCACTGGTCATACGCGCCGAGCGCCAGCGCGTTATTGCCAGCAATATTGCGAACGTGGACACCCCAGGCTACTCAGCACACAACCTTGATTTCAAGGAAGCCATGAATGCTGCTAGCGGCTCACCACAAAACCAGCTATCGCTCTCACCAGGCCAATCAGCGCTGCCCATGCGCACCCAAAAGACAAACCCTGGACATATACCGCTCCCAGGCAATGCATCGGGTCAACTGGGTCAGCAGCAGTCCGCTGGTTATGCCATTCAAAGTCAGCCAAGCATGGACAACAACAGCGTAGACATCGACCACGAGCGTGCCAATTTTGCAGACAACTCTGTGCGCTACGAAGCGACGCTGCGCTTTATCAATAGCCAGTCAAAAACCATTTTGAGCGCCATTCAGGGCCAATAGGTTTAAGACCTCATTAGACAAGGGAGACACGCATGTCCATGTTCTCAATATTCAATATCTCTGGCAGCGCCATCAGCGCGCAGTCTCAACGGCTCAATGTAGTGGCCAGCAACCTGGCCAATGCCGATGCCGTGGCCGGCCCGGATGGTCAAGGCTACAAGGGCCGCCAGTTGATGTTTCAAACGACGCCCATGGGAAACGACGGTTCACTTGGCGTACGCGTGACTGGCGTTAAGGAAAGCAACGACCCCCTACGCAAAGTTCACAACCCAAGCCACCCGTCGGCAGATACCGATGGCTACGTCACGCAATCCAACGTGAACCCGGTGGAAGAAATGGTCAACATGATTTCGGCCTCCCGCTCCTACCAGAACAATGTCGAAGTGATGAACACCGCCAAGACCCTGTTACTTAAAACACTGCAAATCGGTCAGTAACAAATTCAGGACGACACATGATTTCCAGCACCTCATCTTCAACCGTTAGCACCCTCGGTTCGACTGCAACCAGCACGTCAGCAGCCGTCGATCAAAACGCAGCATCACAAGATCGTTTTTTGAAACTTCTGGTCGCCCAACTCAATAACCAAGACCCCATGAACCCCATGGACAACGCGCAAATGACCAGCCAGATGGCCCAGATCAACACGGTCACAGGCATTCAGCAAGTCAACGACACCTTGAAAAACATGGCCGCTCAATTTAACGGCATGCAGGTGCTCCAAGGCTCCTCACTGGTGGGGCGAGACGTGATGATTGAGAGCAACACCATGAGCAACACCGCCGGCGTTGCCGTCGGCACGTTTGAACTAGCCGGCAACGCGGACATGGTGAAGGTAGAGGTACTTTCACCCGCTGGACAACTACTGGACACCTTGAATTTTGGCGCCAAAAGTGCAGGGCAATTCTCGTTCGACTGGGACGCATCCAAGCTTCCCGCCGGCACCAAACCCACCTTCAAGGTGACCGCTACCCAAGCCGGCAACAACATTACAAGCACGTCATTGGCCTTGGACAAAGTGGTGTCCGTGGGCAGTGCCAATGGCGCCATGACCTTGCAACTGCAATCCCAAGGCACCTTGGCCTACAGCAGCATCAAGGCCATTCTTTAATTCAATCACATCGAGAGAAACACCATGTCTTTTCAAACTGGCCTTTCAGGCTTAAATTCAACCTCGCGCTCGCTTGATGTGATTGGCAACAACATTGCCAATGCCAACACGGTCGGCATGAAATCCTCGCGCGCCGAGTTTGCAGCCCTGATCTCCTCCAACATGGGTTCGGGGGGAGCGCCCGGCACTGGTGTGAGTGTTTCTACGCTTTCACAAAATTTCACACAAGGCAATGTCATCACCACAGGCAATGACCTGGACGTGGCGGTCAATGGGGCCGGCTTTTTTCAGGTGACCAACCTGGATGGAACCACGGGCTACACCCGCGATGGTCAGTTTAAGCTGGATAAATTGGGCAGCATCGTGACCGACACCGGCGCCAAGGTGATGGGTTTTCCCACAGACATCAAAGGTAACGCCACCAGTACCACCCCACAAG
>Ga0129318_10000030_pt1 | contig 14183 bp, 16 predicted proteins | sample CPB1_08_DNA_FD_94475 | JGI IMG/M metagenome (GOLD analysis project Ga0129318, IMG submission 94475) | Freshwater to marine salinity gradient microbial communities from Chesapeake Bay, USA - CPBay_Spr_0.1_0.8_DNA | ecosystem: Environmental > Aquatic > Marine > Coastal | place: USA: Chesapeake...
AAATTAAAGAAAGGTTCTCTTGAAAGACCCATAGATTCTCTAACAGATTCTATTTCAGGGCAATAGACTCTCAACCACCAGTGTTCACCATTTGATCGGGGTTCAGGATCTATATAGAACTTAACAGTTTTGCCATCAAATATGGATTTACCCTGTTCAAAAGTTTCTCTACTCATTTTATCAGAAATAAAAGTGACATGAGATCCTCTGAGAGGTTTATTGAGAGACAAACCGAATCTCTTCTTTATGAACCATGCATAGTAAAGATGTAAGTCACAGTCAGTCATAATCATAGCAAAATGCTTCCATTCAGATTGACTCTCGTGTTTACGAGTGACCTTCTCTGGATCAAATACTAGTTTACCTGTGACTTCTATTATCATTTTGGGTCGTCTTCTTTCTTTTCGAATCTATCCATGATTTCGCTTATAGCATCTATGGATTTGTTGATGATTTTTTCAAATCTATCAGCAGATTTTGTGGTTTCAATAGGGAATGAAATGTTAACTTCATTTCCACCTATTTTTACTGTAATTTTTACTTTCTTTTCTTTGCTTTCCATTATAATTTATTTTTACGCAAAAATGTCAAATAATCATCAAATTCTTTTTCATTAGTAATAGTAACTCCAATATCAGAAGCTTCATTTACGATTTCTTTAGAAAAATGTTTAGATAAATTATGAAGATAATCTAACATTTGAATATTAGATAATCCACCAGTTTGAATATCTACTTCTTTCAATTTATCGAGAGGTGTTATTGTGATAGTTGCAGTCATTTATACAAAAAGATTATTTAGGTAGTGAAACATTACAGCAAGTTCATGATCTGGAGTATACCCCAGTTTAGTCACAAAATTCTCGTTTTCTTTTTTGTACATTTCAGTCATTCTAGATTTTGTCAAGATTCCATACTGAACATTTGCAATTCTATCACAAAGTTTAACAAAAACTGCCCCTGGAGTAGCAACAATTCCTTCGTAATACTTATCATTAGCACGTTCTCCTCGAGTTTTTCCCTTTTCATTTGTTACTGCATAAATGATATCTGCAGCTTCTTGACCTAAAATAGTTTTACAGTCATTATAAGATACTCGGCAGTCTTCAATAAGGTCATGACCAGGAAGAGCTCTAAGACAAGCTGTTCTTAATGTGATACACTGTTCATCTCTTCTCATATGTCCTTCTTCTTGTCCAGAGAAGTAATCATACTTATTATCGAGTAAGTGTGAATATTCTTGACCTACTGTATCCACCATTCTTAGGTGAAATTCATACGGCAAGAATTTGTCATACTGGTGATTTGTTTCCTTGTGCTTATCAATGCACCATTGTGTCATGTTCATAATTTATATATTTTGAGTAAATTTAATCTATTTAAGATAACAATGGAAATGTCTTACAATTCAGAAAGTAACATCATTTCTTTGTCCCATGCTCCAAGTATTTGCCAGTAGAATCCAAAGGGACTTTGAACAAGCAAGATAGGATCTCTCTTTTCATATGCTTTTCTGAATTTGTCGGGCTCTGCGATAACATAGAACACTGGTTTCTTGTCACAAAGTTTTTTCATTTGAGTAGTATAGGACTTCATGATATTGATTGCATCATCAGGAAATTCAGGCACAAAAAGATCAGAAGTTTTCATCACCAAATCATACTTTTCCAGGAGATCATCAATTTTTTCATCTGTAGTATTTTGAAAACCATTGAAATACTTGCTAAATTTATCCCAGTGTTTTCTATTCTGCAGGCGTTCTATCATACCCACAACTTCTCTTCTGGAATACTTTTGTACTATTAAGTCTCTTTTGTATTCCAGAATTTCTATCTTTTCATCGAGATTGGTAAGATTCCAGGGAGTTGGTATAGTTTCCAATTGATCAAGGACATCGATTGGTTTGATTGCAATCTTTTTAGGTTTTTCATCTTCTCCTCCTGAAGAACTTCCGCCAGATATTAAAAATCCTCCGTTAATTCCTGTACCAACTCCTGAATATTGAGATTGATAATTTTTAAAATCGAACAGAAAATTCTCGTTCAATCCATCATATTCTCCAAAAGCTTCTGCTTCTTTTTCTGCAAGAGTCTTCTCTTTGGATTTACCAAATAATTTTTTAAATAGTGTTGTCATATTATTGTTTGATTAAGTTATTCTCCGCCTCCACCATCTCCTCCACCATCTCCGCCGCCTGAATCTCCGCTCGAATCTGAATCTGAACTAGAGCTTTCTGAGTTTGATGAATCAGTATCCGAATTTGCATCAGTTTCTGCCTCAGTCATAGTGTTCATTTGTTGATCTATTGAAGATATCTGATCTTCAGATAATTCTACATCCGCTTGACCCATCTGTGTAGCTGTAGATTCTTGAAACCCAGTGGGTGGTCCTTGACTAACTGACCAAGTTACACTATTAAAATTATTCAATGGTGTAGAAGATTCACAGTAAGAAACTGATCCACCATCGTTATAGATGAGATACCAATAAATATCTCCATCATCTCCAGTAGTAGTATCTACGGTCGATTGTTTGTACCAATAGACTTTTCTATTTTTAGATTCGCATGATACTAGTAAAAGTACCAAGCATGCAATTAAAATTCTTTTCATTAGTGTTTTGATGTTTTATGGTGAATAAAATCTATTAAAGCTAGAGCAATTGCTCCGAGAATAAATAGCCCATGAATAAATGACTGTTTGTAAATCACATCCCATTGTATAGTTTCAGCAGAAACAAATGATTGCAATAAGTGAATGGTAGTAACTCCTACTATTGAGGTTGCCATTTTAACTTTAAGTAGTCCGCTACTAACATCTTCCCCTTCGTAACCATGTTTTTTACTCACAAAGGAATTGTAACTTCCAGTGATTATCATTTTTACAAGACATGCAATCATTACTACATCCACATCTTCCAGAGTTTCCATCAATTCTGGATTACTGAGATGCCCGTGCATAATGAATGCTTGCAATAATCTAATAAGAGTTACAAACAGTTTAATGAAAAATGGTATCAGTAACCATTTACTTGAGAATATTACATATTCTATACCGTGTTTAATTTTGTCTATCATAAGTATAAATAACAATTTATAGAGCATATAGAAAATTGTCATAAATATATAGATAAAATATTTAATCAAAGATATGCGTAAAATAAAAGCCCCAGATTTCAATCAGCCAATATTCGAGGATAAACAATGGCCAGAAGGTGCTATAGCAAAAGCTGTTTTCAATAACAGATTAGGAAAATACACAGATTCTAGATACAGATGGGAGTGGAAAAGTCTTGTTCCTAAAAGATTGGACGCGGCACAAGAAGATGTGTTTTACATGGTCATTAAAAAATCTGGTAAGACTTGGATAGAGGGGACGATGATGTTTCCTAACTGTCTAGAAGCTCAAAGTGCTAGTGGAGATGGTTACAGCCCAGATTTATTAGAAGGAAGATACCAAGTGAGAGTGGACAAAAACTATCTTAGAAAACCGGGACCTGAGTATAAAATATTCATAGATGCTGATGTTATAGAGAAAAAACTACTAGATAGAAAATTCTTTATTGAAGGAACAGAAGATGGTTTGTTAGATATCACTGATGGAAAATCGGTGAAAGTTAAAGAAGGAGAATATAGAATTATTGGATACAATTACTTATTGACTAACCAATTCAAAAAGCCTGTTTTAACAGCAGAAACAAGATCTGGAAATAAAGAGACTTTTAGTTGCACAGTAGAAACATTTGAATCCTTTGGAGCAGAATTATCTACTGCACAGAGAACTGTTATAGCAGAGTGGTTTGCTAATAAATTAGGAGATGCTGAAATAACACTCAACGGTTCAGAATTTGTAATCAAACAATGGTTCATTAAAGCTTCTCAGTACAAAGGTTACCCTACATCATTTAGTGCAGGTCCTTTTGTTAATAAAAAGCAAGCTGAACTTGTATTAGATTCTATCAAAAAAATAAATAAGTATTCATTGTTTGATGCTGATAAAGCAGAAGTAGAAACTACTTATTCTACAGTAAGGTTGGAATTACCTGCTTTGATTGATTGGTGTGGAACAATTGGAGTAAATACTACGATGAAACAATTGCTAGACTTAAGAAAAGGTGCAGTAGCTGCAGTAGATTACGGAATTTAACAGTTTACTGTAAATAGTAAATAGTAAACAGAATAACAATGCCTCAAATTAAATTTGAGGCATTTTTTATGTTAGATTCCAAATTCTTTACTTAACCTGGAGTTCCTGATGACTATATGGTTGTCCTTTAAGATTCCTCTGATTTTTTCATCCAATTCAGGTGGAAATTTGTATCTATTAGTGTCAGTTTGATCTTCTGCTCCTTCTATGTCACTCTTTGCAACATCTTCGGCTACATAGTTTAAATCCTTGTAAGTGAATGCAGTAGTTTGAGTTTTTATTAGCTCAGTATCTATATCATGATCATTATCTACTGCATACAAAATTACGCTATCTACTGTAACATCAGTGAGATATGCATCTCCACCTTCAGGAGGATTCATGTAATCCCCAGGATCGTAATCGCTATATTGAGCAGAAAAACTGTATTCTACTGTGACTTCATATAAATCGTCTACATTGCTTCTGTACTTTGATTCATCTGGCGTGAGATGAATGTTGATTGTGCTACTACCATGCTCTTCATTATGATCAAGAGTGTAAGGCTTTCCTGTAGATGAAACTGGAATTAATGCGACCTTTTCCCTGTGATTCACATTACAATAAGCAAACAGCAATAAATAAGTTATCTCTGCGGGTTCTAAAAAATGAATCCAATGTTCAGCATGCGGGTATACGTAGTTCATTAAAATGGTGGTTTTAATTGCGAAGAATTATTCTGAGAATTAATTCTATTAGTCAAAGATAACATCAAATCTGGCACGTTAATGCAAGATTCTAGCCAACTTACTATATCAGTTTCAGTCAAGTCTCCAAATTCTATAAAGCTTTCAGATTCTATGTTTTCTAATTCAGTTACTCCGCATATTTCATCGTTGTACACTTTTTCATTGATAGTTTCAGTTGCAAATATTCTCCAATGCACTGCAGTTACTATATTTGTATTGCTTTCATTAGTTGTACATTCAAGATTACGTATTATCCATTTAGTTATCATAATATTCTTTATTTTATAATATTGTTACCCAGGTAGTATCTGGTCTAAAGTATAAAGTGTCAGTATTTACACAGTATCCTATTATTCTTACTACCTCTCCTGAAGCAGTGGGTCCAACTTCACTAAATGATCCAGGTGTTGAATTCAAGTATTGTCTAGTGCTGTTATTGACAAATCCTGAGTAATTTGAATTACTAGGGAATTTAGCAAATCCATTTACTAGTATTCCATCTGATATAGTTGCACCCAAAGGAATTCCAAGCAATTTGTTTCCATGAGTTGCAGTATCGGCAGGTTCCCATTCTTGGTTAGTTGCATAATAATAAATGTCTCCAGGAACTAGTGCAACAGAACTCAATCCGAAATATACAATTTCTCCAGTCGCCAAAACCGGAATGCCTGGCAATTCATATGTGATAGTTTTAGCAAATGTAGTTTCGCCATTCATTCTTATAGATTGATCAGGATATGAAATAATAGATCCATCGTTAAAATATGATTGCCCATCTCCATTATACCCTATTAGTCTGGTCGTATTCAATCCTCTAGTAGCTTGTAAAGATATGTCATCTCCAAATATTAGTGAGTTAAAGGTGAAATTATCTCCAGCAGAAAGACCCATTACATTAGTATATTCGAATGTTGCAATGTTGTCTATTGATGCAACATGAAGTTTACTAGTTGGTAATGTGATATTTAATCCAAGATTTCCATTTGCTAGTATCCTCATAGATTCATTAACAGATCCCCATGAGAATAGTGGTCTGTTAGCAGGATTTGTTAAAGTTCCATTATTTGGATCAGTAGAGCTAGAAGTTACTGCTGCCAAGAATGATACATAAGGACTAGTTCCAGAGTCATATGTAGATAATCCTAACCCTCTAAACAGTAGAGAAGAATATGATCCACCCACAAATCCGACATGAGTTGGTATGAATCTATTATCGGCCACGGTCCCGTTTCCTAGAATATACCTATCGGATGAATTATCTGATACTTGAACAGACAATACTGATTCTCTAGTTCCTGAAATAGCAGGAGTTAAAATATTCAATTTAGCAAAGGAGGTAGATGCAGTTCCAAATCCCCAGTTTCCGCTATTATCTTCATAAGCTGTTGAAACTCCAATAGTAGTAGCACCGGTAAATTTAGCAACATAATTAGTAGTTCCTGATAAATTATTCGGTCCTGCCACACCCTGTGGTCCAAGAGGGCCTTGGTTTCCAACTACACCAACTGACGTAACTACGAATGAGTAATATGAAGTGCCTTCCGTGTATAAAGTGATATTGTGAGTACCTGAGCCTACATTTTTAGCATATACTTTAACAATCATCCTGTCTGTTGGATTAATAGTAGCAGTAGATAAAACTAAATCGGGAGTACATTCAGCCGGTGTTACAGCGTCAATGTAAGTAATTAATGATGTTCCCGATTGAAATAAAGTTCCGTATCCAATTCCAGATGAATTAGCTAATTCTATAGTAGCATATGTCTCAAAATCGTGAGTGATAGCGTCCTTTAAAAAGTGGAAATGGAATCTTTGTGTTCCAGCTGGAATTACACCAAACCCTAATTGAGGGGTTAAAAATTGTTGGACTAATCTAGTACCTCCTGCTGTAACTCCGATTGCTGTCACAGTTTGCTCTGGTCCATCTGGAACAGTAGTTAATACTCTGTACGGTGAAACGTCAGATGCCTGAGATTGATTAAAGTAATAAGTTGCACCAGAAGATATTCCAGGAAATCCTTGGAATCCCATAGGTCCTTGGAATCCTTGAGGACCTTGTGATCCGTTTATTCCAATACTTCCACTGGCACCCTGTGGGCCTTGGTATCCTATAAGTGGTACAAGTGGTTCCCAACTTCCTATCTCGGTAGCAGTAATCCCTTTTAAATAATAAATGCTATTAGTATCCGTAACTGTGATAGTAGATACATATTGTTTCACTTTATTGGGTATTCCTGCAAATTCCGTAGATAATGCTCCAGCTGTAAATGTAGGAATAGTTCTCATTCCACCCTGTGCATCCAGAATATCTATTATGGAAAGAACTGGATTGCTATGTCCTATAGTTCCACTTAGTGTTATTTGTGCCATGTTATGTAGTTGTTATTGTATTTACCCATGCATTATCAGCTGACGATATATAAATCGCATATGACGCAGTTGCTCCTGTTATAGTAGTTATAGTCGTAGGAGATGATTTCTTTAAAAATGTGAGGTTTTGATTTATAGAAGATCCAGGAACTGTTAATGTTGAAATTGTACCTGCTGAATCTAAATGAGCAAAAACTACTCTCCATCCTCCACCTCTGCCTGCCGCAAAGCTATCATTTACCGCAAAAGATTGAGCTTTCGTACCAAAGTTATATCTAGTGAATGGCTCTATTTGTCCTGCAGTTAATCCATCGGCCAACGGTTGACTACCAGTGTTTCCAGATGGACCAATATTTAGATACCCCCAATAAAATAGAGGACTAAAACTTATACTAGTTGATGTGCTTGAATTATCTGTACCAGTAGCTCGCACAATTTGATAAGGAGCAGATGATCCAGAAGTTATTAATCCGGTTTTTGGTTTAGATAAAGCCACATTATAAGATGTTGCTCCAGCGATTCCAGGTACCGTTATTGATGCAGTAGCAGGAAATGATGATGGTGGATTAGCAAATCCAAAAGAGCTTGTTACTGCTGTAGGAGCTCCTTGACCTCCAACTGGAGCAAGTATACTAGCGGTTCCAGTATAATTAACTTTGCAACCGTTTGGAACTGTTATGTTACCAGTCATAGTTCCACCAACCGATACACCTCCTATAGTAACTGGTCCAAATAGTGTTGTTCCATCGCTTTTGTATATGATAGAAGTTGAGCTTATAGTAGGTGAAACTATAGTAGTAGCGTCTAGATTTAACATTAATCCGGAAGCTCCAGCCGGAGCAACATTCGTGCTAGTCAACCCAAAGTCTGTATTATATGCAAGTGTTGTATGAGAATCTGTTCCACCATCACCAGTTAAAGGAGCATCTACTATAATAGAACTAGCTCCTTGCGGGCCGGTCTCTCCTTTGTTTCCATCTAGTCGTACCATGCTTAAGCTAGAAGCAAATGCTACTCCAGTAACAGATCCAGGTACTACAGGGCTTACGGTACACATGATACCATATTCTGTGCCTGCAGAGTAGTTTATTATAGATTCAGCCGAAACTGAAAGTTGAACATCTCCACCTGACTCTAACATCTTTGTTACGCTTCCTGGCACAGATACTAGTGTAATATTATCATATAATGCAAATTCTGCAGATACTCCTCCCGTTATTGTACCAGTGATTGTGTACATTACTAAATATCTTCCGGATATTGCAGATTTTAATGTAGTACCACTTCCAAGTGGTGATAATTGAGTAGCTGTATAAATAGCATCCGATGCTCCAGTAGAGTTAAATGTGACTAATTTTTGTTGTCCATTAGAGACATTCCATCCCACTCCGTTATCGTATATTTCTATAGAATTATTTTGTACTACTGCAGTAGTCAACCCTGGAGCTCCAGTTGGACCAGGAGGACCATCATTACCTTGTGGACCATAAGGGCCCTGTCTTCCTTGTAAACCGTTAGTACCGTTTGTTCCGCTAGCTCCTTGGAAACCCTGGAAACCTTGGAAACCTTGGAAACCTTGGAATCCCTGTGGACCTTGCAATCCTTGAACGCCCTGTGCACCACTTGTAATAGTTGTATCAATCTGAACATTATTTCCAACTCTTGTTACTGCTATACCGTATCCAGGAGTTATACTTCTGAAACTTAAATTAGTTCCTAATGGTCCTGCATAAATTGCTCCAGCAGAAGCTCCAATACTAGTTGCACCTGTCACAGAGCCTCCGCCACCTGAACTTGAGATTTGAATCTCATTTCCTATGTTAGTAATTGTAATATTAGATCCGGCAGTAAGTGATCTCAATGCTAAATTGTCTCCAGCCATCCCATAATAAATAGGAGCGCCAGTTCCAATATTTACACCATTGTTATTTTTGGCAGTAGTGGAAAAATAGACATAATCAGAATCCTGTGTTATTCCTATTCCCGGTTGGCCAATCAATCTCTTGAATCCAAGGTTTGCTCCAACCATTCCACCATAAATTGTCGGTGCAATGAATCCTAAACTAACCCCTTGTGCAGTAGTCCCAATAAAAGGAACATCAAGTACAATATTATCTCCAACTGTGCTTATTGTCAATCTAGTACTTCCCGCAGTCAATGATCTTAATTGTGCAAGAGAAGTTGCAGTAATTCCTTTATAGATTTGTGAACCTGTTCCAGAATTTGTTAATCCTAAGACAAATTTACTGGGATCAATGTCTATACTTATTGTGCTAGGCCCTGTGTATCCTACTACTACATAACCAGATCCAGCTTTTATGCTTCTGAATCTAAATTGATTAGCTACTTGGCTTTCAAATACGTTAGCAGTTCCTGTTCCTATGTTAGTTACAGTATAAGTTCCACCACCTCCTCCAGCGCTTCCACCTAATGCAATCACATTATTTAATGATATGTCACCGGCAATACTAGTATAATCTGAAATGAATGTAGTTTTTGCTAAATATTCAGTGTTAGATGTATAGTCAATGATAATTTGTCCAGGAAAATACAGATGAGAAGTATTGTATAGACTATTAATTGAAGTTAATGTTCTAAGGTACTCAGAAGGTGTTAATGAAAATTTAGGGTAGTAATCTCCTAAATTTGCAATACTCAATGGTTCTAATAAGAAACCTGATGATCCTGCAGGAACCAAAACCGTTCCCAATAGAACTGCATCAGATGGAGCAGGCGGTAAATTTTCAAATGATGCAATATCATAATAGACACTACTGTATGGGCTATTTATGGAAGTCACAACTAATGAGCTAGTAGTAGCTCCTAATGCAGCTTGAGCATAAATAAAATAAAGTTCAGGATCTGTTGTAGCATTGATTGGCAACAAGATATCTGTGCCAGCTGATGTATGAAAATACTCAACACCTTTAATTCTAACAGACCCTGATGATACTGTTAACTTGTTAACTCCGGAAGTGTCCTTTGAGAGAATCATTCCAGCCATTAGTACATTTTCTGTATTAAGATTTATGATTCTAATACCATCAGATGTATACAATCCACCTGATTCGAAATTAATTGCTAATTCTCCAGGATATAAATCAGTACTTAACCAAATATCATCGACATGGTTTGTTCCAGGTGGCGGAACAGTCGGAGAAGAAGAGATGATCTTTTCAATTCTTCTTATAAAATTTTCTACGATACCTAACATTAAATGAGTTTATCTTTTTCTTTGTATATGTATCTGTGGAAAATCTTAACCTTTTCATAAAACAAAGGTGCAAAGAAACAAAATTCCTTACACCTGTTAGTTGCGTTTATGTATCTAGATACCTTAAGCCTTAAAGCTGTCTTTTACCAACCAGATCATTAGATATCAGTTGTATTCACTTTTTACACATAGTTTTGTGCCGCAGTATATATTTTCAAATAGTTTCTATTTCGACGCAATTCCTTTAGCTTTTACTGGTTTGAAGAACTTCACTATAGAGAATCCTACAAAGGTAGGACTAAAATGATATGGAGCATCAGGCGATGGATCAAAGCTACTGTAATAGTAGTTACCATAAAAAATATTGAAGTGAATTGTGTCAGAATATGAGTACTCTACACCAGAAGTAAATTCCAACATTAAACTGGGAGTTGGTCCAAATACATATCCGATGCCAGTTGTGAATGTATTAACAAACTTCCCTACCTGGAATACATTTAAGTTAGGTCTGATCTCTAGGTAGATATCATCGCCAATTTTATTTGCAACTTCATCAACTTGAGGAAAATTGGAATCTGCATGCGAATGTAATATCTGTCTACTAAAATTTGTTTTACCTATTGCAAAGCCTAATGTGAACATATCCTGAAATTGTCTACCAACTTCAATAGTTGGACTGAATTTGGTAGCAAAACTTCCAATTTCATTTGTAATACACGGAGAAAATGAAATATAAGTAACAGTTGGAGCATTTAAGTTTTGTGCATTGATACTAGAAGTTACTAGCAATAATAAAATGATTAGGTTTTTCATGATTGTAAAGATTTTTTAATTATATTAACTCTAGCCGTTATGTCAGGTTCGTAGATAATCGTGTATGACTTATTGTATATATTTAATAGGTTTATTATCATTTGAAAATGCTCTTGTCCATGATCTGGAAATAAACGGGTTCCATCTTGAAAAAATGGAATAGAAGGTGCTAGCAAGAAATAATGATGATAATTTTCTCTTTGAATTCTCTCGCCCAATTCAACTGATAATTCTCCTAACATCAACTTATGAAAAGATTGTGTCATTATAGTTTCAGTATCACAGAATAAAAATCTATTGGAAGTTTTTATTGCGTCATCAACTAAATGTTGCTGAGTTTTCGAAATAATTGTAAAATCTTGAGTTGTAAAAGTGTTGGGATCTTTTATTGTGCAATGCACTCTTCCGTATTCAGAAACGTAGTTTGTTTTAAAAGCAGTAGCTAATAATTTAGTCAATGTACTTTTACCGACACTTTCACCTCCAACTATTGCAATTTTCTTAACAAGATTTTTCCTAAATTCTGGAATGATGTTTTCCCATTCTTCTTCTGGATTATTTCTGCAAGCTGTTCCAGAAGTTGGAACTACTTTTCTATCTATGTCTACTATGTAATGATTGCATCCTAGAATTTCACCCAATGTCTTTACATAATCTTCAGACCCAAACATGCAATCTATTTTTGTGCCAGCTGATGCATTCAATTCATCTTTCCAGATGTTCCAAAAATCGGGATGCTCATCAGGTTGCTGTGGAAGATCTTTTTCTACCCATTTGACAGTTATGTTTGGTTCACTCATGTAATGTTCATTGAGTGCTTGGAATCTTAAAAATCCACAAATAGGCTCTGACTCCATAGTGTAAACTAAGAGGATTACATGCTCAGACAAAGCTAAAGCAGTATCTATCATGTACAAGTGACCGAAATGTGGCGGCATAAACTTTCCTAGTATTACACTTGTTTTGTACATTATTCTCCTTTGAATTTTTTGAACCAATAATCTTTTGCAGTTTGAGACTTAACTCCTTCGATGTAACCTATTACTAAGCCAGCTCCTTGTGATGATTTTTTGCAAGTTTCAACTAACCATTTTGTTGCAGCTTCACTGATAACTATTTCATCAGCTTTTTCTCTAGCTTCTTTCAAGATTCTTTTCTTTTCTTGTTCTTCGCAATACTCGCAAGTATTATCTCCCTGATTTTCGCATTCGCATTTGGCAGTCAATGACTTTAAAAAATCTTGAGCTTCTTGTATAACTTTAATAGATTTGAGATTTTCATCTTCCCATTTTTGCCAATTTGCTTGGTGTATTTCTAAATTTAATCCGTTAAGTAAATCGAATGCAATGTCTTTACCAACTTGAACATCTCCATGTATCCTGTAATGTTTGGATGTGACAAAATCTGATGGATTTTCTTCTTCGCCATGATCGGTTACACATAATCCCCCTTCAATAGTAAATCTTTCGTATTTATCGAAAGTTCCAGACCAAGTATTCATTGAAGCTCTATGCTTCCATCTAATCTTTTTAATTTTACTCATCGTTTAAAGTTTTTTGATAAACAGATCTTATTGCTTGCAATCCATCTTCAGTTATTTCTCTTGTTCCTATTCCTGCAAAATTTTCAACTAACATAGGTGTTTCAATAGATGACCAAGCACCTAAAGAATAAGTGTACCATTTTTTAAAATTTTGACAATAAACAAATACTGGAATTCTCTTGTCTATCGCCATTTGAACTGCCCAACCTGTTCCGCCATTTACCAAATTGTTCTCTATACTAGAGATTGCGAATACAGCTTTGGCATTTTTAACTTGAAACCAGTTTCTTCTCAATAAGCTATTAACGTACTCATTTCTGGTCGGATAACTCCTTTTAAGAGACTTGTTGGCTTTGTGTAGATCTGCCTCTATTTGCTTCATTAGATCAGAATCTATTTCCATTTCTCTATTTCCATGAGGAGTTCCAAATCCCTTGATAAAATAGTGATTGAACATTGTCATTCCAAATTCTCTGCCTATAGTTTCCCAGGCAATATCAGATCCCAGTGCTCCACCAGAATGTAATTTAAGTGCGATTATTTTTTCCATTGATCGTATCCGTTTTTAGCCATAAAGAAAAATACTACGTAAAGTCCAGCACTTAAGTATAAGCCACTGCATAAAAATATGAAAATGTAAACTAAATCTGCAGCCATCCATATTTGCCAACAAATAGGCTTTCTTCGAGCCATTAAAACTGTTGCATAGATACTCAATATTGTTGCTAACGAATCAGCAGCGGGCATAGGGTTATCAGTGCAAGTAGAAAAGAACCACCATAAGCACATGAATATGAGTATGATGCTAGCAATAACATTCTCAGTTTTCATTCGTGAATTAGCTTGTATTTCTTTTACTACTCCTTTCCAAGAGAGATATCCCCAAATGCTCATAAATATGAATAAGACCTGGAGTGCAGCATCTGCGTAAAGTTTTTGTTGCAAAAACACAACCATGTATGCTATAATTCCTAAAATTCCTACTGTCCAGTTATGGATAGATTTTTTCATTGCTAATGCTACTGATGCAATTGAAAAGAATACTGCAATAGATTCGATAAATAGTTTCATAATTTCATATTTTATTGGAATTTAACTCCCATATCTCTTAAAGATTCAGCTACTAGTGCATTGTATTTTCCAAACTTTCCTTTTATCAGAGTTTCAAATGGTAACCATTCAACTACATGAGGTTCGGTATGATCTATTTTATCGGTAATATAATTTGCCAGATAAGTATAGCCCATGTGACCGTTCTTATGGATTGCAAATATTAGTTCTAACGAAAAAACATCAATTCCTGTTTCTTCTTTACATTCTCTGATTGCAGTGAATTCAGGGTTTCCCATATCGATATCTTCCATTTTACCA
>Ga0129318_10000031_pt1 | contig 14099 bp, 15 predicted proteins | sample CPB1_08_DNA_FD_94475 | JGI IMG/M metagenome (GOLD analysis project Ga0129318, IMG submission 94475) | Freshwater to marine salinity gradient microbial communities from Chesapeake Bay, USA - CPBay_Spr_0.1_0.8_DNA | ecosystem: Environmental > Aquatic > Marine > Coastal | place: USA: Chesapeake...
CGCCAACTCCGACAGGCGGTGCTTACGCACCGACCAATGCGCCCACCAACGCTCCAACGGATACTCCGATGGGAGAGGCTAAAGTAACTACAGGACCGAGAGGTGCTTACGCGCCGCCAACGCCAACTCCGACAGGCGGTGCTTACGCACCGACCAATGCGCCCACCAACGCTCCAACGGATACTCCGATGGGAGAGGCTAAAGTAACTACAGGACCGAGAAGTGTCGAAATGATCGACAAAGATATTAAGGATATCGAAAATATTATCGAAAACTTTCCTCTTACTGGAGATATCCGTGAACTTGAGAAATTAAATCAACAGCTTGATAATCTTCAGGGTGAAATGCGAGAAACTACTAAGCCTCCGTTTGGAGGGGCGAATGCTCAGTTGAAGGATGTTATACCACCGGTCATCCCCAACGCGGCCCCTTCGTTTTTGAACGAAGTTAATATGATAAGAGGGGCTCCAATACCACCGGTAGACGGTGAACTACCTCCTACGCCCCCTACGACCGTTGAACCTCCGACATTGCCTGTTGTCGCGCCAACGATGGGGATATGTCCAAGCATGCATCCTACTCATAGTTTTCCGGGTGTTCTTTCTCAGGCAGGGCAAGTTGAGCAAATTACACAAGCTCTCAAGGCAGACGGAAAACTCCGAGGGCACGACCCAGATGGTATTCATTGGTTAGGTAGAAACGACTGGGTTTCATGGAAGAAGGGGGTGGATAGCCCTATGACCCCCACCCCGTCTAACAGTGGAAGGGGCGGGGCTCTTTACAAGTTTATTTTTCCAACTCCCAACCACATGCGAGGACTTCGTGACCGGTTTTATGAAGTAAGGCCTTTTGCTGACAATATGAACCCCACAGTCGCGGAGATTGAAAACTGGAACGTGGAAGTCATCAGACATTACAGAAGTCTTATGGGATTTAACGATACAACTCATCCGGTCTCGAACAACAAATGTGATTATCTCAAAGCGGCTTGGTCGACAGAACGTTTTCACACCGACAAATGGAACGCCTTGTATCCCGGAGAACCAAGTAACCCAGAACGGGGTCCTTGTGCCTTACCATTTGATAGAAACGCGCACTGTGGGGGTGGGTTTATTCCTCAACCTCAACACCAAGCTCCTTACTTATGTCCGAGTGCAATGCCGCCATGCACCAGAGCTAATCAAACCGAAGGAACGCAAAACGCTAAAATGGTTCCCTGGAGTATTATGTTGAGTCGTGTCATTCATAGCTTTTACGCTTCGGATGGCATCGGAGCTCATACAGGTCCTTTTGCCGGTAGACAGTTCTTCGGGACTTCGTGGTGGAGAACTGGTGATAATGTTGTGTTCAGGGGTAAGTGGTCCGGAAATAACGCTGGGTTTGGATTTTAACATAATTAATCATGGATGATTTTGTATACAACGACGATCTTAAAAAGGAATTTCCTTCGCCGGTAAACGTCAGTCTAAAAGATCTCTACCCCGACGAAAACCCCGACCCTGTCTACGGTGCTGGATTCTTAAACGTTGTCGGCATTGAACGGGGTCCTGCGGTTTTTAGAGATGCTTCGTTTACGTTAGTTCCTGGTAATCAGTCATTCGTGCTTACGCCTGTGAACGTGGATGGAATTTTCCGAGTGTCAATAGGTTCGTCTGAATCTAACCACGACCCGTCTTCCGGGGTCGTGACTGTTTCTGCAAGAGTTCCGGGCGTATACAATATTTTGTATACATTGACTACAAGAGAAACGTCTGAACAAAATTATACGATTCCGGCTTTGCCTTCTTTTACTTGGCTTATATCAAACGGAGAACCAGGTGACAACTTTACAGAAGTTCAGTTTACACCTATTCAAAATGGGGGCACTTGGACTGTTCCCTCTCAATACGGGTCTATAGTTGTGTCCGGGTCTAAAGGAACGCTTTCAAATGTACCGCTCGGTGTTACGTTTACTGTTCGACATTGCTTCGGCTTGATTTGCTTCGAAAGTACGGTGACAACTCCTGCTCCTCCTGCTCCTACTCCTGTATTGACTATAACAGTCCAGCCTGGTGGTTCTATTAGGGTTTCGTCCAATTACCAAGGGATCGGGCCTAATTTTTACTTGAACATGAAGCGTAACGGGGTTTATGTATCTCATCATGTCGGTGGTATTGGCGGGCCTTGGACGCCGCCAATAGGAAACCCCGGAGAACGCTGGTGTTTTAACTATGAAAGGATCCATGTCGGAGGATCAAATCCTGCGAACTTAACAGCTGCGGAAGTTTGTTACACTTATCCGTTACCCCTTGTACCAACAAGAGTCGAGACGAACAACAGATCGGCCTGGGGGAACATCCCGGATAATTGGTTTTATAATGAGGCGCCTCGTGTGCAATCTAGAGGAGACTACGGAACCACTCAAGTTATCGGTGGTCCTAATACAGTGTCGGTCCAAGTATACAATAACTCTGTTACGCCGATTCTTGAATTTGATACGCTTGACACAGTTGCTACTACATACTCTGCTTCCGTCGGGGGGAGTGTATTATCTACCGGAGCGTGGACTGATACACCGGGGTCTAAATCTGTCGATCTTACCGGGATACCTTTGGGATGGTCTAACGTATCTGTTACTATACAAGCCACTCAAAGATTTAGTAATATCCGGAGTACCTGGAAGACTGCCACCACTATGGTAACCATCCAACCTAGAAACGCTTTCTTACAATCTTTCGGCGCGACTCCAACATACGGGGCAAGTGGAAGCGTTTCAAATCTTAACTCGTTTACAGAATTCGAATTCGATGATACTGGAAGAATAGGTGGTATACTTCTTCTTTTCGGGGGGCGGGTGGACGTTCAAAATTGGGTAACAAACACAAGAATGTTAGCGTCTGGAAACCCTACCAGTGACAGTTCTAAAGTACACTACCTTCTACGATCGGATCAGATTCTAAGAGTCAGTCCAACAAGGGTTAAGCTTGCTTTTGTCAAAAACACAGGACTACCGGGTGGTGTCTTTTCTTTTCTGTTTCTTAGGGATCCATAATCTTACCCCAACTCTTTCTTCTCTAACCCGGACCCTATCGCCGGGGGCGAATCCAGAATTAATTTCTTCTCTAACCCGGACCCTATCGCCGGGGGCGAATCCAGAATTAACGAGTTCCTAACGGAACTCTATTCTCTGTTAGATTATACTAGTTGTTGTTTTGTTTTGTGTTAACTCACTTTTTACGAATGACGGACTCTGCTCTAGTTGCATTTCTTTCTGCTGGATTGTTGTGTATTGTCATTATTTCATTTATATTACTTTTCTAAACCATATACCATGACGGACGCGGCTCAGGTGTCCATCCTGACCAACCCTTTTTCTATGGTGTCCCAACCAAAACTGTACGATGGCAAACGACAAGCTAGTTCCGGGGTTCGTCTTCGTGCTACCGGTGAAATTACACTGGATCAGGCGGGTCCTACGTATCTCTGTATCGTGCCCGGGCATTCGACTTGTCTCTCATGGCAAACAGCTCCTTCTGGTGTCTTCTTCAACAACCCATTCAAAGGTCACATGTCTAACGTGGTCGATCGGGGAAATGTGAAACTTGCGCGAGTGGTCAGCGTCGGATTGAGGCTGACGATGATCAACAACTCAGATCAAAACGAAGGGTACTGGGAAGCTGCGCGTATCAGTGTACAGCCATCTGATTTCTCTGTCGATGTCGTTACAGGTGCGCTCCGATACAAACCGATTCAACCTACCGACCCGTTGTTGCCTGGTACGGGGCTCGCGGGTACAAATCCTGTTCCCAACATCGTTCTTTCCAATCACCAAACTTATCAATCTGGTAAGCTACGTGATCTCGAAGATTTTCAATTCAAGCTAAATTCGGTCGACAACGACCACGCGTTTGCGCCTATCTTTGAGCCTGTTACACCTGATATGTTCCTCGACCAGGACTACGATATGGTCCTTATCAAGCTTCACGGGCGTCAACAAAATACAGGCCCGACTCAGCTCATGTACGACGCCGTAAGCAATCAAGAAGTTATTTACGTGGAAGATACTTCTCTTGCTCGTCTCATGACGGTAAATCGAAAGGTTCCTAACTACGACTACATCTTGGAGAAGAGTAACTCTCGTCTTCCGGCTGATAAGATTGCGGATCTATAGAGAGTGTGTCTTAAGAACTAGATCGTCTTGTTGGTTTAAATGTAAAATTTCGACAGGTGTCATTGGACTCGGAGTGGGTCTGATCTTTGGGGCCGGAGGTGGCGGCGGGGGCGGGTTTTTCTTCCTCCCAGTCTTCTTGGGGGTAACATAGTCGCTTACTTTCACCGCCGCGACTCGTTTCATCTTTTGCGGTGACATCTTGTCGAATTGTGTGCTTGATTTTATATTGAACGACCGACCCGGCTGGTTAAAACGGACACGACCGACCCGGCTCGGTTCTAACGGTACCCAAACCACCGCATCTTTTTTTTGTCGTAAAAGTCGCCTGGCTGTATAACGAACATCGCCGGCAAACCCTTTAGCTTCTTATTTTTTCGAGCGCGGCGTTTCTCGTTTTCCGTTGTACTGTAAGGATTTATAGTGGGCATGATTTTCAATTTATGTAATTAAGGCATTCCCAGTTCGACTTCGACGAGTTCGTAGTATCCAAAAAGAACGCGCGTGTTTACAACGCGCGGGCGATTCAAAAAAGCGTGCCGGCCAAGCGTGACACCCAATCCTTGTTGCTCCAAAACCCGAACCAATTCCATGTGCTCCTGATACTGACGTTTATTTTCAATGTGACGAATCCACATACGAACCGCGGCTTGGATCTTCGTCGCGTCTTTGTTTGTTTGAATTTTTTCCATAGCTTCATCGGCGGACATGGCCTTAAAACCTTCGAAGGTTTTTGGATCTTCCAGTCCGGTTGCGAGTTTGTAAAGATAATTCGCGCGACGAAACTTGCTGGTGTGCGCCTTATTCCATTCGGCTGTGTGACGAGACCAACGACGCTTGGACACACGTTGACAGTGATTGCACTTGTAGCAAGGGTTTACTGTGTGCGCCCGTTCAATCGACGAAGGAAATGGGATACCGACCATCGTACGAAAGTGAAAGTGAGCTTCACTCGAACGAATGTGATATTTATTTAGTTTTCTGAACGAGCATGGTCGTCCGTGTATAATTTTTTTAGTTTTCTGAACGAGCCGGGTCGTCCGTGTATAATTTTTTTAGTTTTATGAACGAGCCGGGGGGTACAACATAATTACAAATCCGTTAAAGACGACCTTGCGCTTTTTTGAGAAGTACCATGTGGATTCGAGGTGTGGATTCGAAGTCCACTTTGGAATCATGAGCCGTGGAAAGAACTGGTGTTTTACATTGAACAACTATACAGATGAAGACTACGATCGTCTCGTCAACTTAGTCGATAACGGTGACTGTTCTTACATAGTTTTTGGTAAAGAGGTCGGTGAATCTGGTACTCCTCACTTCCAGGGCTTTGTAAGCTTTCCGAAACGAGTCTATTTGAACGATTTGAGACGCAAAGTTTCAGATCAAGCTCACTTTGAGCTTGCCAGGTTTGTCGCTGAATCGATTGCTTACTGTAAAAAAGATGGCGATTTCTTCGAAGATGGAGTTCAGCCTGCTACCCAAGGCAAAAGATCTGATATAGACGACTTCAAAGCGGACGTTAAGGCTGGGGTTTTGAATATGAAAACAATCCGGGAGAAACATTCGACGGTTTACGCGAAATATAAAACGTTTGTTGTTGAATATGTGCTTGATAACTCCCCAAAAATCGATGTTCCGACTTACGTTCTTCATGATTGGCAACAAGAATTGCTCGAAAAGCTCGAAAAATCACCAGATGATCGCACAATTCACTTCATTGTGGATCAAACAGGAAACAACGGAAAAACGTGGTTTGCGCACTGGTTTTCGTCAAAAAATGCCGATTGTCAAGTTTTGTGTCCTGGAAAACGCGCTGATATGGCTTATATTCTACGCACGGACATCCGCGTTCTGATTTTGGACGCTCCCAGAAGCAAACAAGGAGAGTTCATTCAATATGATTTTCTCGAAGATGTGAAAAATGGTTACGTCTTTTCTCCGAAATACGAGTCTTCGATTAAAAGATTGAAGAATGTTCATCTTGTTGTCCTGATGAACGAACCTCCTGACCTCACAAAATTGAGTTCTGACAGATTTGATATCACCTATCTGTAATTCATTATGGGTTGGGGAGATGATTTGTTAGGCGGCCTAAAAGGTGTGGCAAAAAATGTCCCCGGTTTGAGTACCGCCGTGGGCATAGTAGAAGGACTAGCAGACGGAGACACGATTTCGGAAATTGCAACTGATGCAGTTAGCAATACAGTTGGCGCTATTCCTGTAGTTGGTGGTGTTCTTGAAGGAATGGCGGATAATGTTCTCGGCACCACCGAAAATAATACGCGATCTGCTCCAGTTCTTGAGCCCGCGTCTTATAATCAGCCATTGCCTACCACGTCTTACCCAGAACCTTACACAGCTCCAATGGGCCAACCGCAAGTTAACAGTCCTCCTGGGTTTGTCGCTCCGCCTTTAAACGGTGAGAAACTTCCGCCGTTGTATGCGTACCCTAGCACATGCGGACAACCGAAGTCGTGTATGAAACCTGGATTGATTCAACGGTCTGTGTCTTTTGGAGGAAGTTGTTCTCCTTGTGGTCAAAATACAGCTGGCTCTGTTCCAGCTTTGACAATTCAACAGCAATCTGAAGTTCAAGAGCTTGGATGTTATACGAAATGTTGTCAAAAATTCGCTGCTTGTCAACCAAACAAGCCAGCGATCTTTGCGTTTCTAAATGATCAAAACAAATTCGTGTTTGCTTCTACCGATGTTCCTTCGTATGTCATCGAAGACGGTACACACTATGCTTATGATTCTTACAAGGCTGCTATGGATTGCAAAAAAAAGGAGTGTGCTTCTGTTCTATCCGGCGGCCGAAAGAAACGTCGTCGTTGTCACAAACGCCGGCATCATAAAGTTTCGTGTGGGGGGTCGGTCTCCTCTATGTCTGTTTCAACCGCTGGATCTAAGAAATCTAAATGTTCAAAGGCTTCTTCTGTTGTTTCATACAAGAAGCGAGCACCAAAGAAAAAGAAGTGCGCCCCTGTAAAGCGTGCTGTTAAAACAAAGCAACAGAAAGCTCGCGAAGCGCGTTTGCGTGCGGCTCGCGCTGAATTGCGCGCGCGTACCGCCGAGTTGAAGTGTATGTCGTATCAAGCAACGGCTCAGCCAACGTACGCCCGTCCTACTTATGGCCCCCTTACACAAGAACAGGCCCGACAAAATGTACACTATCAAGGAACTAAATGGTAATCACTCATAATTTTAAAATGCGCGTGATCGCCGTTGTTTCTCTTTTTTCTGGAATTGTAAGCAGTTGTGCTACTGACAATGCCCGGTACATTATCGTCGACGGGTGTCCCAAAAGAAATCCAGACTACGACACAGAATCCGACCCAACCCCCGACAAATGTTGCGAATGGGAATGGGAAATGGGTATGCCAGGGCCGTGTGACAAAAACTATACACAAGGGCCCTCGTCCGCCCCCTCCAAAGTAAAGGCCCCGATTATTTTATCCGATGCTCCTAGTATAACACCGACAGTCGCTCCGTCTATTCGTCCTAGCGTAATCCCCACCGCTTCTCCTTCAAATAAACCGAGTATAACCCCGACACGTGTAATTTCGAATACTCCCAGTATGAGACCGACCGTTGTACCTTCAAAAAGTCCCAGTCGTGTTCCTACCCGGTCACCGTCAAATGTCCCTAGTAAAGTACCTAGTAAAACCCCAAGTGACTCTCCAAGTGACTCTCCGAGTGAATATCCTACCTGGATTGCTACATCAAAAGAAAAATGCCCGATTTCAAAGTTTGTTCCTAATTAATTTACTTAGTGTAATCTAAGATTTCATCCAGAAGATGTACCGCTATTTCGATCAGTTTCGCCTTGTTTGGTTCGATAGGGACGGAAGCGTAGTGATACCCAGTTAGGCCGTTTACAATGCTTGCGTTTGACTTCGGGAGGTGTACCAAGTTGCTCATATCCGTCAAACCTCTTTCGTTTGGTTCTTCGGCGGGTCGCTTGATCCGATTGTTCTGAGGAGGTTTCTCCGTGAACGGATTCTCCAAAAAGTTCTTCGAACTCTGCGTCGTAATCGGTTCCGTCAACGGAATCGGTGGTGGGATTGAGGGGACTGGCATTTGAATCTCGGTGGGGGGTCGGTCGATCGACTCCGTAAAAGGATCCATCGTCGTCTGATGTAGTAGAAATAGAGCTCCAAGAGAGGTCGAATACTGAATCGCCGTCCCCGTGAAAATGAGACGAATTGAGTGAGAGTAGATCTAACGCCGGGTCGGTCGTGTCCGTTTGTGTTGACGCCGGGTCGGTCGTGTCCGTTTGTGTTGACGCCGGGTCGGTCGTGTCCGTTTGCGTTGTCGTTTCAAAAGTCGTATCGTTTACGTTTGTCGTCATGGATGTTCCAGTCTCCCCCATCGTCAAAAAACCCTTGAGTTTCAAGCCTATGCCGACGTCTGATTTCGTTCTCTACTTGGGTTCATTAGTGCAAGACTTGGAATTCGATTCTGATAAATGGTGGAAGACTATGATCGAAGACGCTTGTTTTGTTTTGGATCAATGGAAAAATGAAGGCGTCGAAGCGGACTATAGTGATTATTTAGATTTGTAACGCTTCCAAGCATTCTGAATTATAAACGCCGCCTCTTCGATATCATTCTCTCTTTTATATTGTATGATCATACATTCGATGTCTCTTGCATTCATACTCTCGTACTCCATCGTTTTGTTTCTACTATATTGTCTATACGCTGCAGGATGACGTGCTCTTGTCAAAGGCGTCCTTGTTCTTGTCACTCTCACCCCCCGCAAACTAAACACAGATGTAAAGCTGCTGAATATGCGCTCAATGCGTACGGTCTCGAACTTTTAAATTCGTATCGCCGGGGATGCGCGATACAACCAACGGCTGGCGAGACGGGCTCGTATTCCACGCCGGCACCGCAGGCGTATGGACCCCCCCCCGATCCAGCCGGTCTCCTCTATAACACCCCCGTGAATAACGCCCCCGTGAATAGCGCCCCCGTGAATAGCGCCCCCGTGAATAGCGCCCCCGTGAATAGCGCCCCCGTGAATAACGCCGCTTCCTTTGGCGATGCCTACAACCCTAACACTTGGGCTTCGGCGTCCACGTCAGCTCCTACTCCGCCTCAGTCGTCCGCGTCGGTTCCTCTTCCGGTCACTTCAACGCCAACTCCTCCTCCGGTCACTTCAACCGCTTCACTGCCAACCAAACCCCCGGTTACAAACCCCCCGGTTACAAAACCCGCGATTACAAAACCCGCGTTGAAACCTACGACGGGTCCTCCTTCGTCTATTACCGTGCCAGCCCACTTAGGCGGTGCCGCCTTTACGTCTAAACCGCAACCTGGTAAACTTGATCCGAACCGGATCTCTTCTGATACCTCCTGGATCAATGCTAACAACAAACCTAAAAAATAAGACGCGAATATTTATTTACTTTTATCTTCGGGTTGGTTCGCTTTATCGAGCATGATTATCTTTCCATCGTAACCTCCAACGGATACCTCTGTGCTGTAATGCTCGGTTCCTGTCTTATCTTTCCATTTTCTTGTTCGGAGTTGGCCTTCGATATAAACCTTAGACCCCTTTTTTAGATACTTTGTAGCCACTTCGATAAGTCCTTCGGACTTAATCGAAACTGTATGCCATTCTGTCTTCGATGTTTCTATTCCAGATTTATCCTTGTAAGATTCAGTAGTAGCGATTCTAATGTTGCATATCTTTCCGCCGTCTTCGAAAGATTTTACGTCTGGGTCCGCCCCAAGATTTCCGATTAAAACAACTTTGTTGATGTTCATTGAGGTGTGTGAGTGTGAAATCAAAGATACAAAAGCTCGGATTACCTTGTCGATATTCATTGCTTTTATGAGCCAATATCTGAAACTGTTCGTACACGCCGGGTCAGTCGTGGCCGTTTTAATCAGCCGGGTCGGTCGTTGTAAATATTTTTAGCAAGATTGCGATCGTGTCAAATTAATTTAGTTCCGTGTAATTAATTTAGATTTCTGACACCGAGCGCGTGCTGACGCGTGCTGTCGCGTGCTGTCGCGTGCTGTCGTTTTTACCATATCTCATTTCTCAAACCGTCGCCAATTCAACATGGGTAACGCCGCGCCGGTTGCGATCGAAGAAGAAGAGGAAGTGTGGATATACACAGGAAGTGGTGCGACGACTGGTGGTGGTGGATGGACTGTACGTTGGGTTAGAGACAATCGTATCCCTTTAAAGTACATCGGTACGCAAGCTGACAAGATTGGGTCCGAGCCAAAGACCTTGCGTCTTTTGGAAGTAAAAAATGAAGAGGACGGGTGGCTGTCAGAGACATTCGGCCGTGTTATCGGAAAAGAGAAAGACAAGTATTGGTACTCGCCAAAGCATGGGATTCGTTTCCGTTCCTTGCTAGAGGTCAGTCGTTTCAAATATTTTATGCTTGTTACCGGTCGCGACGAAGCCGACGCTTGGCTCCGTCTGCAGGAACTCGGAGGAATCCAAAAATGGTCATACTGGGACCCGGCTGTAGAGCCGGGTGGTCCTGAAGACGAGACTGATACTGTTATCTGTGTTTAATTTATTTATTTAACATTTGATTTAACCTCTATAATCAAACTCGTAATCTTTGTGCCAACTTGGTCGTTTCAAATTCCTGCGATCTCTTAGTTGCATGGGATATTCTTCCATAGTTCTGGCGAGTAACGCTCGATCCTCTTCTATACTTTCGTTGGCTGTGTCGTTCTCCATTAAATCTGACTCTTGTTCCGGTTCAGATAATTCGCCTCTTCTCGGTCTTGGATTATAATCCCTCAAAAATTGATCACCCGTATCTTCCAGAAGCCTGTTAAGTCTTTGAATGTACTCTCGGTACCCCCCACGCGTAGCGGGGGCGTACCATGGTCTAGTTGGAGCGACCCGTGTCGCTCTGGGGTTAACCGCCGGGGCCGATAAAACACTTCTATAGTAGGCCTGTGCTTCGGCGGGATCTATCGCTGGGGCGGTACTCGGATTTGGTACAATAGAGTATTCCGTTGCATTCGGGTTTTGCTCGATAGAAAACGTTGGGAACGTTGGGGTGTCGTTCGGGTTTTGCTCGATATAAAACGTTGGGGTGTCGTCTCGGTGTCTTTGTACAAGAGGGCGTACAGGAGGGCGAGTTGTTAATAAGTTTCTTTCTCCTTCAAATTGCGGCGGATTAGGGTTGTATATAGGTCTATTTTCCAGACGAAAATTTCTCCCTTGTGCGAAACGCGAAGCTTCTTCGGCTGCTGCTAAAAATCTCAACCGGTCGTAAGCTCTTAAATCATCCCGGATATCTGTAGAGTCTACGGCGGGAGTTGTATCCTGAGGCGCTAATGGGGGTTCCTGAACTTCACTTTCTGGTACCCGGGGTTCCTCGGTTTCGTTACCCCCTAAGTAATCCGCCCAGTTGTCAAAAGGGGGGACGTATCTTCCCGATTCCTCGGTTTCGTTACCCCGTAAGTAATCCGTCCAGTTTTCTTGTGGGAATTGCGGTAATTGAATCTGAGGTAATTGAATCTGAGGTAATTGAACTTGAGGTAGGCGCCAACTTCTACTAGGGATATCGGAAGACGGCGGAATATCCTCCAAGTCTGTTACCTGTAAATTTTCCTGGTCAATTGGGGGCATCGGTATCCACGATCGCGTAGGCGCAGGCTGGTCGGGTAAAGCGGGTAAACTTTTCTCTGTATACTCGGTATCAGTAGCCGTTACATCGTCATATTCAGAAGCCGTTACATAGTCATATTCAGAAGCCGTTACTTCGTCATATTCAGAAGCAGTTACTTCGTCATATTCAGACTCGGTTGCATCTTCGTATTCCGTTAATGGTGAAAATTGAGACAGAGATTGTTCGTTTTCTATTTCTTGTCTTCTCCGAGCTCTTTCTTCAACTGCGGCTATTACTTCTTCGGCAAAAGGGTAAGAATTTTTAAAAAAACGGTCGTTCCACCATTTAGGAGCATTTGGAACGTCGTAAGGACTGGGAGGAAATGGATCTCTTTTTGTTTCGATGATTTTTAGAGGATCCCAATTCAAATTCATATAAGTCACGGGGTCATTGTTTATACCGTGAACTACTGAAGTAGAAGGGTTTGAGACTGAGACGGGTGGCGGTGGAGCCGGCGGTGGCTGTGTCGGGACTGAAGTAGAAGGGTTTGAGACTGAGACCGGTGGCGGCGGAGCCGGCGGTGGAGCCGGCGGTGGCTGTGTCGGATTCTGGGAGACGGGTGGCGGCGGAGCCGGCGCCGGCCCGTGGGGTAGGTTTTGAAAGCTTGGGTCTCGATATCTGTTACAGGCATATCTGAATAGCTTAAGGTTTTCCATGTTATATTTATGAAATATTATTGGGGTCGTATCTTACTCTTGTGTAGATTTCATTTAACCTGTTACGTTCAAATCTTATAATTGATCGGATCGCTTGCTTATAATCTCGTACTAAGTTTCTCAATAAGATATCGCGATTTGCGAACCACCCGAGACGGTCGGCTACTTCATCTGTATATCCGTAATTTTCAATCAAAACGCGGCGATCAGTGGCAACGGTGTCTATCTCTTCTTTAATCATAGTTAGTTGTGATGTGTTAAAACATATTCTTCGGGCGTTTAAGTCAGTTAGACTTCCTCCTGAACGCAAGGAATAAGGTTCGTTTGTCAACTCGTAGAGTGGCGGCGGATAATCCATGCTCATAAAATAAAATGAGTGGCTACGAATACAATCCTTACGCTCCAGCTCTGCCGCCTAGGGCTGGATTGCCCAACACTTTACGGCCTCAGTTTGCAACGATACAAAGAAACGTCACATCTATGGAATTCATCGATAGGTACTTAGAACCACTGGTCCAAAACTTCAATAACCTATACGGAACAGAAGCGCGAGTAAAGCTTAGTACGAGATATCTTTTAGATTCTGCTACTTCAGCGGCGCGCCCTGATATTGATACACACGCACTATTAAACACAATAGCTAACGCGGTATGGAGTTGGTATGATAACAACGTTCCTAGACGATTTAGGGACCGGATGTTACGACAAACGCAAACCCAAAACGAAGCGGTTGGTGTTTTGGCTAATACTGTACTTGATTGGCTACGAGAGAATCATCCAGAGGAATCAACTTTTTCCGATGCTGTCTATTATCAGCCCAGTTATAACCCAGAACCTATGACACGAAGTGACACGACCAGAAACCGAAACCGCGGTATACAGCTTTATCCTGAGAATCAAGTAGAACCCCAACAGAGGTACCCCGAACGCCGGCGTACTCGTCGTCGTTTAAACTAAATCCTAAGTACGTTATCATATTCCAACGGACCGGTATTAAAACTTTTCAAATCATTAACCGGTACTCAAACCCAAAATACGGGTTATTTGACGTCATGTACACTAAAGTTGATACAAAATGTTGGAAACATAACCTATTGGGCAAATAGGCAGAAGTGGGGTAATACTGGTTTTCCCACTTCTGCCCAAGATTTGGTACTTAGATAAAAAGTTTTTTATGTTATTATACGTACATATGAATGTAGATAAGGGAAGTTTAAACGCTCATATATGTTAAAATGAATGAGTATGATCGCCGGCGATTACTTGCGTTCAAATCGGGATGCCGTCTAATCAACGCAACTCAGTCCAACCCATGGAATCCAACCCCTCACGAACAATGGGTTACGCAGACAAACCCGGGAGATTATCCTATGCCACCCCCAACATACCCGATTCAAACGCCAACCCCGACATACCCGATTCAAACGCCAACCCCAACAGGCAGTGCTTACGCACCGCCAACGCAACCTCCGACAGGCAGTGCTTACGCACCGCCAACGCCAACTCCGACAGGCAGTGCTTACGCGCCGCCAACGCCAACTCCGACAGGCGGTGCTTACGCGCCGCCAACGCCAACTCCGACAGGCGGTGCTTACGCGCCGCCAACGCCAACTCCGACAGGCGGTGCTTACGCACCGA
>Ga0129318_10000032_pt1 | contig 13902 bp, 12 predicted proteins | sample CPB1_08_DNA_FD_94475 | JGI IMG/M metagenome (GOLD analysis project Ga0129318, IMG submission 94475) | Freshwater to marine salinity gradient microbial communities from Chesapeake Bay, USA - CPBay_Spr_0.1_0.8_DNA | ecosystem: Environmental > Aquatic > Marine > Coastal | place: USA: Chesapeake...
CTTGACGAAATCATGGAATATGGTAAAATCATATCTTATTCTGGCTGGGGTGTTGGACAGGAAATGTCAATAGGTGTGAGTATTCGTAAATCTGATTGGTTACAAATTGAGATTAGCAAATACGGTAGGATGACAAAAACTGAACGTGAGGCATACATTAAAGAATTTCCAGAGATGCTTGACTATTCTGATGAATTAGAAAAATCTGTTGAGATAGCAAAAGAAAAGAATCGTGAGGCATCACGTTTACTTATGGAAAAGATTAAGGCAGATCCTGTTCTATATGCTGAGTACCGAGAAAAGCAAAGAGCACAGTCTGCTGCTCTTAAAGCTAAAATTTATGCGGACCCAGTTTTACTTGCAGAGTACCTTAAAAAACAAAGGGAACAATCCGCAGCATCAAAGGCTAGACTTATAGCGGATCCTGTTAAGTGGGAAGCACATAAAGCAAAACAACGCGAGGCATCTCGCAAACGAAATGAAAAAAAGAATTCTTAACTTGGTCAAAAAGTTGGACTGTCCAACTTTTTTTATGACGAAAAACTATCTTACTCCTAGTGAATATAAATAAAACAAAAAATATACTATTATGTCAGAAAATACTGAAAACATAATCCCAGAAGTAGTAAACGAATGGGATAGCGTGATTATCCAAATTAACAATGGAGAAGATGGAGCTGGAGCAATTCGTATGATGAAACAAGATATTGATGCTCTTATGGAATTACACAATGAAAGTAGAGGAACAATCTTGGACATGTGTCTAATGGCTGTTGAGACTACGCCAAAAGATAATTTTGCTCAAACTGAAGAAAAGTAAGAAATGCCATTTCATCAAGATTTTGGAGAACTATACGGTAAAGGGCAAATGTCTGTTAAACCTTATGGCTGGACACCGTTGGATATTGAGTACGGATATAAAGATATTGCGCGTCAGAAGAATTTCTTTTGGCGAGTTAAAGGATCTCAGCATACGTTCAGAATACCTCTTACTTCTTTAAATGAATTTTCACAAGGAGACTATGAACATCATATCGAATATGTTTTGGAGAATTTTAGGCAAGAGTACCTCTCGTGGGCAGCTCAAGGATTCCCAGCAGAGTGGATGGTTGAATACCACCGAGAATACAGAAACTACCTTGAAATCTAGTGAAATATATACTAAAACAAATAATATGAGTCTTAAAACATATCAGTGGATCAAAGGTGAAAAAGCCGGAGATGTTGTAAAATCTGATGGCGCCATTATTAATGATGGTGGAATTGATTTTATTACTTTTACTGATGGCAGTAGATGTAATAATGCCCTGATTGGTGATTACATAATGGAAGTTCTTGATGATAATCCGGAGAATCTATTTATGCTTAATGACATTTCGCCAGAGCCTTTACACATGATGGAAACTAATGGTTTACCTCATGCGCCACAAGCAGACCGATCAATTTATAATCAAACACCAGCGCCTACTCAACCAGCGCAAACACAGCCGGCGCAAACTTCATTACCAACTATTAGTCCATTAGAAGCATTACTTTCTACGTCTAAGAAAACTGAAAAGACGGTTGAAGTATCATTAAAAATTAATGTTCCACCTTTTGATTTAATCAAAGTTTTGGCGGCATCTTTTGATGATGGACAAGATCAAGTTCTTAGTTATTTACAAAATAGCATAACACCAGAAATGGTTGAAGAGTTGAAAAGACAAATTGCAATAGAATTAACTTCCGATATCTTTGAGATACCAGGGATTAGTGAAGCACCATACGAAAATTTAGAAAATTATGAAAGAGTTTAAAACATTAAAGAGCTTTAAAAACTTTGATGTAATCCAGATAGAAGGTCATCAAAAGATTAAGATGAAAACCATGTCGGTTGCTGTTATGCCGTTTACCGTTGATGACACAGGCATGATTAGTAAAATTGGTCTTCTTAAAGAATACAATACTTTAAGAGAGGGTGATTTTTGTCATACGCTTATCACAGGAACTATTGATAATGAAGATGAAGATTTGCTATCAACAGCAAAACGAGAACTACTAGAAGAGGGAGGGTTCAATACACCGCCTGACGAGAACGAAAGATGGATTTATTTGGGTAACTTTTTTCCATATAAAGACAGTGACAGACAAGTACCTACATTTGCTGTAGATGTCACTGGATTACCAAAATCAAATCCTGAGGGTGATGGTTCAAAAAAGGAAGAACTGTCAGAATTAATTATGATGCCTTCAAATGAAATCATGATTACTGAAGAAACTCTTGCGCTTGCAGCATTCCTTAGACTATTTAATTACTTCTATTTAAAATCAACAGGTCATGTATAACAGAAAACAAAGGAGAGAGCTTGAAAAAACAGCTGGTCTTCAAAAAATTTATCAAAATATGTCTGAAGCTGATAAAGCTGAATTACGTAAAAGACGTGCTGCTTCAGGAAAACAAATCCACTTACAAAATGTTCAAGCTCGTGAGCAATATGAAATTGAACAAGAAACTCTTAGATATACACGAATGATTGAGAGATATCAATCTGAAGGTATGACTGACGAAGAAGCAACAGCCGCAGCAGATGCTCAACTTAAAATTGAACAAGATCGCTGGGATAAGAAAACTGCAAAAAGAATTGCATCTCAAGAAACCGAATAAATGAATCTATACATAACAATAGAAGATAAAAGCAAATTAAAGAAAGCTTTCCTTAACTTAAGAAAACAACAAATCATTGTCGTTGATGAGGTAGTTGTTGAACTGGGTTATCAAGTTGGAAAGGTGGATGATTATGCTTCCTTTATTGTTAATCAGAGAATAAAGAAAATCATAACGTCGACTGCGTCAGGCAAAAAGATGCAGTCGATTATTTATGTTAACGATAATCTTAATGATGAGATTATTCGTGGCCTAATACATTTTTGCCAAGACAGCACGGTAGTTGACCGTGTAATACTTCTAACAGAAAAAGGAAAGAATGAAGAACTATACGAGCTCTTTGATGAAATCCTATTTTTTCCAACTATTAAGAAAGTGCATATCATAGAATGCATTACAGTTCCAGTCACTTGGCTTGAAGAAACTGAATAGACTCCTATTGCCTTAGATTTTGCTTGTATGATATATACTAAAAATAGACTTAAAGTCTAAGAAAATCATTTACACTAAATGGCAACATGGGAATATGAAATACTATCGTATGGTCCTCAGAAAGGCATAAAAGTATTTAAAGATAATGCAGATGTATTAACACGTGACCCTAAAACAAACGGTTTAATTGGTCCTGGCATCGAGGCTACTCTTGTAAGTACTGCTAAAGTTGAATTAGGAAATCAGGGTGAGGTTGGTTATGAAGGAATGACCAAACGTCCTGTGCCTAAAGCTGAAGAATCGTCTAAGCCTGCAACAAATACAACACCAGCAGAAACACGAACAGCCGATCTAAAAGATCCGACAGACTTACGTCTTGTTTTTGCGGCAGGTGCTGATGGGCAAGTAGTTTATTCAATGTCAGCTGAAAATGAACATCCACTTGTTGATGGTATGCAATTTGCTGAGGGGGCTGACGCAAATGCGCAGAAGACGGGTAAAAAGAAAATGCAAAATGAGTTCACAACCGATGAAATTCGAATGAGAGCACAAGAATTTATTGGAGTACCCGCATTACTTAACCCCAATTCATATATTAACTTGCAAGCAGCTGGCGGTAAAATTAACAATAAGTATTTAATAGACCGAGAAAATAGCATACGTTTTTATAACATATCTGAGCCAGGTGTTGGTGATGGCAGCGGAGTTCAATCTTCATCTGCGCCAACTGTAAATGAAATTGTTACTTGGAGCAGATCAAACGAAGCTAACACAGCAAAATTCCCTTATAAGTTTACCGACTTTGCATTTTTAAAGTGGTGGAAGAAAATTCCAAATAACTATCTTATTACATTAAGAAGATACCCATTTCCTGTTAATGATTCAGTTACAAATGGTGAAGAAGTTAGAAATGAAGTTAAATATGATAAATTAAAGCCGGTTGCCACAATGCTTACTTTTTTAGGTGAGGACACTGGGAATAAAATATCATCAATTTTAGGTCCTATTGAAACGGGTCTAAAATGGAAAGATTTTACGGCTGATGTTTGGCAAGTAACTACATCAGGAAATGCAGCATCTGTAAATAATCCTGCACCAGGACTTGGTAAAGCATTAGGCTTACTTGCAACTGGAGATGCTCGAACAACAGCACCAAATGTTACGCCGCCGGATCCGTATAATAATGGTCCGTACGCAAACAAGATCATTGGACCAGTGAATGTTATAACTACAACAAAGGGACGTGATAAGGGTCTTGTCTTTTCACATAAGATAGAACTTATATTTGAATATAGTTTAAGAGGTATTGGTGGAATTAATACAAAAGCAGCAGGATTGGATATTATTGCAAATGCAATGTTAATGACGTCAGCAACTGCTCCGTTTTGGGGTGGTGCCAACCGTCATATGCCACACGCGGGTCAAGGACAAGGTGATCCATTTATTGGAGGTAATGCCGGTAGAGCAGCTTGGCTACAAGGAAATCCTGCAGGATTCTTTGATGCACTAAAAGGGCAGTTTTCAAAAATTTCTCAAAACTTTAGTGATATGTTTAATCAGATAATGCAAAATCCTATAGACGGTTTAACAAAATTGGCAGAAGGAGGAGCTTCAACATTCTTTAAAAATTCAACTACAGAATCTACTTTAGTAACTGAAGGTATTCACTCATTATTAACGGGTGCACCTGTTGGTGAATGGCACGTTTGTGTTGGTCCGCCGATGAATCCGATGATGATGATGGGAAATATGATTGTGACAAGTTCTAAACTAGAATTTAGTGAAGAACTTGGACCTGACGATTTCCCAGCTGAAATAAAAGTTACCGTATCACTTGAACATGGAATGCCTCGTGATAAAGCAGGTATTGAATCTATGTTTAATAAAGGTAGAGGGCGTATTTATGCTTTACCTAAAGGCTATGAAGCATCTCTTGCATCAAGTACGCAATCTCCGGTAGATTCATCTATCAAATCAAGATACAAATATTCACACAATGATGCTTCTTCAAATAAAGAAGCTGATGGTAAAACTGCGGAGCAAAAGCAAAATGAAAAAACAAATCCAGCGTCAACAAATAAAGCACCTGTTGTAGGTTCTGTACAAGCTTCATTGTATTCACAAGGTTATACATACACGCCAACTGTACCAGAATCAGAACCTAAAAAATAATCGTGACTAATGTTAGAGTTTTATAAAACACAAGATAGTAAACCTTTTGTCAAAGATAAAAGTGGAACTGAAATAGTTAACTTCATAGAGAAAGATATGATAGCTACACAACTTGGCTATCGTCCTATCATTATTGATTATTATTTAGTTACTGCTGAGGATTCTATGCGAGCAGATTTAATAACGCAAAAGATGTATGGCTATCTGTCAGCGCTTGAAGGTGTTCTTAAGTTTAACGGAATAAGTAATCCTTTTTGTATTGAAGAAGGTGACGTTCTTTATACTTTTGATATTCCAAGTATGAATGCCAACATGAGAACAGGAAATACAAACACTACTCAAATAGATGACATTCGAGATCAATACATAACCCCAGAGAAAAAATCGACAGTTGATCCTGCTTTACGTTCTTTTGATAAACGTGATACGCCAAGAAAACCTAATCCTGCTAAAGGTAATCAACCAGCGTTGCCGCCTAACTACGCAGCATTTGGTGATACTGAATTACAGGTAAGAAACGGTAAAATTGTATTTGGACCTAATGTAACAAAACAAGATGAAGACTGCGATAAACCATTATCAAAAAGTGAATTCATTTCAAGATTAATTAAGAATAGATTAAACAATAAATAATGGCACAAGACGAAAAAACTATCATAAGATCACTACTTGACCCTAAGATAAAAATAGATAGGCTTGAAGTAGAAGATGCATTCACGGGTACTAGTGAACAGTTACCTGAGAATAAGAAAGGCACTTCGACTGGTCATCAGGTTCAAAATGAACTTGGTGTTCAATATCCGTTTTTATCAATTAATGAATATGTTTTTGATGCTAATGAAATAGATTATTTTACGATAGATGCTACTGGGTTTTTACCACAAGTTACATTTATTTTTACATTACATAAAACTGATGCATTCAGATCGCAAGGATATCCAAAAGACGGAGATATCTTAAGTGTATTTTTAAGAGCTAAGAATAATGCGTTCAAGCCAATTCGTAATGATTACATTATTAAAAATGTGTCAAGTGGAGAAGGTACACAAGAAAACCGCGGCGGGACTACCACTATAACTGGTGAATTATTCATACCTCATATTAAAGATCAACTTATAAAATCTTACACTGGCAATTCATTTGATGTACTAAACCAAATTGCGCAAGAATTACAAATGGGTTATGCAACTAATGAAACATCAACCAGTGATTCGCAAGCTTGGTTATGCGCAGGAAGTAGTTGGGAAGAATACATTCAGCATATTGCTGCAGCGTCTTGGAAAGATGAAAATAGTTTTTACAAATGTTACATTGATGTATACTATCATTTAAACTTTATTAATGTAAATAATCAATTAGAAGGGGAAGGTCAATTAGCGGCAGGTATTCTTGATATTACTTTAGCAACTGACTTTTATAGTGATAAAATTGGTGAAGTTGAAAGATCACAAAGTAAAGCTCCAAAATTTTTAACAATGCTGGAAAATATGTCGGGTACTAATGTATTCATTCATGGTTATAAAACAAAAAATGAAAGTTCAAGAATACACGAAGAACATGGCTACAAGTACAATGTTCAATTCTTTGATATGAAAAGTTTAAAGTATTGGAATATTTTTGTAGATCCTAAAACTTCCGATGGCGCAGAAAATAAAAAGATCATCTTAAAAGGTAGAACATTTCCTAAGAAAGAAGATGAGGCAAAAGGCGGGAAATCACCATCAGCTGAAGAATATTGGAAAACACAAAATCGTTATGTATGGAAAGGTATTCAGAGTACTAACGTTCATGATAAGTATACATTTGCTGTTGCTCATAACGAAAGAAACCTTCTTGAATTAAAAAAGTTATATCTTGAAGTAAATGTGGAACGCTGGAACCCAAATATATACAATGGAGAGAGAATACCTCTTTTACTTACATCACAAGCTGATGAAAGAAAGGCATATATTGATGCAGCAGGTGGAGACAGAAAAGCTGTAGACCAAGATCAAGGAGCAGGCGCTGTACCTGTGCTTGACCAATTCTACAGTGGTTATTATATGGTGAACGGTGTTTCATTTACATATAAGAAAGACGGACCTGTGAAAACACAAGGTAAAGATGCAGGAAAATATAATGGTCCTGCGTTTTATCAAACATTTGTAATGACACGCCGAGAATGGCCTACTCCACTTGGATAAAAATAATAATGAACCATGCAATACGCAGATAGTGTAACAAAATCTTTCCTTTCCTATGGTAATCCGTCTACGGTTACTACCAAGCCTGGATCTATGGCAGATTGGCAAGATCCTACTTATATGGGATTTCAGATAAGATTAGTAACAAGTCTAAACAACGAAGTTGATTTAGATGACTTGCCACATGGTCTTTTCTGTGGTCAGTATACTGCTCCACCAGCAAAAGACGGTGATACCGGTGAAAATAATACATCTGGCTGGACACATAATAACAAGTATTCTACATATAACTATTTAAAAAATCGTGGAGAATATAAAAGAGCTGAATACATAAGATTATTTGAAACTGGGTTTTCTGCATTAATAAATGAATGTCCTTGGTATTTTGTAAAAGTTTCTGGACTCGCAGATGCCTGGAAAATTGATACTAAGAATAATTGGAGAGCAAAAGATAAAAAGATTACAGTAGAAACTTTAGAATCTATTGATATGAAAATGACATATCTGATAGACTGTTACCGTAAAGCTGTTTTTGATGCTAATTGGATGAGATGGGCAGTTCCAGATCATATGCGTTGGTTTAAAATGGACATCATCATTAGTGAAGTTCGTCCTATGAAAATTGGGCCTACTGTTGAAGCAACTACTAATAGTCCTGGACCTGATACTACAAATAGCCCATCAACAAAATTAGGTAAACTTGCAAAGAAAGTTGGTTCATCTGTGCAACAAAAAGGAATGTCTGTATTGGCAGGTGCCGCTGCAAGCGCAGGATTAGATATAGGTCCAAAGACACCTCGTGATTACGGATTAAAATCGCCGACAGAACCATGGTCAGCTGCTACTTTTATTAAATTCTCGTTTGAACAATGCGAACTTGAATTAAATGAATCACCTGCATTTTTAGAAACAGTAGGTATCATTGGTGATACTATGGCTGCTAATAAGTTTATTGTTAAACCGGGAGTTATTCATGAAAGTAATACTTATGGTTTACTTGGCGCCATACTTGATGATACATTAGTATGGCAAGAATATGGTAAAGACGCAGCTAAATATGTGACTACTGTAAATTATGAAGATGCTAAAAATGAAGCAGCTAATCCTAAATCTTATGTAACTGATCCGACTCGTGCAACTACGCAACAGGCATTTGACTCTGCAAATGGAAAACCTAATTCCGGAAGTTTATTAAGTCAAATTGGGCAGAAAGCACTTACAGGCGCAACAGCATTTGCAAATAACGCAATTAACAATGCAGTGAATAGTTTTCTATTAGGTAATGTATACGGAGCATCTCCTCTTGGATTATTTAATGCCGCTCAAAATATTCTAAATAATCCAGCAGGAGCAATAGAAGGATTATTAACAAGACAAAGTAGCCCAGGAATTGCTGCTAAGATGGCAAAGAAAGTAGAATTAACTGGGGCTGAAATAAACTTGGTAAAAACTATTATTGGGCAGACTACATTAGAAGGTGGAGCTGCTGCATCAAATGATCCGGGCAATGTTGGATTAGTTGGCGCTGCTAACTTACCAGAAACTTTAGGTAAAGAAACATTAATCACGCCTGATACTCAAACAACGCCGCCAGGAAAAACTATTTTATCAGCAGTACCAACTGCTAGTAACATTTTAGGTAGTACCTCATTTGAGTCTCCGAGCATAAATACTGGAGGCGCAAGTAAAGTTGATTTAGTAGGTCCTGAAATTCCTTCTGCTAGTCCACAGAAAACTAACTTAGAAGCATTTGCTTCTGCTGGCATACCTTCTTCTAGAGCTAATCTTACAGCACCGAATAAGAAAGCGGCAACACAGCAAAACGTTAGTCTTGAAGGCGCGGCAGTTATTACAGGCGATCTTGGAGACGCTGACGTATCAGGAGCACCTGCTGAAACTGCTACATTAGGAAAAGCTGATTTAACCGCAGCACTTGTACCACCAACAACATTAGGAAAAGCTAATTTATAATGATAAAAGGATTAAGTAAAGAAGAGATAATTGGAAAGATATTCTACGGCGAAGTTGTAGACAATAATGACCCGCTTCAAGAAGGCCGTTGCCGAGTTAAAGTTTTTGGTATCTTTGATGATATTCCTGACGCAGATATTCCGTGGGCATCACCAGGTTCTTCTAATTCATTTGGAGGAGGAGAAGATGGAGGCTTTGGCAATATATCAATACCAAAGAATAAAGCAATAGTAAGACTTAGTTTTGCTGATGGTGAACTCTATAACCCAGAGTGGTTTAGCATTGCGTATATTAACCAAGAAGTTAAGAATGAAATTGGGGATTCTTATCTAAACTCACATGTTCTTATGTATGATGTTGATGAACAGATGCGAGTTTTCTATACGCCGTCTAAAGGATTTGAAATTTACTTTAAGAAATCACATATCACAATTAATCCTGATGTAAGTATTACAATAGAACACGCTGACTCGCAAAGTATTATTGAACTTATAGGTCCGGATTGTAATATTACTACACAAGCAAACGTTAATGTAACCGCTGCTACAAAAATTGAGGAAACTGCTGAAACTTGTATTATGAACGGAACCAAATTAACTCAATTAGGTCCGACTGGTAATTTTAGCGCAGTAGGCGCAGAACCGCTATGGGCATTCTTAAAATCCCTATCTGCAGCAGTAGATCTTAAATGGCCTCCTTCACCAGGAGCAAATGCCTCTGCGGCAGCTGCAGCGGAAACAGCATCAACTTCAAAAATTGTGACTGTCACAGTACCTTAAACATGAAACATGGCAGACTTATCACCAGCAGCTCAAGCAATAGTTGAAGCATTAAAATCTAAAGCAAAAGTTATAGACGGAGTTCCTTACATGCCCACTGGGTTTGAAGGCAAATCTGCATCTGAACTTTTAGCTGCAGTAAATGCTTCTTATACTAAAATTGGAAAAGCAAAAGTTGGTTCAAATGCAAATGCCGCAGGCTTAGGTGGAGGTGCTACTCGTAGCAATGCAGTTATACCTTCACAACTTACAGCAGTGCCATCGTCAACGGTAAACATTTTGCCAAATTATTCTAAAGAAGAGATTGAAGCGGTTGCTAAGCAAGCGATTGACGAATGTGAAATTCGTAGTGCGGTTCCCAACATTTTAAATAACATTCAGCTATCTGAAGCTATTGATGCAAAGTGTGATATTAAACTACCTGCTCCATTTTTACCGGCTGAATTTTTACCTGATACACCAGTTGAACTAAAAGAAGAAGCTGAGCCTGAAGATTCTTTAGCACCTCCTAAATATACACTTGTCACATTAGTTAATCTTGATGGACTAACGGCAAATGGCAATGAGTACGCCGAAATTAAAGTTCTCAAGAATGATGGTGATAAAGTTGTTTGTGGCGAAACCGTTATGGAAGTAGGTGGAATAGCCGTTACTTGTCCTGTAGTTGATGGAATAGTTAAAAAGATAATCACAAAAGAAAAAGCTGTTAAGTTTAGTCAATTATTTGTAGTAGAAGAACCTAATCCAGTAGATACATCGAAAAAAGTTTTTGCTGAAGCTGATAATCTTAAAAAGAAGATTGAAGAAATGATTCTTCTTAAAGAAAGATTAGGAGTAATTGAACCTCAAGTTTGGCATGCAAAAACTATAGTAGGAATCTTTGAAGGACAATACCAAGGTTACGTTGCTTACTATCAGAAATTTAATGATCTTATTAATCAAAGAAATACGCTGAATGATGAGTTTATTGAAAATAAAAAGAAATTAGAAGATTTATTTTATACATATACTTACACTACAACAACTGAAGCAACAGCAACAAAAGCCGCCACTTCTACAAATAATACTGAAAAGTTTATCTTACCTAATGATTACAATAGTAATAAGACAAAACAAATAACAGAATTACTTGCAAGACAAACGGAGCTTGTTACATCAATAGGCAACGTCACGGCACAGCTTGATGCTGTAAGAAGTGAGCAGCCTACTTACTTTGCATTAGATAAGACTACTGAAATTAATGCAAGTGTTACTTCAGTACCATACACAAAAGGTATTAAAGGTTCACAGTATACAATCATACCTTTTAAGTCAGGCGATAAGCAGTCATCGCCTTATGTAGATATTCTAAAAGGTTTACCAGCTATCATAGAACCTTTTACTAATGATATCTTGTTAGCAGAAAGATACTTTGATAGATGGACTGATATTCCTAATCCATTACAACCTAAAGTACATTTTGATATTAACCAAAAAGATATCTTTTCATATAACACATTAATTAGAGTTCAAACTTCGCCAACTGATTATGATTTTGAAGTTAAAGGCGGTGCTCGTAGATGGGCTGGCAGCATGTGGAAAACTCGGTATGATTTCTTTAATACAGCAACAGCAGTTTCTAATGGTATTAAACCGTCTGACGATCCTGACGCTGTTACACAGAAAACTGGTGATTTAAGTTTACAAGAAAGAGCTTTGCCTGCAGTAATAGAAAAACTTGCAACTGATACTTATAATGCAGTTGTTGAATACTGTAAAAACTTTGGGTACTATTTATTAAATGACGGATCCATATTCATACAGAATGGTACAAATAAAACTACTGAACTTGACAAGAAACGCAAAGATGCGGAAGCAGCCTTTAATAAATTACATGCTGAATATGTGGCTATTCGTAAAAAGATAGTAGAAACAGAGATATACATAGACTCATTTCCAAATATCATTAAAAGTATAACTACAAGTGGATGCGGAATGGTTGGCGGTGGTCCTGCATCGGTTGGAAAATATGAGGGCAAGAAAACCAAAATCATTCCTTGGCCTTTTAGTGATAGCGGATCTAGTGCAGCGCCAGCGGATAATGATAAAGAAAATGGAAATCCCGACCCTAATTCTCCGCCATTGACATCTCTTGCATATTGGAAAAAATATTGTAAGCGAGCAACTACCGTTAATCTTTTACCAACATATTGGCCTATCGGGATTATTATTCCTACCCCAAGTGGTTTGATTAAAATTCCATTTCCTATTATCTGGACTCCTCTTGCGGTTATACCATCAGATCTTGCTTTAATTGTGATAGGTATAACTATGTGTGGTATTTGTCCTGGTCCGTTTATCTATATAGTAAACCCAGGCTGGCCTTTTCCAATAGGAATGGTTAAAGCAAAAGAATCTTGGTTTGTGGTAGGAAATCGTGGACCAAAACAAGTTGATTCTATTACTACATCTGAAGTTTCTAATCTTGACATACCAACAGTTAACATTCCTTTAAAATATTCAAAGAATGGCCAAACAGTTAAGACTAACGTTAAAATTAATGTAGGACCTATTGTAACTCAACTTTTACCGTTTATACAAGATGATTTACCAGTGTATGAAAGGTTAACTATGACAAACGTTGTTTACTTATTGTATCTTGCAAAATGGTGCAAGCAAGGAAAAAACACATACGGATTCTTTACAAGTTAGAGTCCTTAAAAATATATGATCAAACATCGCGGATATATACAAAAAGCAATAATATGGAACTAAAAAAACAAGACGAAATTTTCGATGATAACTATTGGGCAATCCTTGCAACAAACGGCAAGTTAGTACCAAACTCGAAATTGAGTAGTAAAGCGGGCAATAATGTTTATTGTCACGAATCATACGCGGAAGATTTACTTTCGTTGTATCAAGGAATGACTGAAACGGCAAATAAAGAGCCAAAAGTAGGTGAAGTTTATAAACTTGTAGATGTAAGAGTTGGCGCTAATCGCGAACTATACGTTACACTTACAGGATTTATTGATGCAACAGTTAATCTGGAGCAAGAGAAGAAATTCTTAACAATGTTAGGAATGACCGAAGAAGAATTAGTAGGAAGTTTACAAACCGAAGAAGGTAAAAAACATTTCTGTGCTAATCAGTATCATGTAAGAGTTGAGATGATTAAACCTTATGTTAAGGTATCTCTTTATGAAGGACAACTTTCTCATATCAAAGAAGATTTCTTTGGGCAGATTGGAAAACCTACAACAGCTTACTATGGAACTATTACAGGTAAGAACCAAGGTGGATTTATTATTGCGGTTCAAGGTATTAACGGTTTCCTTCCTGGATCTCTTGCAGCAGCCAATGTGGTACGAGACTTTGACAGCATGATCGGTAAAACAGTTCCAGTGATGGTTGAAGATTATCTTACAGAGAGTAGTACATTTGTATTCTCGTATAAGAAATATCTTGCATATGTTCTTCCAACAAAAATTGAAGAACTTGACCTTGATGCAAAATACACAGGGACCGTTACAGGTATTGCAAAATACGGTATCTTTGTTGAGTTTGATGAAATCTTTACAGGATTACTTCATAGCAGCAAAATGTCACCAGCTCTTAAAGAATCGTTTAAGAACTTTGAGTTTAAACCTGGAGATGCAGTTGACTTCTGGATTAGAGAAATTACGCCAGATAAGAAAATTATATTATCTGATGAAGATCCTTCATTCCGTAGAAAAGA
>Ga0129318_10000033_pt1 | contig 13858 bp, 24 predicted proteins | sample CPB1_08_DNA_FD_94475 | JGI IMG/M metagenome (GOLD analysis project Ga0129318, IMG submission 94475) | Freshwater to marine salinity gradient microbial communities from Chesapeake Bay, USA - CPBay_Spr_0.1_0.8_DNA | ecosystem: Environmental > Aquatic > Marine > Coastal | place: USA: Chesapeake...
GTCGACCAGGCGCGCGGCCAGGGCCAGCGCCGGGTTCGTCTTGCCCTCGACCTGGGGGGCGCAGCCGGCGATGACCAGGGCGGTGGTGACCTTCGCGGCCAGGACGGCCTGCGCGGCGGTCGCACCGAGGGCCTGAGCTGCGGTCTGTGCTGCGGCTGCGGCATCCGTGGCTTTCTGCGCCTCGGTCTTGGCGGCCTCAGCGGCCGCGTTGCTCGCGGCGATCAGAGCCTTGGCGTCGACCACGCTCATCCCGAGCTCCGTGGCGATCTCGGCGGCGCTGGCGCGCTTGGATTTCGCTGCTTGGCCGGCCATGAGGTCGTTGACCTGCTCCTGCGTGAACGTCTTCGCCGGCGCGCCACCACCGCCGGCTGCTAGCGCGGCGGCAGCTGCGGCTGCGGCGTCACTCGCGTCATCGCACAGCGCGCCGAATGCCAGTCCGGCATAGGGGTGGAACTTGCTGCGGTACCGCTTCAAGCCAGTCGGCATACTGTCTCCAAGATCGTGGTCATCGTGTCGCCCACGGTAGTCGCGATTGTGGTATGCCGCATGTGACACGCCACACCGCTCAGGCCGCAGGGGGCGGGGTGGTCTCACCGGGGAGGTTGATGATGTGCCCGCCTGCGAGTGCCTCAGCCATGACCAGGGTGATCTCAGCCTCAGCGTCCTCGATGGGTAGGCCTGCGCGCATCAGCATCCGGACCGCCGTCGGTGTGCTGATCGCCCGGATCGGCAAGAGGTCCTTCACTGCGGCGATCGCGGCCGGCAGGTCCGCCGGCAGGGCCGCGCCCAGGTCGATCGACAGGTCCGGGGTTGGACCGGCTGGGACCTGGCCGGGGTCGTTGGCCTGGGTCAGCCGCAGGGCGAACTTCAGCAGCAGCGGGTACTTGACGGCCCGGACGTTGCGCAGTTCCCTGACGAGCGCGCTCGTGGGCGCGAATCCCAGCTCTAGCGCGTACCCCGACGGCGCCGCGGACACATCGACCCTCCCCAAGAGGACCAGTGCCAGTCTGGTGTTCTGACTGAGGGTCTCCATCAGGTGGGTGGAGTACTTCAGCTGAGCATCCAGGCTCTTGCTGGTGTCCAGCTGGGTGATACTCGCGCCGGCAGGAGCATTCCATTGGACGCCCGGGCCGCCGTCCAAGGTCGGGGACCCTGCCCCGGTCACGACGGTCGGCGCGGGAGCGCTCAGCTCGGAGCTGATGGACAGGTCGGTGTCGGCGCCCATGAGGTCGTCCAGGATCATCGCGACCCGCATCAGCGTGGACCGCCCGAAATGCCTTTCACCGGGCTCATCGTTGGGGACGTGCACGACGGGCAGGAAGTCGATGCCGAGGTCGGTTGGGGGCTTGACCACGGTGACCGCGGGGTGCCCTGCTGGGATGGTGTGGATCGTCCAGCCCTGCTCGAGGCAGTCGGTGCCGATCTCGATGACGTCCATCATGCAGGTCCAGGTCCGGGTCCCACCCCACGGCGCAGCCACGGCCTGGTCGAGCTTGACCATCCGCCAGCTGGTGCGCCGCAGGATCGTCGCACCCTTGGCCACCTCGCTCTCCCAGGCCAGGTGCACCACGGGCGGGAAGTCGTCGTCGTCCCAGTCCTCATACTCCGGCTGGTCCTTGGCGCTCAAGTCAGGGAAGTAGAACCCCGGGTCGTACAGCTTCAGGCGGGGCCGGCCAGCCCGCGGGGACCAGCCCAGGACGTAGACGCCGTCGCCGTCGGTGATGGTGGATTCCTCGCCGGTCAGGAGCTTGCCTGTGAGCCGCTCCTTGGCGGCCCAGGCCTCGAGCCACTCCCGGACCGCAACGATCGCAGGGCTCTCCTTGTCGCCCTCCTGGGTCGGGTCGACCACGACCAGGGTCTGGTCCTCGCCCAGGACCAGGGCGCGGGCAGCGTCGACGATGAGCCCGGCGTGCCCGTACTCCCTGATTTTGGCCGCGGGTGACGGGTCGGAGCTGGAGGGCAGCCTGCCGAGCGCGTCCAACTCGAGGCCGCCGGAGGTACTCCACATCGACTCCGGCAAGTAGAACCGGCGGAGATTGTCGGCATACGCGGACAAGATCCGGTAGGACGTCAGCCTGCGCGCGTCGACGTCGTCGATCCAAGACGCGACCCCCAACGGCCTGCCTGTCCCGGAGTGTCCATCAGGCATCGCGTCGATGTGACTCAGCGAAGCCCACTGATCGTGGAGAAAAGTACGCACTGTGTGTCCTCTGACAGCCGGGTGTGGCGTGTGGCACGCTACAAAGGTCACGGTAACGCCCAGACGGTTGCACCCGCCTGCGCAGCACCGATAGCGGATTCACCCTGGATGAGAGGTGTGAACATGAGCAGAGGCAACGGCGGAAGCGCCCACGTCATCGGACTGGGCCTGTGTGTCTTCGCGGCCTACATGGGCCTACAGCACAAGGCCCATGCAGCTGAGGACTCTGGGCCGGCCAGCATGACCTGCCTGACCCGAACCCAGCAATCCAACGCCCGGACCATCATCACCACAGGCAGCGACATGGGTATCCCCCGCCGCGGCCAAGAGGTCGCGATCGCCACGGCCCTGCAAGAGAGCGGCCTGTACAACCTCAAGGGCGGCATGGACGGCGACAACGCAGGAATCTTCCAACAGCGACCGGGCTGGGGCAGCCGGGCGCAGCGCATGGACCCCGGATCCGCGGCCACCGCGTTCTACCAGCACCTGCGCCGCGTCCCCAGCTGGCAGTCCAAGAGCGTCAACGACGCCGCCCAAGCCGTGCAGCAGTCCGGAGTCCCCGGCGCCTACGGCAAGTGGGCACAGTTGGCCCACAAGACCGTCACCAACCCCGCAGCAACCGCATGCCAACCGAAAAGAGGCAAGTGATGCCCAAGAAGAAGCCAGTCCAGCCCCGCAGGCTGCGCCACGGGTCTTGGTTCCGCCCGGGCTGGATCGCCAGCGGGCGCACGAAGAACTCACGACGACGGTGGAGCTGATCCCCGTGGCCAACAAGGGTGACGAGAAGTGGACGATGAGCCTTCCGACAGCGGTAATCGGCATCGCCCTTTTCGCCGTGGCTGCTCACTTCGGCCTCAACGCAATGGACGAAGCAATGGAGAGCAACCAGTGCTTGATTGCTGACAAGTACATCTGCCAGCAGGTAGCACCTTGATGACCACCTTCAACATCGTCATGGGCACCATCTGCATCGCGTTGCTCGTCACATCCAGGTTCGTCCCGAAAGAGATGACCTGGGCCGACCTCCGGAAGGGAAGGAAGGGAGGGAAGAAGAAGCAGGCCCGCAAGCCTCGCAATCGGTAGCGAACACCTGTAGGAAAGATCGCAGTACAAGTCGTCCCGGCGGCGAAGTTGCACCTCCGCCGCCGGGACTAAGTCCCAACCTGGATGAGAGGCAGAGACCTATGAGTAAGCGTACGAGCGCGACCCAGAGTCCTAACAACCCCATCACTGAACCCGCTGCACCCCTGTGGGTGCGTGTGCGGGCGGTCCCCCCGCAGGACATCGCCTTTGGGGTGATGCTCGTGTCTGCGGTCTGGACCGTCCTGCTGACCCTGCTGATCACTGCCCATGGCGGCAGCTGGCCCGGGGGCGCGGGTCTCATCTTCGGCTTCGCCCTGGTCGCGGGGGTCCCGTGCGGGATCTACGTAGTGGCATTCCGGGTTATCGCCATCGTGCGTTTGGTGCGTGAACTCACGCAATCACGCTCTCACGCAATCACGCCGCAGCCGATCGTGCTCACGATCGACGAGAGCACCCCGGACGTGACCCGGTGAGCCCCGGCGTCGGGATCGTCCTCGCGATCCTGGTCTTCGGGATCATCGTCGGGCTCTCGACCGGGCGCCTACGGCCCTTCGAAGTCGCCCTCTGCCTGATCACCGGCCTCCTCCTGGGCGGCACCTCCATGATCGGCGGGAAGGCTAATGACCTGGTCGACAAGGGCTACGCGACTGTCCGGTCGTCAGCGAAATGACAACCACAGCGAGCCGCCGAGCAGCTGCACGTGAGACATCCACGACGACGTTCCACCTGGGCTGGGCCCTCGTGGTCTGGGGGTCCTACATCCTCTGGGCCGCCTTCACGTGGTGGCTCATCTTCGTCGTCCAGATCAGCCAAACGACCAAGCACCTGATCGCAGCGGCCTGCGTGGTCGGCATGGTCGCGATGCTGATCAGCGCTATGAGAACGGAGTGAGTGGCCGATGACCGAGCAGCCCGAGCAGCCCGAGCAGGAGCAAGAACCCGAGCCCGATCCTGAGCAGGACGTCACGGATGTGCAGGACACAGGCCAGGTCGTGAGCCTGGCCGATGCCCGCGCCCGACACGTCGCCCTCCCTGAGGTGGTCGCCGGTGAGCTCGCCGAGCCCATGGTCGACGAGCCGGAGCTGGAGCGGCCGGCAATCGATGGGATCGTTGTCGCCCACCCCACCGCAGCCCAGCGGTGGTCGGGGGCACAGCGCCGGCAGCTCATCCCGGACTGGCTCAGGGACCGCCGCACGGCGACCCAGGCCGCCAGGTGGGCGTCCGTCCACTATGCGCACACTGCGGTATTCCACGGCCTGCGCCTGCCCCTGTACGGGGGCAGGTTGCTGTGGCTGTCACCAGCTGGGGTGTGGCGCATTACCCGGACCACGTGCGTGTGGGCCTTGGATCCAGAGAGCCGCACCGTCCGCTCCACCGTGAGCAGTCTGAAAGACAAAGGAGATGCCAACGTGTTCATGCAGTTGACCGAGCAGCGCAGGAGTATCGTCCGCGGCCGCCTGGTCATGGTCGGTGTCGGGTTCCTCGCCTTGGCCATGGCGGGGATGGTCGCGGTCGAGTCCCTGACCCGCGCAACCCTGGCCCTGACCGCAGCCGTGGCCGTGGTCGCGCTTGGCCTGGCTGGGCGCCGCCCGGACCGACCACTGACCCGGCGCGCCGTCGACAGCAATGCGATCCCCAAGCTCACTAGCGAGCTGATCCTCACTGCCTTGGCCTCCTTGGGCATCGGCGAGCTCAATAAGGCCATGGCCAAGGGCGGACCCACCGCGGTCGGGTTCCCCTCGCCGATCACCCGCGACGGGCCCGGGTGGCGCGCGGACATCGACCTCCCGCCCGGGGTCACCGCCGGCGACGTCATCGAACGCCGCGACCGCGTCGCGTCCGGGCTCCGCCGGCCCCTGGGGTGCGTGTGGCCTGAGCCCGACGCGGACAGCCACGAGGGGCGCCTGGTCCTCTGGGTCGGCGACCGCAGCTTGTCCTCGAGCAAGCCGACGCCTTGGCCGCTGACCAAAGCCGGTAAGGCCAACGTCTTCGAGCCCGTCACGATCGGCGTTGACCAGCGCGGCCGGCCCGTCCAGGTCACCCTGATGTACGCGAGCGGGATCATCGGTGCCATTCCGAGGATGGGCAAAACTTTCCTGTTGCGCCTACTGCTCTTGATAGCCGCCCTCGACCCCCGCTGCGAGATCCACGTGTTCGACCTCAAAGGCGGCGCGGACATGAGCCCCCTGGAAGGAGTCGCGCACGCCTACCGGACCGGTGACGACCGCGAGGACATCGAGTACATCGTCCGGGACCTCCGAGACCTCCACGCCGACATGCAGGCCCGGTACAAGACCGTCCGCCACCTCCCCAAGGACGTCTGTCCAGAGTCCAAGGTCACCGACGCTCTCGCCTCCAGGCCAGAGCTCGGGTTGCATCCGGTGATCGTGGCAATGGATGAGTGCGGGATCGCGTTCCAGGACCCCACCCACGGTGCTGAGATCGCGGACCTGTCTGAGCGCTTAGGCAAGCGTGGCCCTGCGGTGGGGATCATGGTCTGGAACGCGACCCAACGCCCGGACGCGAAGAGCCTGCCGACTGGGATCAGCGCGAACGCGGTTCTGCGGTTGTGCCTGAAAGTCATGGGTCAGATTGAGAACGACATGGTCCTGGGCACCTCGAGCTACAAGGCGGGGATCAGGGCCACGATGTTCGCCCGCTCGGACCGGGGGATCGCGCTGCTGGCTGGCGAGGGTGATGACCCGGTGGTCGTGCGGATCTCGTACGTCGACACCCCGACCGCGACGACCATCGTGGCAAGGGCTCGGGCTGCGCGTGAGCTCGCAGGCCTCCTGACCGGCCACGCTGCCGGTGCTGACCCGGACGTCGACCGGGACCGGTCCTCGATCCTTGACCACCTGATCAAGGTGTGGCCGGCTGGTGAGGATCAGTTGTGGTGCGCGGACCTTGCTGTGCGGCTCGCAGAGGCAGTTCCGGAGACGTATGGCGGGTGGTCTGGTGAGCAGGTCACGGCCGCGGTGAAGCCTCATGGGCTGCGCAGTGGGCAGATCAAGCGGATGGTCGACGGGCGGTACGTCAACCGGCGTGGCCTGACCAGGGTCGACCTGGTCGCCGCACTACGCGAGCGGGATGAGCTGCCGGAGGTTTTCTAGGCCGCTGAAAGTATTTTTGTATAGAGGTAGACAGGTTCCTGTATACCTCTATACAGTCAGCGCAGAAGGGCAGGAGATACCAGCCCGGGAGAGGGAACCATGAACACCGATGTGACGCAGGCCATCATCAGCCAGTTCGGGCCACAAGCAGACGAGGTCGCCTCATTCCTCGACCGGGTCGCTTCCCTCACGCCTACCGAGGCCAAGTCGATCATCGACGAGGCACGCAGCACAGGCAATGACGACACCGTGGTCAACGCCATCGACGCGACCGAGGCAGCAGGCAAAAGCTCCGGCCTGATTGCTGCACAGGGCGTAGCCAGTGGGGTAATCGGCGACCTCGTCAGCTCGTGGTGTGGCTGGGTCGAACTCCCTGAGCTCCTCTGGCCGCTGACCTCGGCGACCGACGCGATCATCGTCCGTCATCTCATCCCGGCTGACGCCTACACTGCGCTGACTCGCCCCGTCGTCGCGGTCCTCGGGGCGGTGGCCTGATGAGCACCTTCGACCAGAACGCAGTCGCCGAGATGCACGACTACACCCCCGACATGGAGTCCCCGCTGCACGGCATCCACACTGTTTCGGAGTACCTCTGCGCACGCTGCGGTCTGTCTGCGATCAATGAGGTCCACTGCGGGTTCGTGATCGTGGACGAGTGCGGTGAGACCGGCCGCCGCTGGGTCATCCGTGACACCAGGGTCGAGAGCTTCCCCTTCGTCTCTGGGCATGACTCAGCGAAGGCAGCAGCCAAAGCGCTGGTCGCACTACTCCTGAACGACAGGGAAGCGGCTGGCCTCAGGCGTGCGGTCGCGGAAGCCGCCAACGCCTACGACAACGCCAGGCTGCAAGAGCAGGCACGCCTCGCAGGACTCAAGATCGCCATCCGCGCCGCCGCAGGCTTCCGCCCCGATGAGATCGGCGACATGCACCTGACCGCACCCCCAGTGATGAGCGAATCCGAGATGGCCAGGGTCAGCGGCCTGAACCGGATGACCGTCAGGGCAGCCCTCGGAAAGTAGGTCTGAACGGCACTGCTGGCAGCGGAGATTCCCGCTACCGGTAGTGCCGTTGCTGCGTCCCAGCGGGCTTGTGACCTGCGATGCAGCGTGAATCAGCGCGCGGAGATCGTGGCACCCAAACCGTGCCTTGAGCGGGGCTGGTGGGGTCGGGTGCGTGATCTCTACAAAGCGTGATTGCACGCAAGCGTGAAAGCGTGATCAGCGTCTGCCCGCACCGCGCCGGCGCTGAGCCGCCTGCTGGTTCGCCGCCCCAACGCCGGCGTCGGCGTGCTTGGGCAGGAACAGCGCGGTGAGGGCATGGACCAGGGCGTCGATCCTGTCGGGGCTGTCGCCGACCCCGGTCCATGACGTCATCTGGTCCTCGAGCGCTGCGAGCCTGTCGGTGCCGTCAGCTGCGTGGCGGACCCGCCCGACCTCGTAGAGCGCGGCCACGGACTCGGCGCGGATGCGCTTGGACCTAGACGCGTGGACCCTGGTCACTGGCGGGGCGATCATCGGCTGCCAGCCTGGGTGCAGCCGTTGGTAGGTGGCCACGGCGGTCTGCCAGGACGTCTGCAACACGACCAAGACCATCTCCCCGCCCTGGTTGTCCTCGACGACGACACCGGTGCCGCCCCAGTCGAACACCGCGTGCCAGACCGCCACACCCCACTGCGTTGGGGTTCCGCGCAGGGTCCGGTCGTCGATGACCCAGGCGATGCCCTCGGCGTCCATGGCGGTGACCACGATGCCCGTCTCATCGGATGTGGCTTTGGATGTGACTGCGGGGTCGACTCCGACCAGGACCCGCGTCCAGCGCTGCATGCTGTCACCGGTGCGGCCTCGGAAGTTCGAGATCCACGACTCCTGCCAGACCGTGCCCTCAGCTGGGGTGGGGCGCTGTTGGTAGAGCGCAGCCCAGGTCCTCGCGGGCAGGCCGGCCTTGATGGCCCACCACTGCGCCTGGGTCCGCCGGCGCGCGCTCTCCATGAACTCGCCCAGATGGCGGCCCAGGGGGTCGTCTGCGGGGTCCAGGGTCTCCGCCTGGGCGGGGATCGACAGGACTCGCCACCGGTGTGCGTCCTCCTGCGCCAGGAGCCACCCAGACAGGTCCTCGGGATGCCAACGGGTGGACACGATGATGACCGGTGCGCAGGGTGCCAGGCGGGTAGACCCGGAGTCGGTCCACCAGTCGACGACGTTCGCGCGGATGGTGGGGGAGTCTGCGTCGGCCCGGTCCTTGATCGGGTCGTCGATGACCATGCAGTCCACGGCGCGGCCGGTCAGTGCCCCGCCAACACCGGCGGTGTACATCCCGCCCTCGCGCCCGTCGAGCTGCCACTCGTGCTGCGCTGATAGGTCGTCACGGACCCGCAGGTTGAGGGCTTTGCCGTTGGTGGTGACTTCGTCGCGGACCGCGCGCCCCCACCGCCTGGCCACGTTCGACTCGTAGCTGACGACTGCGATGCGGGTGTCCGGGTTGCGTTGCAGCAACCACAGGCTGAACCACTTCGAACATCTCACGCTCTTGCCCTCTTGGGGGGGCATGCAGATCATCAGGCGGGCGTCAGGTGTGGTCGCGGCCCAGACGAGGGCCTCATCGATCAGCTCGAGCGCTGGAGTCTGTACCGTCCGTGGATCGAAGGCCTGTGCGAGGGCTCCGGGGGTTGGGTAAGTGGCTCGCCAGGATGGATCGAACATGCGAGCTGCAGCTTCGAGGAACCCAACGCTCAAGGCCGCCATTCATCTCGGTAGTTGGGGTGGTCGGCATACGGCAGTGCGAGGAGATACATGGTCGAGCAGTCCTCGAAGTCATGGCAGTAGAGGAAGTTGTCGATCTCGCCATCGCGGTCGTACTGCGAGCACTCGTGTCCCGGCTCGTGCAGCGCGATGATCCGCCGCTTCGCCGCGCACTCGGCCAGGACGCGGGGAGGGCTACCGGGATCGCCGGGATCGTACTCATTCCACCCGGATGGCTCGCGGGCATACGCCTCGTCCTCGGCGATCCGGGCCAGGAGGAACTCGTTCAGGGTCATGGCTGCTCCACTCCTGGGCAGCGGTAATAGAACTCATCGCCCAATGTCCAGACGTGCGCCTGGTGTGTGACTGTTGCCTGGCAGGCCTGTGGTCCACGGATTGGTCTGAGCATTGCTAGATCGCTGAGCCGTTTAGCCTCGGCGACGTTGGCTATCTGGGACGCGGTCGGCAGGGTCATACTGCTCATGATCCGCCTCCGAGGGCTCTGAGGTGGCGCGGAACGACCTCTGAGACCCGGGATTCCTGCTCGGGGCTTAGGCCCAGGTCCTGGAGGATTCTGCGGATCGCTTCGGCCACAAGGGCTCCTTGGGACTCGGCCAACTGGACTTTGCGTTCTTCGATGCCGGCGCGGATGGCCTCGCTGCAGACCTTGATGAGGCGGTCGCGTTCGCGGCTGTAGAGCTCGTACCAGATGCTGGGTGTGGCTTTCTCTGTGGTGGTGGTGCCCCAGTCGACGCCGATCTTGCGCTTGCGCCCCCCTGTGTCGTCTTCGTTGTCGTCTTCGTTGTCGTCTTCGTGGTCCCAGTTGTCGACGCCTTCCAGGCCGTCTTTGACTTTGCGTTCGGTGGTGCCCCAGGCGAGGGCTGAGGCGTCGAGCTCGCGGACTTTGCCGCGGAGCCATTGGACGTGGCCGGCGGTCATGGCGACTTCGCCAAGGAGTGCGTCGGTGGGGGAGATGTCGAGGGCTAGGCCGAGGGTGACTGCTGCTCTGGCGAGTGCGGCTGCGGCTTCGACTGCTGCCCTGGTCCGGGCTGCTTTGCGTTTGGCTGCGGGTGTGGCGCCGCCGTGGCGGTGGCAGACGTCGCCGCCGCGGATGCTGTGTAGCCCGCAGGCTTGGCCGCGGTTGTTGTGCGCGGCACAACCCTTGTGGACGGTGTTGCACCGGGTGCAGGTCCCGTCAGGGCGGACCTTCGCCCGGGGGCTATTGGGCATCAGGGTTGTCCTCATCAGCAGTGGTCCACTCGCGGTCGAGTGCCCGGCGCTGTGACCAGGTCAGTAGGACGGCCCGGTCGTACGCGGCCAGCACCCGCCCGGCTACTGCGGTGTAGGTCTCGATGGTGTCCTCGGTGGACTGCTCAACGGCGCCCACGGCCTCGACCCGGTATAGGTCGCCGCGGCCGAACAGGGAGGCATGGTGCCGGGCGTACTCCCGGGATGTCGTGAGGTAGACCCGATCCTTGTGAGCGGCCAATGGGTCGATGGCAGGTCGATCGCCACCGGCTTTCTCCTTGGCTCGGGCCTCACAGTAGGCACAACCCTCGATGGTGGGACGATCATGACCAGGAGCAATGAGGTCACCAGGGCGAAGACCAGGAACTCCGCCATGCCAGAGCCTCACGACGCCACCTGCTCCCAGAGGTGGAAGCAGTTCTCATGGACGTTCAGCCACTGCTCACGGGGCGGCAGGAGCTGCACGAATGTCTTGTCGCGCGGGGTGAACCGGTCGCGTGCCTCACAGACCCCGTCCCAGGTCGGGTAGCGGCGGGGGTGGCTGATGGACAGATGAAACCCCTCCGGCTCGGTGCCCGCGATCACGGTCAGCGTCCCCTCCCGCGCCCGACGCCGGAACGTGTGCATGTCGGGGGACATCGCCAGCATGAAGTCCATGGTCTCGATCTCTTCCCATGTGTCGCTCATCGCTGCTCTCCTTTGGGCCAGTTGCGTCGCCCGTCCTTGACTTTGAGCAGTGCCTGGACCACGCCCTGGACATGGGCGTTTTGTGTTAGTTCGCCCCGTTCCTCCACGGTCGGAGGGCGCAGGCTGGTCGCGTCGTTGCAGTAGATGTTGATGGTCGCGCAGGCGAGACAAATCGACGCGGAACCGTCTGCGGGTGCGTGGCCGCTGAGTTCGCCGTCCGGAGATATCTGGCTCGATGTGTCGCAGCGGTACCCGCACGCGGGGCAACTCAGCCGGGGGTGACGGTGGTCCTTGCCGAAGATCATGGCAGCAGGGTCATGACGCCTTGGCAGAACCGCCGGCCGATATCGGGTGTCCAGGGCTTCTCGCACTTGAAGCACCCGGGGCCTTCGATGGTGAGGAGGTTTTCGCGGTCCATGAGGATCTGCCCGCCGGGGTCTTGGGACACGGCGGGGTTCGTGATGCGGTACAGCGCCATGACTGTCCAGAGGTGCTTGCCGCGGCCGGGGTCGGTGAGGTCTGCGCCGGCTTTGTCGCGGCCTTCCTGTTTGATGCCGGGCTCTGGGTTGAGTTGCCATCTGCTCATGTGCGTGTCCGTCCTTTGCGTGCTCGGGCTGTGGGGAATGGGAGTGCTCCGTCGATCGCGCCTTGGCGGGCTTGGCGGGCGAGGAGCGCGGCGGGGCAGACGGCGAAGTGGGCGAGGGTGCGCCATTCGTTGGGTTCTGGGGTCTCGCCGTCCTTGAGGACCCTGGCGAACGTGCCGCCGGCCCCGGTCCGGTACGCGGCGACGTTCGCTGTGACGTCACCAGATGGGCGGCGGGCGACCTCGATGGGCATGAGCTTGCCGGCGGTCGTGCGGGCCCACAAGAAGCGGGCACCGCACGACCTGCAGCTGCCGAAGCTCACGGGTTACTCATCGGTGAGCTTCGCCCCGCAGCGGCAGCGGCCGGGTTCGGGTGCCTCATCCAAGCCTTCGTTGATGGGTGCGCTGATCCAGGTGGTGTCACTGCTGCTGCGTGCCTCGAGCAGCTCCGGGCCGTCAAGGTCTGCGAGCTGAGCTGTGGTTGTCATGGTGGGCATGTGGTGCTCCTTGGTGTTGCGGTGCGGGCCGCGGTCACGACCCGACGTCGTGGGGTGGTCATGCGGCCATTGCTGCGGTCATCCAGTCGGCCAGGAACGCCGTGCCACCGGTGTCGAGGCGTCCGAAGTCGGAGACCTTGAGCCGGGCCCCGCTGTACGAGAACGCCGCCAGGAGCTCTAGGCGGATCCTCTCTGAACCAGACATGGGCGCGATGGACTTGGCGACTTTCCCCTCTGGTGTGTCGGGGAGCTGTGGGCTGGCAGCGTCCCACGCGTCATAGTTTGGGTCGCTGCTGTCACGTGGTACTGGGTGCCGTTTCAAGTAGGACCGGAACTCGGTGTTGACCCTGTCCAGGGTGTCCAGGCCGTCGGCGAGGAGGTCGACGTTGTGGGTCAGCTCGTCGTCGGCGAGGTCCCAGTAGACGACGCCGGGGCAGCGCGCGGCGAGGTCAGCGACGAAGGGGTGGCGGCCGAGGAGCCAGACCACTGACCGGTACAGGTGGTCGCTGGGTGGTGGCTGGTTGTGGGTGTTGGGCCAGGCGGTGAGGCTGCTCATGCCCGGGCCTGGGCGTCGGTCGCGGCCTGGATGAGGAGTTCGGTCATCTTGGTCGTGTCGCCGGCTTTGACTGCGGAGCGGATCTCGTCGAGGAGGGCTCCGTGGTCTGCGTCGGCCTGGGCTGTAACTTCTGCTTGGATTGCTCGGGCGGCCATGAAGTGGGCTTGTGCGAGCTGGATCGCGTCTCGGCGCCAGACCATGTTCTCCATGCCGTCGACCTCGGTGAGGATCTTCTCTCCGGCTCGGATGTGTGCGGCGCTGCTCATGTTTCGGGGCGTGGTCATCGGGTCATCCCCACGGTGAGCGCAGCCAGGACGGCGGCCGAGTTGGTGCGGTCGAGCTGCCAGAGCCCGCGACTGAGGTCGAGAGGTCCAGAGCGCGTCGGCCCATGGGCGATGTTCTGCGCGAGCTGACAGAGGAACTTGGCGCTGCCGCTCAGGTAGGCGGGCTGCTCGATGTCGTCGGCCGCCACAAGGAGGTCAGCCCACCGGGGCGTGGCATACCCTCCCATCTGGGGATCGGAGGGCATCCAGAGCCAGAGGGTCGGGGTGCCGTCCATGCGGATGAACTGGCTGCGGAGGGTCGTCGTGAGGGTGATTCGTGCGGCAGTCTCCAGCGCGTAGTCGCCCTGGGCCCAGGCCATGATCGAGGCCTCGGTACGTTGTGCGGCCTGCTCGGGTGTCTCGGTGTTGGTCATCGTGGTGCCTTCCTTCTGCGTGGCCGCCCATCGGGCAACGGGCGTGATTGCGTGAAAGCGTGATTGCGTGATCGATCCTGCCAGACGTAGCGCGTCACATGCGACGAGCGACACAGGAATCTCAGCAGCATGGGTGGCGGACCTGGTCGGGCTCGACGAGCGGGTCCATGACCAGCGCGCACGAGCTGCACCGTGGCTTGCCCGTGACGGACGTCAGGTGCCGCTTCCTGGAGCACGTGTCGAAGTGACACGAGTAGGCGTCCTCACCCTCGATGGGCAGGTTCGCGGCGGGGACCTTGTGGGCGATCTTGCCCGCCAGGCGGATGTTCCCGACCAGAGTGGGCGTCTTGTCGAGGGGGACTGCGACGCCGTTGACGCTCCGCGCCCAGAGCACGGGCAGGGCGCATTCGCGACAGACGGCCATGTCAGTCGCCAGCTACCAGGCGGCCAGCCGCCA
>Ga0129318_10000035_pt1 | contig 13546 bp, 3 predicted proteins | sample CPB1_08_DNA_FD_94475 | JGI IMG/M metagenome (GOLD analysis project Ga0129318, IMG submission 94475) | Freshwater to marine salinity gradient microbial communities from Chesapeake Bay, USA - CPBay_Spr_0.1_0.8_DNA | ecosystem: Environmental > Aquatic > Marine > Coastal | place: USA: Chesapeake Bay...
GCGGGCGAGGGTCGATATGGTTTTCAGCAGTGGGGAAGGGGTGGCTTGCAAGTCAATCATTGGGAACATGGAGATACGACAAGAATTATGACCGCGCCTGAACTGTCATCCCACTCTCGTTTTGCGCAACGCATCAGGCGTCGGTACGAAAGCCAATTGCCCTTATTGCCGACCGGGCTCCCCACGCCCGCCACGATGGCGGCGGCCTATCAGGCACTTCAGTCCCAGGGTTTGGATGTGGGCAGCGCGCTGCGATGCACCCGCCAATTGGTGCTGGAGAGATTGGTGTGCCTGGACTGCGATGCCCAAGCCCCCCTGGGCCAGATTACCCAGGCCATGACCGATCTGGCTGAGTTTGCCTTGAACGTAGCCTGTCTGCAGGTTCAGCAAATGCTGGATCTATCCCACGGCATGCCCACCACGCCAGATGGTCAGCGCGCCCAGCTTTGGGTTGTTGGCATGGGCAAGCTCGGCGCCCGGGAACTCAACGTCTCTAGTGATATTGACCTGATCTACCTTTATGACCAAGACGGCGACACCGCGGGCGATGCGGTGGGGCGAGGCCGCATTGCTAACCAGGAATACTTTGCCAAAGCGGTCCGCGCGCTTTATGCCTTGATAGGCGACGTCACCGAGCACGGTTTTGTCTTTCGTGTTGATCTGGCGCTGCGTCCCAATGGCAATTCTGGCCCACCTGCGGTGTCTTTGGGTGCGCTGGAAGAGTATCTGCATGTTCAGGGGCGCGAGTGGGAACGCTTTGCCTGGCTCAAAAGCCGTGTGGTGGCGCGTCTAGGGGGGGCTGATGACACGTCCACCTTGGCCATTCGCGGCGTGGTATTGCCCTTTGTCTTTCGGCGTTACCTTGACTACAACGTCTTCGATGCGCTGCGCATCTTGCATCGCCAAATTCGTGACCATGCGGGCAAGCGCAGTGCTGGGCGGCCTGAGCGGGCCAATGACGTCAAACTCTCACGCGGGGGCATCCGTGAAATTGAATTCACCGTGCAACTGCTGCAAGTGGTGCGCGGCGGGCAGTTTCCTGAGCTCCGAACCCGCCCCACGCTCAGCGCGTTGGAGCGACTGGTCAAAGCCGGGCTCATGCCTGCGGCCACCGCACAGGCGCTGGCCCAAGCCTATGATTTTTTGCGCCGGGTAGAGCACCGCATTCAGTACCTAGACGATCAGCAAACCCATGTGCTGCCCACCCAAGACCACGACCTGGACTGGATTGCGCGCACCATGGGCTTTGCCAACTCACCCGCGCTACTGCACCAACTTGACGCTCACCGCGAACTGGTGGCACAAGAGTTTGATGCCCTGCTGGGCGGCGGCGTTGATAAAGAGTGCAAGGGTTGCAACGGGAACGGCAAATCGGCCCCCGCCGCGCCTGATTTTGATGAGTTACTGACCCAGTTGCCAGTCCAATTTCAAGCCCGCGTGGCCGCCTGGCGTGACCATCCCCGCGTGCAGTCCCTGCGAGAAGAATCGCGCGCTCGCCTGTTGCGGCTCATTGCCCGTACTGCCCAGTGGCTGAAAGACGGCAAGGTGAGCGAGGTCGCCGCGGTGCGTCTAGCCGACTGGATTGAGCCCTTGTTGCGGCGTGAAAGCTACTTGGCCATGTTGCTGGAGCGCCCCAATGTGCACGAGCGCTTGCTGCGACTTCTGGGAGCCGCTCGCTGGCCAGCGCGCTATCTACAAAGGCACCCGGGCGTGATTGACGAGTTGGCCAGTGCCGACATGCTTGACGAGCGCTTTATCGCCGCCGACTTTGAGCGTGAACTTCACCACCGCCGCGCCGCGCTGGCAGGCACCGGGGAAGACGACGATGAAGTGCTTTTAAACCTGCTGCGCCGCGCCCACCACGCCGAAGTTTTTCGCACCTTGGCGCGAGACATTGAAGGCCGCATGACCGTGGAGCAAGTGGCTGACGACCTGAGTTCGCTTGCTGATGCCGTGCTCCGCGTCACTACCCTGTGGTGTTGGAGTCGCCTCAAAAACAAGCACCGCGAAACGCCTCAGTTGGCCATCATTGCTTACGGCAAGCTGGGTGGCAAAGAACTGGGCTACGGCAGCGATCTCGATATTGTGTTTGTCTACGACGATGACGATGAACGTGCCAGCGAGGTCTACGCCAGCCTGGTTCGCAAACTCATCAACTGGCTGACCGTGAAAACCGGCGAAGGCGATTTGTATGAAATTGACACTGCCCTGCGCCCCAATGGAAATGCGGGCTTGCTGGTGACTAGTTTTGACGCCTACGCCAACTATCAACAGCAGCGGGGATCGAACGCGGCCTGGACCTGGGAGCACCAAGCCATGACGCGTGCCCGTTTTGTGCTTGGCGATGATGCCCTGCGCCAGCGGTTTGATGGCGTCAGAAAAGCCGTGATTGCTGCCCCACGAGAGGCGCAAGACCTCAAGGCCGAGATTGCCGCCATGCGCCAAAGAGTTCGCCTGGCGCACCCACCCAAAGCAGATCTATTTGATGTCAAACACAGCCCTGGCGGCATGATTGATGTTGAATTTGTCATGCAATACCTGGTGCTGTCACAAGCCTGTGCGCACCCTGAGCTGATCGACAACGCGGGCAACATTGCCTTGCTGGAGCGCGCCGAAAGTTTGGGTCTACTCGCCCCAGGGCTAGGTCATGCCGCCAGCAGTGCCTACCGCGAACTGCGCCGTGTGCAACACCGGGCGCGCCTAAACGAAGAGCCCACCACGGTTCCCACCCCAGCCTTGCAAGCCGAGCGCGAGGCCGTACTGGCGCTTTGGCAGGCGGTCTTCGGCTAAAGAAAACTGTCCAGTTTCATCACTCTTTGGCGCCGCTTGGCGGCCTGCCCCCCCCCCGATTCTTAAAACAGGAACATAGTTTTTTGTAGGGCCTCATCAGGCATTTGTATCGGATGAGGCCTTGCAGGAACAGTGTCGTCCCGAAAACGCTAGGCGCCTGACGGGTATTTGCCTGGCTGACGGCGCACGTCCATGCACAGGAAACCACAACCTACTTATTTGTGCCAATGACATCACGCAGGCCGGTGCTCTGCTGAGGTTGACGCCCTTACTCATGTAGGTTTTTGTAGGTTGTTTGAAAAAAGTTCTGAGATATTAGGTTTGATTAACTTCGCATTTGTCTGGCGTATGGGGACAAGTGTCGGTGGATAAGTGTGCTTGGCTATTGGTTGGCCGGGGCATGGTTGTTGGTTTGAATCATCGGCGCATCGGTGCCAAAAAGTAGGAAAAATATGAGTAAGAAATCTGAAAAAAAATTGTCATCGGCTGTGGTCACACGTCGAACTTTTGAATTGAAGAAAATCGCCGCACACATGGCTGCGGCGGCTTTGCTGACCGTTGCGTCAACGCACTTGGCTGCTCAGGCTTTGAGCAGCGATATCAGTGGTGATTTGGATGGAAGCCTTGGAACTGGTTACCTCATTACAGGTGACTCGCGCTTTGGCGGTAGTGCCTCGGTCACTGTGGGTAATACGGCTGGGCAAAGTCTTGTTCATAACTTCGGCACCATAGGTGGCGCAGGTTCTGGTGGCGGCGCCGGTTTGGGCGGGGCATTCTTTATTGATGCTGGAGCGACCTTGACGGTGCAAAACACCGACTTCAAGAGCAACCGTGTCCAGGGCGGGGCTGGTGGTTCAGCGCCAGCATTGCGCTTTTACGACCAGTCGTTAAATGTGACGGGCCAGAGCTCGGACCTGACGTCAATTCAGGTGAATGCAGACCTGGCGGATATTGAGGCTGTGGGAAGCACGTACGTGTTCTCTCGGCTTTCAATGCCTACTGGCGCTACTTCGATTGTCAAAGCGGGTTCGCTGGCCAGTTTTGAAGTGTATGGTGCCAATGCAAAAATTAAACAAGTCGCCGGCGGGTACGTGGAATTTGTCGAGCCCGTGGTGATTGGTGCCGCGGATGTGGTGCAGTTGACGAAAAGCACCAGCACAAACAATGTGGTGGATTCCACTGGTTTCACGGTCACCGATACTTTGAAGACGGTTGGCCTGAGTTATAAGAAGAACTACAGTCTAGACGTCAACAACAATCCGTATGTGTCCTCTGTGACCCCGATCGCAAATCTTGACAAGTTGATGCTGGGCTCAAGAATTGTGGCAAACCAGGGGGCGTCCATCTCGACCGTGACGGGCATTACATTTTATTCAGCCGCCGACGATACGCTGTATGGCGGAAATGGCAAGCTTGAGGGGCGAGTCAAGACCATCACCCTGGATAAAGACATTTACGCCAGTGCAACCACGCTCGACATCGTGAAGCAGCCCGTCTTCCAAGCGGCTCAATTCTATGCCACGGGTTCCACGGTTAATGTGACGGGTGCTATTGGAAAATATGTGCCAGGCATGATCGTGAGCTGGGTTGAAAATGGCCAGGATAAAACTGGCACGATTGCCAGTGTGGAGGCTAATGGAAAGACCTTCACATTGGCCAACAATGTGGCCATTGCCCAAGGCGTGGTTGAGTTCAAGGCGGTTGAAAATCCCATTATTTCAGCCAATGTGATCAGCGTCCCCAACGCTTCAGGAAAATTTTCTGTAGGCCAGTTGGTGTATGTACCTGGTGAAGACGGGGCTGTTTTTGAAGGAACGGTCGCGGCGGTTGATCCCACGACCAATCGTGTCACCGTTACTCCCAAAGTGGTTGGCACCAGCCTTGGTGATTTTTATAACCCTGCGATAGGCTTGTCGCTGAAACTCTCGGCGGCGAGTGTCAATGGCAACACGATCACGGTTGCTTTCAATACAACTCAGCTCAACGGCGAATCCCCGGCGCAGCGCAATACCCGTATCGCCAATCTCTTGAATGGGCGAACCGTCGAGGGTGCCTCCTTTGCGAGCGGAACCAAGGTGACCGGTGTCACCGTGAGCGCCGAAGGCTCTGTGACCCTGACTTTGTCCACTGCAGCAACAGCCACGTCGGTGGAATACTTCAAGGTGTTCACGCCCCTGACCAATGGCGGCAGCATGAATAACCTGGCGGCGTCATCATCATCGAGTGGCAATGGGGGACGGGGTATTTCTGCAAACTTCGCAAGCTCGTTCTTTAACGACGGCGAAGGTGTGGAGGGAACTCAAGGTCGGGCTGCGGGCGACTCGACTGGCCAAACCGGTTTCAACGGTGGTGATGGTGGCGATGGAAGCCATGGCCACCCAGTGAATGCTTGGGTGATCTACGACTTGATTGCAGCCAGCGCCAATATGCGGGCCGCTGTCCTCGACTCGGCACTGGCCACACTTGAAGTGGTGGCGGCGGGTACCCCACCACTGGTGGCTGGTGCGGCTGTGGGTCTGCCAGATCCACCAGACATCGTCAAGGCTTCGATGGGCATGGTTAAAGCAAACATCGGCATGGTTTTCGCTATTGCCGATCTGGTGATTGCGATCACCAACACCGTGTGGTGGGCAGCTCAGTTGGGTCAGGGCCTGGCCGGTCTGGGTGGCGCGGGCGGTGACGGTGGCTCAGCCAGCGGCGGCGCAGACTTCTTCGGTGGTGGTACCGGCGGTGCCGGTGGTGTGGGCGGCGATGGCGCCACGCCCATTGCCGACGGCGGCAACGGCGGCTCGGGCGGCTCGGGTGGCCAAGGTGGCTTTGGTGCGGGTGGTGGACAAGGCGGCGCAGGGGGCACCCAGGGTGCCAACGGTGGTGCCGTTGCAGGTGACCCAGGCTCCAGCGGTGTCGCCGGTTTCGGTGCGGGTCAAGGCGCCGACGGCGACGGCCTGTATGGTGGTGGTGGTAGCGGCTTCGGCGGCGCCATCTTTGTTCGCGAAGGCGGTTCGCTCCTGATCAAGGGTAACGCCCTATTTGATCTGAACTATGTAGCCGGTGGCAGCACCAGCAGTGGAATGGGTGCTGCCGGCATGTCGGCGGGTAGTGACCTGTTCATGATGAAGGGCTCCAACGTCCGCCTTGAGCCGGGCATGGGCAATGAGATTCGTTTCACAGGCTCCATCGCTGACGATAGCGCCGCCACCGATGGCGGCTTTATGAACGCAGCCGGCGATGGTTCAGACATCACCATCTCGGGCGCGGGTGGTCTGGTGGCCTTCGATGGGTCCAATACCTACTCGGGTCATACCATTCTGGAAGGTGCCACTTTGACGGCCTTGATGGGCGTCGGTGTGAATGATGCCTCCTTGTTGCGCTTCAATGGATCAGCCACTATCGCGCCCGATGCTGTCACCAACACAGTGGTCGGTGGCCTGTCTTTGGCGAGCGTCGGTACTTTCTTGCTGCAAGAAGACTATGTCCGCCGCGCAGGTATGGACACCTCTGAGACAGCGTGGACGGGGTCAGGTGGTTTTGCTTCGGGTCTGGAGGGTGGTGTCACCGTCAATCTCGGTAAGCTGGATGAAAACGGCCGGGGTCAGCAATTGGTCTGGGGTCAGGATGGCTTCTTTGTCAACAACGACGCAGGCGCTGGTATCAATGGCGTGCTGACTTTTGGCTCAGAGCATTCTGTGGGTGCGGTTCGTTTTACCAATAGCGTCAACCTGAATGACAACATTGGCCGCGTTGCGGTCTACAACACGGGTGACTTGGCCCAGTCCAACGCCACACTTTCCGGCAATTGGGTGGACGGTACCTTGGTGGTGGGAGATTCAACATCAGCCTATAACGGTACGCTGTTTATGACGGGCCAAAATGCGCTGGACACCTTGTTTGTGTCCGGTGGTGTCCTGTCAACCCATAAGGCCAGTGACACAGTTGGACCGATGCTGATGTCCTTGGCGCCGACGGCGGGTACTTTGTTCAAGCCAACAGCAGATGCTTATGTTTTTGCGAACAGCAGCTTGCAACTGTTCAATGAAGAAACGCTTAACAACATGTTTGTGCTATCACAGGGTAGCCTGATCATGACGGAGAAGTTGACCGCTTTAGGTCAAGTGGCGAATGCGGGAACCATGGTCATCTTGGGTGCAGGCGTCAACGCGCTTGATTTAAATGCACAGACCAATGTCCGCGCACTCATGCCCTACTTGCCAGAAGACTTTAGCAACTGGAATGGTGAGCTTGCGGTGACTGGCGATTTCAACAACTTTGGACAAGTTGCGCAATTCGGCCAGCTCTCAGCCAACAATGTAACCAACCAAGCCAATTGGATAGGAATTGGTAACGTGGTGGTGGCCAACACCATGACCAATACGACAGCCAGCACACTAAACGTCGAAGGTGATATCACTACCGGTACGGGCGATGTCCTCAATCAGGGCACCTGGGTGCAGACGGGTAATCTGACAGTAGGCCGCAACCTTGTCAACGATAGCGGTGCCAATCTTGGTGTGACGGGTGATATCTCGGTGACTGGAAATGTCACCAATTCAGGGGCTCTGACGAATAATGGAAATCTAAGCCTGACGGGCAACCTGCTGAACAACGCCAGTCGTACCCTCACGGTCACGGGTAATACTGACGTGGACGGTAATGTGACCAATAACGGCACCATGACCAATGACGGGAACTTGACGGTTGGTGGCAACCTGTGGAACACCACAACGAATTCAGTGCTCAACATCGGTGGAAATACAGACGTTGCTGTTAACGTGGTCAATATAGGCGCCATGTTGAATGGCGGTAACTTGACTGTTGGCGGTAGCCTTCTCAACCAAACAAATGCAAGTTTAGATATTGTTGGCGATACAGTTGCTACTGGCTTTGTATACAATTTTGGCGCCATGACGAATGGCGGTGACTTGTCAACCAGTGCCAAGCTAATGAACGAAGCGGGCTCTAGCCTGGACATTTCAGGCAACACGGTTGTAGGCCAAAATATGCTGAATAAGGGGGCCATGACGAACGGAGGTAACCTGACGGTTACTGGTTACTTGCATAACGACCTGAATGCAAGCTTGGACATCACAGGTAATACCATTGTGACCGGAGAGGTCGTAAACTCTGGGGCTATCAACAATGGTGGTGACCTGACTGTTGTTGGAGGTCTGTTGAATCGCACAAACGCAAGTTTCGACATCACTGGTTCAAGTGATGTGACTGGGGATGTGACCAATTTAGGCGCTATGACGAATGGCGGTGACCTCACAGTAGGTGGTCGGCTTTTGAACGACGTTGGCGCAAGCTTCGCTATCACGGGTACGAGCGCAGTGACTGGGAATGTAGTCAATTCAGGCACCATGACCAATGGTGGAGCCTTGACTGTTGGTGGCTACCTGTGGAACGACACTAACGCAGAGCTCGACATTACTGGATCGACCGTAGTTACTGGGGACGTGACCAATTCAGGCGCCATGACGAATGGCGGTGACCTGACGGTAGGTGGTCAGGTTCTGAACGACGTTGGCGCGAGCTTCGCTATCACGGGTGCGAGCGCAGTGACTGGAAATGTAGTCAATTTCGGTACCATGACCAATGGTGGCGCCTTGACTGTTGGTGGCTACCTGTGGAACGACACAAACGCAAATCTCGACATTACTGGATCGAGCGTGGTTGCTGGTGATGTGACCAATTCAGGCGCCATGACCAATGGCGGTGACCTGACGGTCGGTGGTCGGGTTCTGAACGACGTTGGCGCAAGCTTGGCTATTACAGGTTCGAGCGAGGTGACTGGGAATGTAGTCAATTTAGGCACCATGTCAAATGGTGGTGACCTGACCGTTGGTGGTTACTTGGTCAATGGTGCAAGCGCAAGTTTTGATATCACGGGTTCTAGTGATGTGGCGGGGGATGTGACCAACTCTGGCGCCATGACCAATGCTGGCAATCTGACGGTAGGTGGCCACGTTGATAACAACGTGGGCGCAAGCTTCGCTATCGTGGGTTCAAGCGCAGTGACTGGGGATGTGACCAATGCTGGCGCCATGACGAACGGTGGCAACCTGAATGTGGGCGGCAGCGTGCTCAATACGAGCATCGCCGCACTCACTATCACCGGTACTACCAGCGTAGAGGGTGACATGACTAATTCGGGTTATATGAAAACCGCTAATGTTGATGTTGCTGGAATCATCACTAACAATGGTTTCTGGCGTTTTGGCAGCGATAGCGCAGTTCTCGTGAAAGCTGATCAGCTGGCTGGTACTACTGACGGTGTGTTCTGCCTGTCTGCAAACGCCGATGTGAGCTGCACGGGCGGCACGGCCAATGCCGTGACGTTTGAGTTGCTCAATGGCACACAAGCTTCCAATTTTGACGGTGTGTTTACCGGCAACGGCTCACTGGTGAAAACAGGTGCGGCCCGCTTGAACCTGAGCAACGCTCAAACCTTCACGGGTGGCTTGACGATTAGCGAAGGCAGTGTCAACACGACAGCCGGCGGAACTTTTGCTGATACGTTAAATGTCACGGTCACTTCAAACGGTGCCTACGTGATCGGAACTACGGACACCATTGCGTCCTTAACCAACAGTGGCCTGACCACCGTAGCGGCTGATACGGCGTTTACCATGACCACTCTCAACAACAGCGGCACGATCAATGCCGGTGGTTCGCGATTGGTCGTAGGCGGCGTGGCGGCAAATACCGCAACGGGTGTGATTAACCTCAACGCAGGTGCTGGTTCATTGGGTAGGCTGACAAACACGGGGACAATCAATGTGGCCTCAGCAGCTACCTTGTCAGTCACTGGTGCATTTGTCCAGAATGGGGGTGTGTTGACCGCTGCGGGTAACATTTCCACTGGCTCGCTTTCGGGCACTGCTGGTGTCATCCAACTCAATGGTGCAGCAACCAACTACACAATCAACCAAACTAGCAACGGCACCTACAGTGGCAGCATCATGGGTACTGGCGTTGTGAACAAGAGCGGCGACGCCAACCTGACCCTCAACGGCGCAGTGGGTAGCTTTGCACCGCAAGCGTTGAATGTTTTTGGTGCAGGTGGAGTGATTGTCGATGGTGCCGGTATCTTGGGGCGTGGCTTATCTGTGTACTTGGACGGTGATTCACATGGATTCCTGACCCTCTTGAATGGAGATCAGTCCATTCTCGGTCTGAGCGGAGCGGGTACTTTGAATTTGCTGAACAACAACAGCCTGACGCTGGACAATGGCGGTAATTTCACAGGTCTTGTGACCGGTACGGGTTCGGTGAACGTGAACTCAGGCAGTTTCACTTTGGGGCAAGGCGGGGCTGTTAATACGAACGCTGGCATGAATGTCTCAGGCGCAACGACCAACCTGAACGTGGTGGGTAATGTGACCACATCAGGTGTCGATGTGAACAACAATGCAACCTTGCAGCTTGGAAATGGCATCAGTTCCGGAGATGGTTCGTTGTTAGGAACTGTTAATACGTCAACTTTGACGGTTACTGGTGGCGGTCAACTCACCGGTGCCGGAACGGTGACTGGAAAAACAATCATCGGGGACGGCGGAACACTCGCACCAGGAAACTCACCCGGTGTGATGAATTTGGTTGGTGATCTGGAGTTGAGCAGTGGTTCCACAACCAATATGCAGTTGTACGGATTGACTGGTGCTGGCTTGACTGATGGCTACGACCAGATTGTCTTGAATGGCAAACTCGGACTCAAGGCCGGTTCTGTCCTGAATGTGGAACTCGGTTCATTCGCTTTAGGCATGGGCCAAAAAGCGGCGCTATTTAGTTTCGCCGAGGGCAATGTGTCCGGTAACTTTGGAAGCGTGATCAGTGCTGACAATGCCAATGTGATTTTCAACATTGCAACAGGCAGCGTGATCGGACTTGGCACCACAAGCCCGGCATCATTCACGGCGGCCATCACCAATACACCAAACCAGAAGAGCATCGCCAAGTCCATCATGGTCAACTCACAGGGTGGCGTGAATCAGTACTATGGTGGACGTTTAGCCGAGTACTTGACCGCATCTCTGGCATCGGGCAGCTTGACATCGGTTAAGAAGGTCTATGACCTCTGGTCGCCTGAAGGCTATACCGGCATGGTCGATCAGATGAAGACATCGATGATGAACAACCTGCAAGAGCTGGGCGGCTACAGCAGCTTGGTTGATGGCAAGGTCACGTCGGTTGCTTCGATTAATCGGCGTGGTCAGGACTCGAGCGAGCAAGCTGGTTATGTCACGTCCAAGTTTGTTGACAATACCGTCAATGCCGGTTTTGAATACCAGACTAAATCCGGTCAATTCAGTGTGGTCTACGGTCATGGTGACGGCAACTTCTCATCTGAGTTCATGAAGGGTGCAACCTCCAATGCGGATAAGCTGAGTTTGGGTGCCTCATTCCCCATCGTGCAGGACGAGAGTTTGCGTGCAACCACTCGTTTGATGCAAGGTAGTTTCACCATGTCTGGTACGCGTGCAACCAATTCGGGTCAGGCGAAGTTTGACAACGTTAGCGGCCGTTCCACGGTCTATGGCGTTGGCTTGGAGTATGTGAAGGACTACGGTGCGCTGAAGGTCAATGCGACCACCGAGCTGTTGGGTATGAATCAGAAGATGAATACCTTCACAGAAACCGGTGTATCAGCACTTGATGCCATGACGGTCCACGAGCAGTCGAGCACAAGCACCAACTTGAAGGCGGATGTTCGTCTAGGCTACATGATGAGCCAGGATGCGCAGGGCTACCTGAAGATGGGCGTGAACCGCCGCATGAATGAGAGCATGCGTAACCTGACCGCCAACGTCAAGGTTGAAGCGACTAACTTCAGCGTTCAGAATCCTGGTCTGGCATCGACCCAGTACAACTTTGGTCTTGGGACGACTGTTCAGCTGAACAAGAGTACGACGATCAATGTTGATGCGACCAGCGGCACAGGAAATTCTTACAATTTTGATCTGGGCTTGAAGTACACCTTCAACTAAAATCATTCTCTTAAAAATATCGCCTGATTCTCTGCTTAGGAGAATCAGGCGTGTTTTATGGTGTGGTTAACAAATTATTTACATAGGACTTTATTCCTTGAAATTGCTATTGCGCGTGACAGTGATGAGCGCTTGTGTGGGGCTGTTTTTTTCTGCTTGGGGGCAACAGGCTCAAAAAGGCACCGAGACCACCATGCCACTGGGTACTGTGGTCAGCGTGGGCGGTACGCCTATTTCTAAAAAAACGATTAACGACATGTTGGCCAATTTGAAAAGCCAGGGGAAGCCGGTTAATCCTCAGGTGCGTGAACAGCTTATTACTCAACTTGTGCTGAAGCGTGTTTTGTTGGATGAAGCCAAATTGCAAAAGTTGGATGCCTCAAATGCCTACATAGAAAAACGTGAAGAAGTCAGCCAAAACTTGCTGATTGAGATGCTCTTGAGTGAGTACTTGGTCAAGAACGCGCCTACGGAAGCGGATGAAAAGGCAGAATATTCCCGGCAACATAAGTTGTTGGGTGAGGGAGAAAAAGCGGTGCAATATCAGTTGCGCCAGGCGCTCCTTAAAACTGAGCAAGAGGCGCGTGCTGTGATATCGCGCGCTCAAAAAGGCGAGAGCTTCGAGACCTTGGCCGCTGAGACCACCGATGTGAATGGGCGGGCAAATGGCGGTCTGCTTGGATGGATTCTCCCCTACGAGTTATTACCTTCCGTCGGCTCGGTTGTGGTTAATCTGAGCAAGGGAGCCATTACGGCAGCACCCATTCAGACACCCGCTGGGTGGGTCGTTGTGAAAGTTGAAGACCTTCGAGACTACAAAATTCCAAGTTTTGAAGAGGCGAGAGTTCGTATCCGTCAAAACTTGATGATGAAGCGTCAGCAAACGTTTATTGAAGGGCTTGTCAAGAAAGCCGATATCAAACGTCCATGACGCTATGGCACGTTTGCGCAAGAAATAATGGCTTTACCGCGGTTCGCCTTGAGCCCAACGTTGTTAATTGAAATATTAAACAAATCTGTATGTATAAAAATCTGGTTCCCTTAAATTCTGTGACGCATGCCAATTTAAAGCTGAGTCCAGTAAGTAGTTTTTTGTATGCAAAACCCATGCATGTTTGCTCTGTGGTGTTGCATGAGTTCCCCACGGTCTCTGCCAATTATCCAATCGTGTTTGTCAAAAAGCCGGATGTGGAAAAGTTCTATCCAGTCGTCCTGATGGGCTTAGAGCCAGGCGAAAATCTTTTTGTTAATGAGCTTGGTGAGTGGAATGCCGCTGGCTACGTGCCCGCTGCATTCAGGCGCTATCCATTTGCTTTGGTACGCGATGGGGCTGATGGTTTGGTGATTTGCTTTGATGAAGCAAGTTCATCGTTAGATGTTGAAAAAGGTACACCTCTTTTTACAGCAGAAGGAAAAGAGTCTGAGGGTCTTAAACGAGTTCAGCAGTTCATGACTGAGATGTACAACTCGGAAATGCTTGCTGAAAAATTCACAGAAAAATTGCAGTCACTTGAGTTATTGGTTCCCGCCAACTTGGCTATCAACACGCCAAACGGCGCCAACCGATTTGAGGGCGCGTATTTGATTGATGAAAATCGACTGGGTAAGCTGAGCGATGCTGAGTTCATTTCGCTTCGTGAACATGGGTTTCTGGCCGCTATTTATGCCCAACTGATTTCCCTGATTCAAATAAACAGCTTGATTGCCAAAAAAAAAGCGCTCCTGAATAAATAATTTCTTGTGTCCAAGTGGGCCAAAGAGCTGTGTAAAAA
>Ga0129318_10000036_pt1 | contig 13520 bp, 11 predicted proteins | sample CPB1_08_DNA_FD_94475 | JGI IMG/M metagenome (GOLD analysis project Ga0129318, IMG submission 94475) | Freshwater to marine salinity gradient microbial communities from Chesapeake Bay, USA - CPBay_Spr_0.1_0.8_DNA | ecosystem: Environmental > Aquatic > Marine > Coastal | place: USA: Chesapeake...
GGAAAAGGGTATAGTTATTGAATTAACCAGAGCACATAGTGATAAATTAATAATTAAACATGATGGTGATGTTTATAATTTAGTCGGTGATAATTATGTTTACTTTAACTGGTGGTTTGAAAAAATAGAAGAATAAAAAAAAAGAGACTTTAAGTCTCTTTTTTTATATTCCTACATATATTATAAATGCTAAAGCATAGTATGGTGGTAAGTTCATATTAGTACCGGACACACCATCTGATGTAATTGAGTGAGTATGTGTAGAAACACTTGACGTATTGAACGTTGCACCCTGACTATTATTTTTATTTAAACTTCTAACTCCACTTCCGGTTTCATTTACCTCTTGATCTAATGTATATTGTGTATATGTGTGTGAGTGTGCACCACCTGCACCAGTTGTCCCACCATGTGAATGTGATACAACTACTGCATCCTTACTACCACCGGTATTACCTGATGTGTATAGATTGCCTGTACCTACTACAAATCTATCACTTAAATTTGGAACTACTATACCATTCACAGTACCTATTCCTGAAATACATAATCTCCAACCACTTGGTGCAACACTACCTGACCACATTATAATTCCACCAAGTGGAATAGGTCCCGCATTAAACCCCTTTAATTGACCTGTTGTATTGTCTCTTACTAATATTGTAGTTCCCGCAGAACTTGTCGTTGTTTCTAATACTGACATAAAAAAATTACCTGATTGATCAATTTTAAATCTTTCTAAAATTGATGTTGCACTAACAGTAGTCTGCCCAGTTCCAAATGATATACCACCATCATTACCACCATTGAATTGTATATAAGCCATATATGTATTATCAACTTTCTGTTGAATTCTATACCCTGCAGAACGCCAATCCGTACTATATATAGTTGATACTCTAGTATTAGTTATATCTAAATAATCAGCATGTGGATTAATGGTAGTTAATTTCACCAATGATACTTGGCTACCTAAAGTAGATGATAAAGTATTTGAACCAATACTCAAATAGTCTTTAACTTTTATATTACCTGATAAATCAACATTGGTTGATAATACTGTTCCAGTACTTGGATTATATTTTAATTTATTGGGTGATGCCTTTAATATATTATACCCTGTATAATTTTGTGTGAAATTTATATAATGTGTACTATCTGTTGTATCATCACTAGTAATTGCAATATTTGCAGAATTTGTCGATAAATTAACAGATATTGAACTTGATAATACCCACTCTACAGTATTTCCTAAATTTTGTAATACATAGGACAGACCTACCGTAGTTGAACCACCACTGCTATATAATGGTGAAATTCTATTTATTGTTAAAGTACCACTATTTATATTACTCGCATTTATATCGGTTATATAAATACCATTTCCTATAAATTTATTATCGGTTTTAATATTACCCGAAACATGTAAACCTTTAACTGGATTAATAATACCTGGTATATTAGGTAATATTGCAGCAGGTGCAAGACCAATACCAATGTTACCAGCACCAGCCCCAGTTTCATAAATAATACTGTTTTGTAAAATAGTTGTACTTTTAAACTTTGGTATATAATTTGTAGAACCTCCTTCAGAAACAACTCCAATCGAATTCTCACTTGACCAAGTTGCACCAGTCCATACATATGGAACACCTGGAAGAATACTTAAATCCCATACTCTAAGTCCAGCATATTTCCATTGTATTAAATCTTTATTTGAATAAAATGACATTGATCCACCAACAACACATCTATTGTCTATTGGGTTTGGATTATTTACGAAAAAGTTATCTATTATAATTGGCATAATGTATATATAATTTTTTTAATACTTGAATTGATAATTTATTGATGGTGGTCCTATTTGAGCAACATCATTCCATTGGTAAACTAAAAATTTCTTAATTGACCAAGGATATTTTGATAAGGTTCTTACACTATATGTAAACGAATTTATATAATCATTATTATAATCATCTAATATATGTGATAATGGTCCATAATTATGATCATAAATAAAATAATAATTACCATTACCTGATATATCTATTACCTTATCTGATTTATATTCTATTAGTTTTGTTAAATTAAATAACTCTGCATTATCTATAATATCTTTGCTACTGAATCCATAAAAATAAGGATATATACCTTCTATACTAATACTTGCACTTTGTGTTGATGATATTTCACCACTATTATCACTTACCGTAATCGTAAATGATGTTGATGCAGTTCCTATAGGTGAAATAACTATTCCACTTGATGTCCCAGTAATAGTAACTTGATTATTATTCATAATTTCAGGATAAACACCTGGTATCATATTACTTAAACCAGTTGGTTTAGTTACTTCCGTTCTTTTCGTTATCGTATATGTTAACACAGGAACTGGATAAGTACCTACTTCAACATATTTATTATCAATTGATATTGTACAAAGTGGACTTAAATAAGGATATAATAAACCTCTTAAAATTTCAGATATAGATATATTACTAAAAGTCTCACCCATTTTTATACCACCAATAGTCATAGATGTATATCTACTATCACTAAGTTCTAATGGATAATTATTTATATTCACCGGTGTTCCATAGATATTATATTCAGAACCTGTCATTCCTATATCATGTAATTCTGGTAATTTTAACTCATCCCATATAACTTTACCATTTTCATAAAACCATAATTTATTATTTGACGCAGATGCGGAATTTTCAGAAATACTTGGTAATTCTATACCGTTTAAAGAAAAACTACCAGAAATTGTTTCCAAAATTAAATTACCCGAATTACTAACAAAATCTAAAGAAACCGACTCAGTTACACCCGAAACACGTTGACTTTGTATAAAAGGAGAACCTGAATAAAGAGATGGGTCACCACCTGCCAATATCACTGCTCTTGTTATTGTATTTGATACAGTATCCAATTTTGTATTATATAAGAAAATATCTACATCACTTGAGAGTAAAGTAGAGTTCATAATATCATGTGAATTATCATAAGAATATGTTCCTGAATAAGATCTCTTACCGATAAATATTTTTCTTTTTAAATCCTTATCTACTGGATTTAAACTATCTACTCCGATATATGAATGTGTTCCAACAAAAGTTTGTTTAAATGGTATACTTGTCCATAATGATACAAACGAATTTCTTAGTGCAATAGGATTTACTAACTTACTTTCATTATCCATTAGAGGATATAATAAGTCTGTTTCTGCAGTAATTGATGCTGTTAAAGATAGATAATCTTGAACAGGATAACTTATTGCCTCAGTTATTTTTCCTTCGTTAAAACTAAATGTTCCTACCATTATTAATATATAAATTTAAAATCACCACCCGGTTTAGTTAGGTTACTCAATCCAGGATAACTACATTCATATTTTGTTCTACAAACAAAATAAGTACCTACATTTGAAAATGTAAATGATGAGTATGATGGATCATAATCACTATTATATATTAGATATCCATTAGGATCTTGAATTTGTTTAACTAATGTTGGAAATGTAGAAGTTGCAAAATATAAATATCCCTCACCTTTATAATTACCAATAATAGATTGACTTGATCCAGTGCCCGGATATGGTCTTATTAACTTACTAAGTGATGTTAATTGAACTTCACTAATTATTATTGAACTTGTAAATCCGTAGTATATAGGTTTAATAAATTGAATTGATGCTGTTGCACTATATGAAAACTATTAAGAAGCCCAGAATCCGATACACTCAATACCCAATTTTTAGTCGCAGAACTCGAACTAAATGTCGATGTAATTATTTTTTCTGCTTTAATATCACCTGGTTTACCAGAGAATGATAATCCTGTTATATTAGTATTTGTTACTTTATATGAGCAAATTTTCTCTGTCTCATTTCTAGCATATGTTGTAATAGAATATGTTAATGTAATTAATGGTGTTGTACCAATTTCTGCATATAATTTATCATCTACTTTATTTAATGGTATTGAATCAATGCTTAACGATAAAACCGGCTTAACATAAGGATATAATACTTTTCTTAAAACTTCTGTTAATGGCCAGTTTTGATGTGTTGCACTAATTGGGTTTAAAAATGAATTACTAGAAAAAGAAAATCCCATCGGAACACCACCCATTGTTGCAGAAACTAAATTAGAATCTATAAATTCAATTGGATACCCATTTACACTTACTGTACTACCATATATATTTGTTGGAAACCCAATTGTACCAATTGTATTTAATGATATTGTAGGTTCTTCCCATTTGAAATATCCTTGTGGATAAGTACCTCTATATCTTAATATCATACCATTTGAGGCAGATGCACTCGTTTCTGCCATAGTTGGAAATATAACTCCATTTATAGAAACTCTTCCAGATGTTGATAATAAATTTATAGCACCATTTGGTGATCCATTAACAAGATTTAAATCAATACCACTTAAAGTAGTATTTACTTTTGATTCTATATAAGGTGCATTAAGATATAAGTTAGACATAGTTCCTGCCAGAATGGCTATCTTAGTTGAACTTTGTGATGCAGAATCTAACTTTGTATTAAAAATAAAAATATCTGCATTAGATAGGTTTAAAAGTTGATTATTCATTATGTCTAAACCACCATAACTTCTTTTACCTAATAATATCTTTTGTTTTATATCTCTATTTGCGGGATTACTAGAATCAATACCAATATATTCATAATTACTTAATGAATTTGGTGTTGTTACTTTAAAAGGAGTATTACCCCAAGTTGATAAAATAGCATCTCTAACATCTCTTGGAGATATTAATTTTTGTGTATTATCTTGTATATCATTTAAAACACTGAAAACATCTGGTTTTCTAGTTGCTTCTGTAGTTGTTCCTATATTAATACTAAAAGTAGCTGGCATCTATATTAAATACTTTTTTAGTATATATTAAAAACAAAACATCACTTATAAAAATATATTTATAAGTGATGTTTTATTATTCTTAAATTTAATTATTTTAGATAAATAAAAAGTCTAATTTAATTAAATCTTTAACTTTTGCAGTTGTTAAACCTAAGTCTTCAAACGCAATAGTATCAAAAGGAATTTCATTTTCAACATTCATTAACTCTTCCATTTCTTTTGTAAATGTTTCGATGTCAGTTATATTTACTGCACCTTCAACAGGAGTACCATCTTCATTTTTTGGTGTAACTGGTTCACCGTTCTCATCTCTTTCAACCCATTTATCAAAAATCTTTTTCTCCATCTTTAATTTATCATCTACAATAGAAGATAATTCTTTAATAATTCTTGTTAGTTTGAATGCAGTAGATGCGTTAATATCCAATTCAATTAGGGTATTAAGTGCTGCAACTGTCTCATTAGTTAATTGTGAATTTTTTATTACTATACTCATTTTTATATTATTTTTATTTTTTATATTATTTTATATCTATTTTGTTTAGTTCATTGATACGTTTTTTTATTATTTCGAAATATTTTTTATCCTTTTCTATTATTATATAATTTCTATCCAATAATATCGCAGCATGTCCTGTTGTACCAGTACCCGCAAATGTATCTAAAACTAAGTCACCAGGATTAGAATGTTTTTTTATTAAATCTTTTATTAACTCTAATGGTTTTTGTGTAGGATGTGCATATCTTTCTTTACCATGACAAATAGGATACCTATAAACACCATTATCATACTCAGAATTAAATGTTGGTTTACTAACCTTAGTAAATGTAAAAAAATATTCTACTGCATTTGATAAATAATTCAATTTAGAATTGACTGGAACAGGATTATTTTTCTGCCACTGACAAACTCTTGGTTGTTTAAATTTACTTAACTCAGCTGCTTCTTTTATAATACCTGACTTCCATATATCAAAAAAGAAAATAAGTGTACCACCCTTCTTTAATACTCTATAGTACTCTCTAAATAATAAATTCCAATTTATCTCATCTTTATCCCATTGTCCAAAATCAATTGATAATTTACCATATTTTGACTTCATTTCATCATTTGTATTATCAGATATATTTTTAAATCCCGATTCCTTAGAAATAAGATAAGGTGGATCTACTAAAATTAGATCTATAGAATTATCAGATATGGTTTTTATGTAGTCGAAACAGTCATCATTTATTATCATATTTCTATATATTGATGGATATACGTTCCCTAAAAATAATATATACAATAAAAATTATATAGAGGTATGATAAGATTTTTAAAAAAATTGTTTGTAAAAAGAATAAAGTTAGATACGAAGTTGTTACCATCTCAAGGTTTATTTTATAAGGAAGATTTCGTAGTTAGTATTAAAGTTACCGATGAAAAAGATATATTAGATTATGAAAAAAATTATATTAAAGATGATATAGGTTCAGTAATTCAACAAATAAAAAAAATAGTTGAAAATAATATTACTTTGAGTAAAGGTTATGTTTATAATGATATTAAAAGTATTGATATAATATTCATATTTTTAGAAATAGTTAAACTAACAAAAGGTAAACCTATTAGCTTAGTTTATTTTGATAAGAATGATGATATAGAAACAAAAATAGAATTTGGTACTAAATATTTCAATTACTATAAAATAAATAATAAAATTATGAAGTTTTATGATTCTAATGATAGGAGCTTTAGTATAAATGGATATAAATATACTTTACCATCTATAGGTGTTGAAAATGCATTAACTAACTTTTTAATAATTAAATCGAATGAATCCAATAATATTAAAAAATATAGTTCATATACTTATGACTTTACTTATTTTTTAGCAGATAAAAACTTTCTAAAGTTTAAGGAAATCGAAAATTTGAAACAAATATTTAATTATGATATGTGTCCAGATGAGTTAGATAAAACTAAAGATATAATTAAACTATTTTCACCACTACAAAGATATTCTTTGAAAAAAAATGGTAAAATAGTTGAAATGAATTCGAAAATAAATCTGGAAAAGATTTGGAGATAAATAAAAAAAAACCACTCAAATGAGTGGTTTTTTTTATTTTATAATTTTTTGAAATCTTTTATCTCAACACACTTATCAATACCTTCATATGAGTATCCATCTTCAACATCATTACCATTTTCAACTAAGAATTTATTCAATTCTTCTGTTGTTGGTATTTCAGTGTGTTCAATAAAATAAATATAGTGATCCGAACTTTCACTTGTTGTTGTTAAAACAAATTGTTTCATTGGTCTGTGAGTATTAGGCCAACTTAGGTTACCAATTTCCTCATTAAATTTTTGTAAATGTTTCATACTTTAATTACTTTTATATACTATATATAAAAAAATCCTCTTAAAAAAGAGGATTTTTGTTTTTATGCACCACAAGCTAAACAATCATCTGGATTATCAAGTGAACAACTTATTTCTGACATTTGCTCTTCAACAGTCTTAACTGCAGTCGCTGCTTGTGTTGTGAATTTAATTGCATCACCCGCTGATTTATTTCTCAAATAGTAAATACCAGTTTTTAATGAAGATTTTTTCTCTTTATAAAATCTAGCTTTACCCGATTTGTCATAAATAACTTCAATATTATCTCCTTGTGGAATAATATCAACTCCATTTTCACCTTTTATAAGAGCTCTTCTACCCCAACCATAAAAGTGCATTGCCGTTAACTTTGCAAAGTTTGGTGTGTCCATAAAGATATTCATTGATTGTGTTTGATCAATAAAAGCACCTCTATCTGCAGCCATATCAATAACATCTCTTTGTTTAATCTCATAAACAGTTTTGAATATTTCTTTTACATTTGTAGGTACTTCAGGAATATTTTGAACTGAACCATTCTCTACAATAATTTTCTTTCTCAATGAGTCACTCCATATTCCAAGTTTAACCAATTCTTTAACAAGATATTTATTAACAATTATAAAAGTACCAGAAAGAACACCTCTTGTGTACATATTTGAAGTTTGTGCTTCACAACTTGCCTCATTTCCTAAGATAGATGCTGTTGATGCTGTTGGCATAATACAAGTAGTTAAAGAGTTTCTAACACCATGTTTTTTAACATCTTCTCTTAATTTATCCCAATCCCATCTTTTTGATGGTTTAGTTCCCCATAAGTCAAATTGAAATTTACCTTCTGATATTGGTGACCCGTTAAATGTTGCATAAGCACCATCTCTTTTAGCCAATTTACAAGATGCTTTAATTGCTGCGTAATAAATAGTTTCAAAAATTTCCTTATTAATTAATTTTGCTTCTTCTGAATCATAAGCAACACCAATTTGGAAAAATACATCTGCCAATCCCTGAACACCTAATCCAATAGGTCTGTGTAATAGATTCGAAAATCTAGCAACAGGTGATGGGTAATAGTTTACATCAATAACATTATTCAAATTAATTACTGCTTTATATGCAACTTCGTATAATTTATTATAATTATAAGTTTTGTTCTTATTAACAAATTTTGGAAGTGCCATAGATGCCAAGTTACAAACTGCAGTTTCATTAACAGATTCTTGTCCGAAAAATTCACCTAATCCTAAACTTTCAAGTAATTCTTTGTTTTGTAGAATTTCCTTTTGAGATTTTGTAGTACCAGTTGCTTCAACAATTTCAGCACATAAATTAGAACTTCTAATTACACCAATGTTAGCTTGATTAGATTTCTCATTGATAGAATCTTTATATAAAATATAAGGAGTTCCTGTTTCAATTTGAGATTCTAAAATTTTATTCCAAACATCTCTTGCTTTAACAACCTTTTTAAATCTACCTTGACTTTCATATTTTGTATATAAATCACGGAATTCTTTACCATAAGTTTCTGTTAAATTAGGACATTCGTGTGGGCACATAAGTGACCAATCCTCATCTAAATCAACTCTCTCCATAAACAAATCATTTGTCCACATTGCTAAGAATAAATCTCTTGCTCTTAATTCCTCTGCTCCTTGATTTTTACGAAGTTCCAAGAAGTCCATAATATCAGCATGCCAAGGTTCAATATAAATTGCAATAGAACCTTTTCTTTTTCCACCACCTTGATCAACAGCTCTTGCAGTTTCATTATAGATTTTTAGGAAAGGAATAATACCATTTGAAGTACCATTTGTACCTGCAATATAAGTTCCTTTTGCTCTTACTTTTGAGAATGAAATACCAATACCACCTGCATTTTTAGAAATTTGTGCAGATTCCTTTAGAGTATTGAAAATACCTTCAATTGAATCACTTTCCACATCTAATAAGAAACAAGATGATAATTGTGGTCTACCTGTTCCTGAATTAAATAATGTTGGTGTTGCGTGAGTATAATATCCTTCTGATAATAAATTATAAGTTTCGATAACTCCTTCGATGTCTTCACCACAAATTTGTAATGCGGTTCTCATATACATATATTGAGGTCTTTCCGCAACTTTTGCATTTATTTTCAATAAATATGATTTCTCTAATGTTTTAAATCCAAAGAAATCAAAGTTATGATCTCTTGAATGTACAATTGCAGAATCTAACTCATCAGCATGTTTCAAAACTAAATTATAAAAAACTTCAGAAACAATAGGTGAATGTTTTCTAGTTCTTGGATCAATATATTTATATAAATCTGTAACTGTTTCCGAAAAACTTTTCTTTGTTTCTTTATGTAATGCAGTAATTGCCAACCTTGCTGCTAGTGTTGAATAATCTGGGTGTTTTGTTGTTAAAGATGCGGCAGTTTCCATTGCTAATTGATCTAAAACCGAAGTTTGTATATCTGGCATAATACCTTCAATTACCTTTTGTGCAACTTCAAATGGTACAATCCACTTTTGATCTAACCCATAAGTTTGTTGTGTTATTCTATCTAAGATTTTGTCTAACATGACGGGCTCTTTCTTACCATTTCTTTTTATTACTTTTATCATGCTCATTTGTTAATTTTTTGTTTTTTATATATTGAAATATTTTCTTCTTTAAAAAAATCAATATTTCGTTTTTATTGGTTTTTTATAATTTAGAAAAAAATCTTTTTTATAAAAAATCGATGTTATTTAATTTGTTTAAGTTATATTTGAATTTAGTATTATTTAATATTTTTGTAATTTGTTTAATATCTACCTCATAAATATTTTCATATGAATCTATTTTAAAAGTATTGGTTTCATATTGTGTTTCCAATACTACTCCAGTTATTATTTTCTCTTCTTCGGTTATTACATCTAACCAGAAAAATTCAACTTCTGTACCTTCATAGATATTTCTATTACTTATATCTTTGGAATTGAAATTTCTACCAATATGATCCTGTAATTCACTAATAACCATATTTCTCCATTTATTATCTAATAATTTAAACATATTAAAAAGATTATCGGAAAAATATACTGATAATTCATTAAAAAGTTCAACATTAGTAAAGCTTTCTTCTTTAAGATTAATTTTTAATAAAGAGTAATAATTATTAAAATCAACTCTCGATGGTTTTCTTCTATTATTCAAAAAGTTTATACTGGTGTGTTCACCTAATATTGCGTAAACTCTTTCCTTTACTAATTTAGAACGAACATATAGTTCATTATCAATAGACTCAAAGTGATAATTAGAACCTCTTTCCACTTCAATAGTTTCTTTATAATAACCAGAGAATAAATCAGTAGTATCATCTTCATCAACTGCTTCTTCTTTCTTACCTTTAAAAATTGAATCATATTTTAAAGAGTGTTTTCCTTCCATTTTATGTTTAGAAAGCACAATATCATTCTCATCGGTATTTGGTTTTACATCTATAGTTAAGTCAAGTTCATCATCATCAATCTCAATTATAATATTAATATCCTCATCATCATCTATTAGACTGGAAGATGAATTATCCTCATCATTTTCACAATCACTTTCATCATCATAACTTGAATTATCAAAGTTATTTTCTAAGTCATTTTCGAAGTCGTCATCTTCAATAATTTTAGTCATTTTTTATTTTTATTTTTTATTTAAGCATCAATAAACTGATCACCTTCTAATGTTAGATAGGTTGGGTTTAAATTTACTCTAATTTGAGAGTGTGAAAAATCACCATCTCTTTGTTTTAAAAGTTTAAATCTATATAGATTTTGTCTTTTCATTTCTTCTGTTCTAATAATAACAAAGAAACTATCAGCAGTTTCGGCAATTGCTTTAGACTCTGGTATACTTTCAAGTGTTATATCAGATGCATTCCAAGCATCCTTAGCAACTTGTACCGCACTTAATACTGGACACTTCCATTTTGCAGCAAGACCTCTTAAACCCTCTGCAAGTTGTTTTCCTTTAGTATAAAGATTATCAGATCCAATACCTTTCATTGGAGCAATAAGTGTTATATAATCAACTATGATAAAGTCAATTTTAATATCTTTCTTTTCTTTAAGTTTTTGAACATAATTATCAAAATCATTAATAGTAGCAGTACCTGCTGCCCAGAATTTACAAAGAATTTTACCAACTTTTTTATCGAAAATATCACCACCTTCTGCTTGACTTAAAGAGTCAATTCTTTTCTTAATGAATGCACCATCTTTTGATATATTATCATAATCATTAATTGGAATTCGTAAACGCATAGAACCTAAACGTTTCATTACTTTTTTCTCAGTCATCTCTAATGAAATATATAAAACATTATATCCCATATCCGCAGATTTTACTGCAAAGTTTTGCATCCATAAACTTTTACCTGCATTTGTCGCGGCCATTATTAAGTTTAATGACGCTTGGTCCCATCCACCACCTAACATATGGTCAATAGTTTCAAATCCACTTTTTACTTTTAGTGCAGAAGTATTTTGATTGTGTGATTCAGCATCAACAAAATCAGAACCCATATCTTCATCATCAACAAAGTTAGTTGATGACATCTCATTTACAATTGCTTTAATTCTATCAGCCGCCTCAATTGCCTTATCGAAGTCACTTATAGAATCTAGACCTCTAGTCTCATCAATAATATCAACAGTACCAGTTTTTAATCTGTTTGATAATATCCAGGCATTGAATTTTGGTTCGATGAATTTCTTTTCATCATACTCTTTAAGATCAACTTGTAGAATGGATTTTAAAATATCTTTAGTAATAACACCATCTCTATCTTCTATAGAAACCATATCAAGTATTTGTCTTGCAGAAGGAGTTTGTGTATCAGATGATTTTAACATATAATCTCTAAGTACATTATATACGAATTGTATTTCAGCATTTCTGAAAAAGAAAGGTTTGGCAACCTCAAAGAACTTCTTGTTCTTTAGTATATAATTGAAAAATACTTTTTCTAATTGTGGGTTCATTTTTAGGTTTACTTATTATTATACTATTATATAAAAAGTAAGACCTTTGTTTATTAGAAAATCTATTGTTCGGTGATCATTTCACCACTTTTAGGTATTTTATTGAAATCTCCTAACTTTTGAATAGTAGATGTTTCTATTTCATCAGTTATTTCCTTTTCAACTTCTTTAGAAATATTTAGTTTATTACGTAATCTATGAATTAACCAAGTTATACCATGTTTTGTTATTATTGTTGCTATACCCATTGATAATCCAAAAAAGTTTTCTATAAAACTATCCAAAGTTAAATTATATTTACCAATAATATAACTAATACCATTCATTATTGGAATTAAAATTCCGGCATAAGCAAACATATCCATAAATTCACCAATAACTTTCCCTTTATGTTTACCTATTAAATTAAATATACCGATAAAAGATCTAAACACTTTTATAAGTTTTTTTACTATACCATTTCCGATACCCATCATTCTCAATTCTTCTAACATAGATTTAGAATCTTTTGTTAAAACTTCTTCTTCTTGAGCATCTTTACATTTTTTATCCTCTATATAAACAACAGTGAATGCACATATTGTTAATAATACAATCTTATCTGGTGTTAATTCAATAGAATCAATACTCATATTCTTCATCAATTTCTCAACAATTGTGTAAAATGCACCAATTCCTGTTCCAAATGTTAATGAAAGTCTAGTATTTAATCTTAAATCTTTTAGGATTTTATCTTGAAATTTTTTATAATTTACTTCATCTGATTCATTAATAGAACCATCAAATGATTCAAAAAAATCATTTGCCATTTTATCATATAGTTCGAATTCTTGTAGTCTTTGTATCTTCATTATTTATATATTAAAAATTATTTTTTATTTTTATTAAAAAGGTAATAAAAGTAGAAATAAACTTTAATATATACATTAAAATATAAAGCAAAAAACCCATGAAACACTTAAAAACCTTTGAAAACTACGACTTCGGTAGATTTGATAATGAAGAGGATGAAGTAAAAGATCCTAATTACGACGAACAAGATTTCACAGATTCTGATTCTGACGAAGAAGAATTTGCGAATGAAGTAGAAGATGAAGATGAAGAAAGATATGAAGATGAAGAGCAAGAAGAGCAAGAAGAAGAAGAACACAGAATCAGAAGATGGGGTGACGAAGAAATCGTAGAAAAGAAAAAGATTAATCCGGGTTTTCAAGCTTATTTAGATAAACAAAAAGGTAAAAA
>Ga0129318_10000038_pt1 | contig 13258 bp, 9 predicted proteins | sample CPB1_08_DNA_FD_94475 | JGI IMG/M metagenome (GOLD analysis project Ga0129318, IMG submission 94475) | Freshwater to marine salinity gradient microbial communities from Chesapeake Bay, USA - CPBay_Spr_0.1_0.8_DNA | ecosystem: Environmental > Aquatic > Marine > Coastal | place: USA: Chesapeake Bay...
ACCTTTAAAGAGAATTATAATCTATTTACAACTAACAAAATAAAATTTCTATTTAATATAAAAATAAAAATATCATAAAAAAAAATATTTTTATATTAAATTTATATTTTAATATATTATTTTTCATTTATATAAATTTTAATTATTTTTTTGATTGGATTCTGTATGCACCACTTGTGTGGTTAGTCCAATAATAAATGCCAGTAAATAGGTTGATAAACCAAAAAATATCGGATTTACATTTCTTCTTTTAGAATAAAAAAAACTTATAGTAAAAGTTAAAAAACCAGTAAAGAGTATTATCGCTAAGTACTCTAAATTTATTTTATAATAATACGCGATGATAATACCTAATATAAAGCTTATGGTTATTCTGCTTAAGGGAAATTCTATGGCTTTCATTCAGCCAAGATACAAATTATTAGTAAGAAATAACTTAAATCAAGTACATCAAAAATTAATATTTTTTTTCTATTTAGGATTATTTCAACCATTTCTAAAAGTAGGTATTTATCTATAATTATGTTAATAACTTTTTTTGTTTAGATAGATTTTTAGATGCTAAGTCGGCTTATATTTGTTTTCTATAATATAAGTTTTTTCTTAATTATGTCTTATATGCAATATTTATTTTAAAGTAGTTTACTATGGAATTATTTTTTAGGACTCTAATGAAGTTTCTGTTAATTATTTTATTAATCACCTTCAAATTAAGCGCTCAAGAAAACAGGTATTGGACAGGGGCAGGCTCGTCTAATAAAATAGATAATCCCGACAATTGGCTTAGTTTAGTCAAACCTAATTCGGGTGATAATTTGTTTTTTACTAATTCTAGCGGAGTAAATCATTCTGTTTCTTCAAATTATGGAGATCAATCTGTTTTTAGTGCTATTGTAACTTATAACGGTTCAAGTTTATTTAGATGGCTTGGTGATGTTACATATGTGGATAAAATCGAAAACAATAATAGCTCAAGTTCTCTTGATATTGACTCCTACATTTACAATCGGTCTAATGTAAATTTAGAAATAAATCCAAAAGGAAGTGGCGGAATCAATTTTTTGAGTAATTCGAAGCTCACCATTCAAGACTCAAAAATTTTAACAGTTTTTGGTGCGAGTACTTTAACTTTTAATTCAGTTATTGACGAATTAAATGGTTCTGGTAGCTTATTATTATCCACGGATAATCCTATAGTTATTTTAAATAGAAGTTGTGCCTACACAGGATTGACTATGGTAAGCGGAGGGATATTGCAATTAAATGCTTTTGGAGGTGCTATTAAATCAGGAAACGCTGTTACAATAAACGGAGGCACACTCCGTGTAATGCAATCCCAGACAATTGGAAATTTAATAATATCTTCGGGTAATATACAAGTAGACCCCGGAGTTATTCTTACCATAACAGGTACTTATTCTGCATCTGGCGGGACAATAAACAATTTGGGTACTATAAAATTTGCTGGTGGTTCTGTTGTTTTTCCGGGTCTAGCAACCATAAATAACGGTTCTGCAAATACTTTAACTAATTTACAAGTAGCTTCTATGGCTACATTAATATTTAATACAAGTATAAAAATAGCGGGGATTTTTAGTATCGATACTGGAGGAATATTTGATAATGGAGGAGAAAATCAAATCCTAAATGGAAGTAATGGATCAATAAAAATTTCGGGGACTTTTATTACTAGAGATATTCATGGATTTGTGGGTACTAATACTGCTATACCAAGTATTGTTCCTTCTTTGGAAGTTGGAAGTACAGTTGAATACGGATTAAATGGAAATCAAAACGTTCAGGGCATAACTGCTCCATTATATCAAAACATAACCTTTTCAAATGGTGGAATCAAAACATTAATTAGTAAAAATAATGTTATTGGTACAATTGCAATTTTAGGTTCAACAATTTTTGATGCGGATAATAATAATTTTGGATCTCCAACTTCAAATGTTATAATGACAGAAACTTCAAAATATAAGTTAGGAGGTACAATAGCTTCCAAGCCAGAATCAGGAGGCACCTATTCTTTAGGAGCAAATACAACCATTGAATTTTCAGGTACATCGGGTACGAGTATTAGATTGATTTCGCCCATAATTAATTTCGCTAATATTATAATAAGTGGAACCAATGTATCTAATCCTGGGACGGTAACAGGAATTAAATTACAAAATGGCGGAACATTTACGGTTAAAAACGGTGCAACCTTTAAACTGTCAAACACAATTGGATTTACTGGAGCGGAAAATACAGCTATTAGCAGCGTGAATTCTCCCACTGTTATATTAGAATCAGGATCTACGGTTGAATATGCAGGAGGCAATCAATCGATTACAAATGCGGATTACTCCAATCTAACTATTTCAGGAACAGGAACAAAGATAATTTCGGGTATTTCTGAAATACTAGTTAAAAATGATTTAAAAGTTAAATCGGCTAAGCTTCAAATAGATAGTAGCAAATTATTGACAGTAACGAATTCAATAAATAATTCCAGCGGGAATAGTATCGTTATTAACGATAGTGGAAATTTAGTTCAATTGAATGAAGTTGATAATTTATCGACAAATTCAAATATTGGAAATATAAAAATGAATAGAATCTCAAGTTCATTGGTTGTAAACGATTATGTCTATTGGGGTTCTCCCGTAAAAGAAAATGTACTCCCACAAATACCTAATACTTTTGATCGTACCTATATTTGGGATTTGAACGGTTCTATTAATGGAGACTGGATAGTTCCATCAACAATAATTCCAGGCCAAGGTTTTATTACAAGAACCAAAACCGCGGGACATAGTTCTTTTGACTTTGTTGGAACTCCAAATAATGGAACAGTTAAGATTTCGGCAAAGGGTTATGATGCTGTATCGGATGTTTATGGAAATTATATGTTGTTATCAAATCCATATCCTAGCGCAATTGATGCAACAGCTTTTGTTACAAATATTGCAAATAATGGTTTAAGCGGTACTTTGTATTTTTGGACTTCTTCTACTCCTTTTTTAGGAGCAGAATATAACTCTAATGATTATTCCTTGTGGAATCTAACAGGAGGTACTTCTACTGCACCAGCAATTTCGAATCCTATTTTGAGTTTGCGACCAACGGGAAAAATTGCTGCAGGACAGGGTTTTTTTGCCGCTATAGAATCCGATTTTGATGTCACTTTTACTAATGCAATGAGGATTAGGTCAGGAACGGATAACTCCCAGTTTTTTAAAACAAATGGATTATCTGATAAACAAACGGAAAAAAATAGAATATGGCTTAATCTTTCTGGACCTAACCATGCATTTAAGCAAATTTTAGTAGGCTATGTTTCTGGAGCAACAAATGATTTGGATCGATTATTTGACGGCACTGTGTTTTCGGGAAACGAACTAAATTTTTATTCGATTTTAAAAGACAATTCACTGTCTATTCAAGCTCGTGCTTTACCATTTAACTTTGGCGATAGTGTTCCATTAGGTTTTTTAATTGCAAAGGCTGGTGAATATAAAATTGACATTGATGAGATGGATGGTTTTTTTAAAAACTTAGATGTCCCTATCTATCTCGAAGATAAATTATTGAATTTAATTCATGATTTAAAAAAAGAAAATTATATTTTTTCTAGTGAAAAAGGAACCTTTGACGATCGTTTTGTAGTGCGTTATTCAAATATTACTCTAGAAAACACCACTTTCATGAAAGTAAAAACCCAAATTATTGTTGCTAATATAAATAAACAAATTAGGATTAATTCAAAGGATAATAAAATAGATAAAATTATAGTATTCAACTTATTAGGCAAGCAAATTTACACAAAAAAAAACATAGATAATAATGAATTTACGATACCTAGTCTGGTTTTAAGTGAACAAGTATTGATAATTAAAATAATATTAGAAAACGGTGAAATCAGAAATGAAAAAATAATTTTTTAAATAATTTTCACCTTCAAGTCCTTTACAATCAATTTTGCCGTTTTTTCGCTGGCGCCAATGCCACCTAATTTTTCTTCTAACACATCATATTTTTCCATAAGCGCTTTTCTATAATTCGGCTCCATGATTTTGTTTAATTCCTCGTAAATCCGTTTGGAATTACATTCTTCTTGAATTAATTCGGTAACGACTTCTTTGTCCATAATCAGGTTGACTAATGATATGTATTTTAAAGTAATAATTCTTTTAGCAATTTGGTACGAAATCCAACTTCCTTTATAGCAAACGACTTCTGGGACTTTAAAAAGTGCTGTTTCAAGTGTGGCGGTTCCCGATGTTACAAGAGCAGCACTAGCAATTCGTAATAAATCATAAGTTTTATTCGCTACAAATTTTATGTTTTTGTTAGAGATAAATCCTTTGTAAAAATCGAATTCCTGACTCGGTGCGCCAGCAATCACGAACTGATAATCTGGAAATTTATCAACAACACTTAACATTACCGATAGCATTTTTGTAATTTCTTGTTTTCTGCTTCCCGGTAAAATGGCAATAATTGGTTTGTCGTTCAACTGATGTTCTTTTCTAAAAACAGTTTCGTCAATTGGAATCTGGCTATGAACGGCATCTATTAGTGGGTGGCCCACAAATTCAACTGGAAAGTGATGTTTTTTTTCGTAAAAATCCTTTTCAAAAGGAAGAATCACATACATTTTGTCAATGTCTTGTTTTATATCTGTTATTCGACTTTCTTTCCAAGCCCATATTTGTGGAGAAATATAATAATGAGTTTTGAATCCTAGATTTTTTGCCCATTTTGCAATTCTCAAATTGAAACCGGGATAATCGATAAAAATAAGGACGTCGGGATTATAAGCAACAATGTCTTTTTTGCAAATTTTTATGTTATTCAATATTGTTTTCAGATGAAATAAAACTTCTACAAAACCCATAAAGGCTAATTCGCGATAGTGTTTTACTAATGTTCCTCCAACGTTTTGCATCAAGTCTCCTCCCCAAAAACGGATTTCGGCATTAGGATCTTCTTTGTACAAAGCTTTCATTAAATTCGAGCCGTGTAAATCTCCTGAAGCTTCTCCTGCTATGATATAATATTTCATCCGTGTTGATTAATCGTTATTTGATTCTATAATAAATTTATAAAAAAAAGTGAAAATGGTAATAATAATAACTGCCAAAACAACTCCACGAGCCATAATCTCTTTGTTCATTTTTAATAAAATAGCAAAGGCTACTAAATCTAGAATTGATCCCAAAGTTATAACTTTACCAAGTTGTCCTTGAGTTTTTAAAATTTTAAACCCTCCAAGAAAGTCTAAATTTAAAAAGACTTTTATATAAATATAGCTTCCAAATGCAGAGGCTAAAATTCCAATTATAAATCCTAAAAATAGAGCTAATTTATTCATTCCATTTCCAAGTGTTGAGTTGTTGAATTGCATGGTGAGCTGTCAAATCGAATTGTACTGGAACCACAGAAACATAGCCATTGGCAAGAGCCCATTCGTCGGTATCTTCGCCATGATCTTGGTTTACAAATTCGCCTGTTAGCCAATAATAATCCCTTCCTTGCGGTGTTTTTCTCTTGTCGAATTTTTCCATCCAAATGGCTTTTGCTTGTCTGCAAATTTTTATTCCTTTAATATCTTTTTCATTCAATTTGGGGAAATTTACATTCAAAACTACACTTTCTGGAAGCCCGTTTTCTAATACTTCCAAAGTGATTGTTTTTATAAAAGATTTGATTTGTTCAAAATCTGCATTCCAATCATAATCCAATAATGAAAATCCAATTGCTGGAATTCCTTCAATTCCTGCTTCAACCGCAGCACTCATTGTTCCAGAATAAATTACGTTTATAGAAGAGTTTGATCCATGATTAATACCAGAAACGCATAAATCTGGTTTGCGTTTCAATATCTCATTTACAGCTAGTTTTACTGAATCAACGGGAGTTCCAGAGCAACTGTACTCTAAAATAGCGTCATTTTCTTTAGAAATTTTATTAATATACAACGTGTCATTAATAGTTATAGAATGTCCTGTGGCACTTTGTGGACTATCAGGGGCAACAACTACAACTGTTCCTATTTCTGCCATAACAGAAATAAGCGCCCTGATTCCTGGTGCCAAAATGCCATCGTCGTTTGTAACTAATATCAAGGGTTTGCTTTTATTCATGGTTTATATTGTATTTTTTTTTATTTTAAATTAGAGAATAGTTACTCTTTCATATTAAAGAAAACAAAGAAAACAAAATTTATCTAGTTGAAGTGGCAAACTTGAAACAAAAAACAATTTTTATATCTTTAACAAAAATTTATGTGAGACTAGTATTTGTTGGTATGATTTTTACATTAATTTTATTTTTTAAAATACATTTATGAATAGTATCATTAGCTTTATGAAAAGAAATTATAAAATACTCCTTATTGTAGCATGTCTTTCGGTTACATTGTTTGCGTTTAAAATCAACATTGACAAAGACACAAATCCAGATAAGGATAAATTACTATTGGAGTTATTGGCTTTTGTAATTGAAAAGGGACATTATAGCCCAGCGGCTATCGATGACAAATTTTCAAAAGGAATTTATAAAGATTATATACAAGCATTAGATCCTTCAAAAAGATTCTTTTTGCAGTCGGACATAGATGAATTTTCTAAATATGAAAATGAGCTTGACGATGAATTACTAAATAAAGAATTAACCTTTTTTGATCTAACCTATACTCGTTTGCTTAAACGAATGGATGAAAGTAAAAGTTTGTACAAAGAAATTTTGAGTATACCCTTCGACTATTCTGTAGACGAGACTTTTAACACCGATTATGAAAAAGCTCCCTATGCTAAAAACAATAATGAACTAAAGGAAAGATGGCGCAAACAAATTAAATTGTCCACATTGTCATCATTAACAGATCGACTTGAAATTCAAGAAAACAAAGAAAAAGGGATAGTAGAAAAAAAGGGGAATGCTAAATTAAATTCCGAAGATAAACTTTCAACTGAATTAGAAACAGTAGAAAAAAATAAAACTGCTTTAGCTAAAGAAAACGAAAAGCCCAAAACTTTTGATGAACTAGAAAAAATAACTCGTGAAAGTTCTATAAAATCTTTAGACGAGTATTTTGTTTTTATGAAAGATTTAAATAGAGATGATTGGTTTTCAATATATTTAAACACAATTACGGCTCGTTTTGACCCGCATACTAGCTATTTAGCACCCGAGGATAAAGAGCGTTTTGATGTAAGTATAAGCGGAAAATTTGAAGGAATTGGAGCGCGATTACAAAAGAAAAATGATTTTACAGAGATTACAGAACTTATTTCTGGAGGACCTGCTTGGAGAGGAAAACAACTAGAAGCCGGCGATGTTGTTATGAAAGTAGCTCAAGGGAACGCAGAACCTGTTGATATCGTTGGAATGAGAATTGACGATGTTGTCAAAAAAATAAAAGGGCCTAAAGGTTCAGAAGTTCGTTTGACAATTAAAAAAGTAGACGGATCTATAAAAACTATTTCCATAATTCGTGATGTTGTAGAAATTGAAGAAACTTATGCTAAGTCAAGTGTCGTTGAAAGAAATGGAATGAAATATGGTGTTATTTATTTGCCAAAATTTTATATTGATTTCGAAAACAAAGACGGTAGAGATGCTGGTAAAGACATAGCAATTGAAGTAGAGTCGTTAAAAAAAGTTGGAGTAAACGGAATTGTTCTTGATGTTAGGGACGACGGCGGAGGTTCTTTATCGACAGTAGTAGACATTGCGGGTCTATTTATTGAACAGGGACCAATTGTACAAATAAAATCGGCTGGACGCAAGAAAGAAGTTTTATTTGATAGAGATAAAAAAATTGAGTGGGATGGACCTCTAGTAATTATGGTTAATAGTTTTTCTGCATCAGCATCTGAAATTCTTGCAGCCGCTATACAAGATTATAAAAGGGGCGTGATTATAGGCAGTAAACAAACTTTTGGAAAAGGTACCGTTCAAAATGTTTTCGATTTGAATTCTTTTTTACGTAGTAGTGATGTTGGTGATCTTGGAGCGCTAAAAACAACAACTCAAAAATTTTATAGAATAAATGGTGGTTCAACACAATTAGATGGGGTAAGTAGTGATGTGGTTATGCCAGATAGATATACTTATTTAAAAATGGGAGAAAGGGATGTTGATAACGCAATGCCTTGGGACAAAATTGATCCAGCTGTTTACAATGTTTGGAATAAAACCACCAATTTTGAAAAAGCAATTTTAGAGAGTAAAAAACGAATTGCCCAGAGCTCAGACTTTAAATTAATTGAAGAAAACGCCAAATGGATTGATGCCCGAAGCAAAGAAAATCAATACAGTTTAAAATTTGAATCTTTTAAAAAGAATCAGAAAGTAATTGAAGAAACGAATAAAAAATACAAAGCAATTACAGACTATAATTATCATGCTAAATTCGTTTCCTTGCCACTAGAAATAGAAGCTATGAAAAAAGATATTTCTTTAAAAGAAAAAAGAGAAAGATGGCATGAAAGTTTAACCAAAGATATTTATGTAGAAGAAGCCTTGAATGTATTGGATGATTTGCAAAATAAACCCGTAGTGAAAAAAAATATTTCAGATAAACTAAGAAAAGATAAATTAGTGAAGTCATAATTTATTATAATTTTGTTTTTAAGCCCTAGAGATTATTTTATATTTCTAGGGCTTTTTTTTAAGTAAAACTAATATAGAAATTAAAAAAAATATAAGATGAGAATTAATGTCCTTAAATTATTTCTGTTATTCGGACTCTGCTCAGGTTCTTATTTTAGTACTTCATGTAAGAATAATTTAGAACTTGAAATTAGAAACGAAACTACCAAACAAGATCAATATTATTCTAGTAATGATTTTGTGAATGAAGAGGGTTTCAGTAAGGTTTTTGATTATAGACCTTCTTCTACGACTAAACAACTAATATATCATGATTACTACACTTTATCATATAACGAAAAGTACGAACAAGCAGAATGGGTTGCCTATGAGTTAAAACAAGAGTATCTCATAAAAAATAAATTTAAAAGACCCTTGTTTATTAAAGATCCAAAAGTTGTATCTAGCTCAGCTGATTGGAAAAATTACAAAAAATCAGGATATGATAAAGGACATCTTTGTCCTGCTGCAGATATGGATTTTTCAAAAAAAGCCTTCAAAGAAACTTTTTTCACTTCGAATATTTCTCCTCAATTACATGTTTTTAATAATGGAGTATGGAAACGATTAGAAGAAAAAGTTAGATATTGGGCACAAAAATATGACGGTATTTATGTAGTAACTGGAGGTGTTTTGAATCCAACATTAAAAACTATTGGAAAAGAGAATGTAGCAGTTCCTGAATATTTTTATAAAATACTTATGGATGATACAAATGGAAAATATAGAATGATTGCTTTTATGATTCCTAATGAAAAAAGTGACAAACCATTATATAGCTTTGTAGTTACAGTAGATAGCGTTGAAAAAATTACAGGTATAGATTTCTTTCCTAAATTAGTTGATGAAACCGAAGTTAGGCTTGAAAAAAGTAGCGATTATAAATCGTGGAGTTTTAATTGAAAGCAACTACCATTCGTTGACTTTATTAGCATCCATTTTAATGAAAATGAAAAGTAAAATTGTGAAGCCCCAAAGTCCAGAACCACCATATGAAAAGAATGGCAAAGGAACACCAATTGTAGGGAAAATGCCAAGAACCATAGCCATATTAACAAAGAAATGTATGAATAAAATTCCAGCTACACAATAACCATAAACTCTACTAAATTTTGTTTTTTGTCTTTCAGCTAAGTATATTACTCTAAGAAATAAACCAACAAAAAGAGCAATTACAAAAAATGATCCAAGAAATCCCCATTCTTCTCCTACTGTTGTAAAAATGTAATCGGTATGTTGTTCAGGCACAAATCCTCCTTTGGTTTGCGTCCCTTCAAGAAAACCTTTTCCGAACCATCCGCCAGATCCTATTGCAATTTCGGACTGATTTGTATTATAACCAATTCCTTTCATATCAACAGATTTCCCTAATAGTATATTAAATCTATCGCGGTGATGTTGTTTAAAAATATTTTCAAAAACGTAATTTACAGAAAGTACAAATCCAGAAATTAAAATAAAAAGCATCCCGCTTAAGACTAAATTTCTTTCGGATAGTCTTGATTTAAAATGTACAATTAGTAGAACTAGTAATGATATCAGAATTACATATTGAGGCTGTAATATCAAAGTTAGAACAAATAAAAGAATAGCAATAAATCCTGTCCAAACATACCAAGATGGGAGTCCCTCTCGATATAAAACGATAATAAATATACTGTAAATAAGTGCACTTCCTGGATCTGGTTGAGGTAGAATAAGAATAACGGGTAAAAAAACTATTGCTAAAGCTTGTATTTGATGGTTAATGTTTTTTAAATTAATTTGAGATTCACTCAAATATTTAGCCAAAGCTAATGCAGTTGCAGCTTTCGCAAATTCTGATGGTTGTAATGTAAAACTTCCAAAACCATACCAACATCTTTGTCCAGCTATCGTTTTACCAAAAGCAAATAGCCCTACTAATGAAAGTAACGATATTCCGAAAATGATGGTTGAGTATTTTTCATAAAACTTACCCTCAATAGAGAGTATTATGAAAATTAAAGGTATTGTTAACACAATAAATATTAGTTGCTTTTCATAAGTTCCTTCCATCGATGATAACGATGAGGAATATATGTTTAACCATCCCATCATAACTAAAATAATATAGATAATGATACAAGTCCAGTCTAAGTTGTTCGTTATGTTTTGATTTTTCATTTGGAATAAATCACTTATTTTTTTTAATAGTATCTTTTGTTATTTTCACAACCCCAGACTTTATTTTTAAGATAGAATCATGCTGTCTCATTTGTAATTTTATTACTTCGGAGAGGCCACCTAACTTTGCATAGCGACTTTGTAAACTTGTTGAAAGTATTCTTGTTTCTAAATCTTTTCGTGTTATTTTTTTTCTAAGATATTTTTCTATCATTAAACTGGCAATTGGCCCGGCTATTGTTGCACCGTAACCACCATTTTCAATCATAATTGCAATTGCAATTTTTGGATTCTCTTTTGGTGCAAAGGCTACAAATATAGAATGGTCTTCTAATTTTGTTCTAACTCCATTAATTTTAGCAAAATTCTCTGCAGTTCCAGTTTTCCCACAAATATTTATTCCCTCAACACGAAGAGCAAAAGCAGTACCTAAGTTGTAAACATCAAATAAGCCGTTAATTATTGGTTTGAAATATTCTTTATTTATAGTTGTCACATGTTTTTTTGTAAATTTTGGATCTATTTGCTCACCTTTTATTTTCTTGATGATATGAGGCGTATAATAATAACCCTCGTTAGCAACAGTCGCCATCATATTTGCTAATTGTATTGGTGTTAATAGAACTTCACCTTGTCCAATAGCATTTGAGATGATAGTTTTTCCACCCCAGCCCCAATCTGGGTACATTTTTTTGTAGGTTTTAGAATCTGGAATTTTTCCTTTTTTACCTGTTGGCAAATCGTATCCCATAAATTGACCTAAACCAAAACTTCGCATGTGATTACTCCATTTATCGATAGCTACAGGGGCACTATATTTGCTAATAGTACGAAGAAAAACATTCGAAAAATAAGCATTACATGACTTATAAATTCCCACATTTAGATCTCTAGTTCCTCCGCCGCAGTGACATCCTTGAAAACGGCCTGGTGCATATGCAAACCCATGATTACACATAAAAGTAGTATGATCGTCTATTACTTTTTCTTGAAGACCAACTAGTCCAGTTAAAATTTTAAATGGAGAACCTGGAGAATATTCCGCTAGCAATGCTCTGTCGTAAAGCGGATTAGCAATAGAATCACGATATAAAAGTGTATAATTTTTTGATCGTTGTCTACCTACTAATATTGAAGGGTCGTATGAAGGAGCTGTAATTAGAGCTAATATTTCCCCAGACCTTGGTTCAATGGCTACAATACCTCCTCTTTTATTAATCATTAATTCCTCTCCATATTTTTGAATTTCAGCATCAATAGTCAAATTTATATCCTCACCTTGAACGGCAATGGTATCATATTTACCCCCTTTTATTGAGCCAATTTCACGATTAAATTTGTCTTTCTGAAAATATTTAACTCCTTTTACGCCGCGCAAAATCTCTTCATAACTCTCTTCAACTCCTTGTTTACCTATTAAATCCCCACTATTGTAGTACGGGTTTTTTTCAATCAATTTATCGTTGACCTGTGTGATACCTCCAAAAACATTGGCTCCGAAATTTACTTGGTAATCACGAAGAGAACGTTTTTGAAAATAGAAACCTTCAAATTTTCTAATTTTCTCCTGAAAAGCAGCAAATTCACGTTTATTTAATTGAGCTAAAAATACAGAAGGCAATCTTGGACTATACACCTTAGCCTTATTCATTGTTTTAATAAAATCCTCTTTTGTTACATCTAGTAATTTACAAAATTCTAATGTATCCAACTTTTTTACATCCCTAGGAATGACCATTATGTCGTAAGAGGGTTGGTTTGCAACTAGTAATTTTCCATTTCTATCATAAATATAACCGCGCTCAGGATAATCATATTTGATTTTAATAGCATTATTATCCGATTTTAATTTGAAGGTGTCATTGATGATTTGTAAATAGAATATTCTTATTACGAGCAATAGTGCAGCAATAATTATAAGAGAAGGAAGTAACACTTTTCTCATCGTTTTGTCGGCTTTATAAGATATATTATTATAATGCAGAGAATTATTGTGAAAATAGAACTTAAGATAGTACGAATCAAAACATCTAATAAAAAACTAACTTGAAATGCCTCTAATAAAAACAATACCAAATGATGGAGTAAAACCGAAAATAATATAAAGGAGAACCTTTCAGGAGATAAAACATCGATCAGTTTTACAGTTTGGTATTCATAACTTAATCCAAAGGCAAACTTAAATAAATGAGGTCTGTAATATGCTAATATTATACTTGCCGTTGTATGAATTCCTCCAGAATTACTAAAAATATCTAAAATTAATCCCAGAAAAAAGCTAGCTAACACAAGACCCGATTTGTTTCCATTTACTGGATATAATATGATAAATAATATATAAGGAAATGGACTTATGTATCCCAAAAAATTCATATTATTAAAAATAGTAATTTGAAGCGACAATAAAATTATAAAACGAAAAATATTTACGAATAATGTACTATTCATTTTTATCTCCTTTTTC
>Ga0129318_10000039_pt1 | contig 13052 bp, 18 predicted proteins | sample CPB1_08_DNA_FD_94475 | JGI IMG/M metagenome (GOLD analysis project Ga0129318, IMG submission 94475) | Freshwater to marine salinity gradient microbial communities from Chesapeake Bay, USA - CPBay_Spr_0.1_0.8_DNA | ecosystem: Environmental > Aquatic > Marine > Coastal | place: USA: Chesapeake...
TAGTTACTGATAATAAAAATTATTGGTATTATATGTCATTAATAGGAGATTCTAGAGAATTTATTGGTAAAGGTTACACACAAGAAACATTACATGAAGTTATACCAGGATATCTACAATATCGTGAAATAATGAATAAATATACTATTAAAGTAGCAATCCCAGTATTTAAAGTTTTATGTGATGATAAAAATATTAATACATATTGTTCAATGACAAAACAAGAAATTTTAGATAAATGGAAAGTTGAACTAAATAAAAAAGGTGAAATTGCGTTTACAACATCAGTAAGAATGTTAGAAGATTATTTTCTAACAACTGAACAAATACGAGATAATAGACTAAAAGACTTAGGAATATGAAAAAAAAATATGGATTCTTTGTTGTTGTCTATATTGATGATTATTACGATACTTTAACAAAAGGTAAAGAGTATGAAGTAGGTATTTATGATATAATAGAACAAGGTTCACCAGATGAACAATATATCATTACTAATGACGAAGGATATGATGAATGTTTCTATACAGATTCATTTAAAAGAAAAAGTGAAATTAGAGACGAAAAATTAAAAAAATTAGGGATATGAAAAGACAAGCAATATATTTTGTAGAAACAAAAGAAGGTGAAAAACTTTACAAATTGGATACATTTTGGTCTAAAGGACAAATTAATGATGCGAAAGTACATTATGATACAGAAGATGATAAAGAAAGATTCTTTAAATCATTATGTTACGGACTTAAACCATTTGGTGATTATGATAAACTGAAAATTCATGCAATTAAGAATAAATATACCGATAGTAAATACGGATATCAAATAGTACTAACTGATGAAAATATAGATTACATATCACAACTTGGTAATGTAGAAGTATCAGAGCCATTCTATTTAAAATTAATAACTAAAATTGAGGATAACTACGATATAGTTTCAGTAGATTATACACCTTATGATAGAGATAAAAAGATAGATAGTATCTTAGGTAAATAAAAAAATTAGATTTTTAATATATAAAATTAAAAATCTAAAAAATGACTAAAGAACAAATTGAAGATGTAATTAAAACTAAAGGATATACTTGGTTTGAAAGCGATACAAATTATGATGTAAATATTGTTGGTGTTAGAAACTCAACAACTGGTAATAAAGTATCAAATTCATTCGATGATACTATTACACTTTCTTATAAAATAGATGGAGAGTGGCAATTCAAAACTTGGCCAATAACTACTGATCCAGGTATTAAAGCGGTTAAGGAATTTCATAATGCTGCAGGTGTTGCAAGGTTAGTAGAAGGACAATATAAAGGTTCTCATGCAATTGGTTTACATCAGGGAAAATATGAAGCACTTAAACAAGCTAAAAATGTTAAGGTTTATAGAGATGCCAATAAAAATTTAGTATTCGATGAATCAAAAATACAAGAAGGAATATTTGGTATTAATATACATCATGCCGGACCTGATTCTAACCTTGTAGAAAACTGGTCGGAAGGATGTCAGGTATTTAAGAAAATTTCTGACTTTGAAGAATTTATAACAATTGTAAGAAAGGCCAGAGATATACATGGTAATTCTTTTACATATACTCTTATTGAATCAAATGATATTAAATAATAAAAAATGGAAGTTTTAAACTTCCATTTTTTTTGTAATAAAATCTTAATGAGAGCTAAACTAATTAAAATAGGTGATATTATACACAATTATACAGAGGATCCAAAAAGTATATCCTTTATTATGATTGATACTGATAATAAAGATAAGAATATTTCTAAATTATCTAATTACGTTTTAAGTAATAAAGAATTTGCTAGTAAATACTCAATAATGAAATCTAAAGGTATTGTTAAAATTGAAAATTCCTATACGGAGAATATTAATCTAGATACTAAAATAATGAACCTTCACGGTGAAGGTTATAGTATAAGAGAAGTTATTGACTTTATAATAATTACTGATAAAAACATTTATGTAATTGATGATATAAGTTACTATAGAGATAACAAACTTAAAGAATTAGGAATATAATGAAACAAATAAGAACTCAAAAACAATACTATTACACTAACCAGGATTTATCATTTATAGTTCCTGCATTTAGTAAAATTCTAAATATATTTATAGAACAATCTAACTTAATAATTTTATATGAATTTGATGATTTTGAAGAAGAAAAAAAAACTATTAATATTAAAATAAAAGAAGGTTTAGAAAATTTATCTACTGATAATAGTTTTTTCACTTATTGGGGAACTGTAACTACTACAAACTCACAATTAATTAACAATTCAAGTGTTTCAGGACCTAGCATGAATATTAATATGAATATATTTAATGATAGTAAATACCATCATATTTTTACCTGGGAAATTAAACCATTAGTAGAGATGAGAGATGATAAGATAAATACTTTAATATAAAAATATAAACAATTCTACTAACTTTACATATAATTGGTATGACGAAAGAATTAAAAGTAATTAGTTTATTTTCTGGCTATGGTACACAAGAATTGGCCTTAAAATATAGAGGTATTAACTTCAGAAATATTGCAAATTGTGATATTTTAAAATCCGCAAATGATGCATATGATGTATTACATACTACCGAACAAGGTAACTTAGGTGATATTTCAAAAGTAAATGAGAAAGAGTTTCCACAATGTGATTTACTTACATACTCATTTCCTTGTCAAGATATATCTATATCTGGTATACAAAGAGGTATCAAGAAAGGTACTCGTAGTGGATTACTTTATGAAGTAGAAAGAATTGTTGAACACAACAAGCCTAAATACTTATTAATGGAAAATGTAAAAAATCTAATATCAAAAAATCACATTGTTAAATTCAATGAGTATATTGATAAATTAAAATCTTTAGGATATGGTAATTCTTGGATGGTACTTAATGGTGCTGATTATGGATGTCCTCAAAATAGAGAAAGAGTTTTTATGGTTTCTGTATTAGATGAAACATCTGCAAATGTTAGTGAAATAATGCAGGGTGTTTTGAAGATGAGAAAACCAAGAGTTTCGATGAAATCATTTGTTGAGCAAAATGTTGATACATCGTTATTTATAAACCCTCCTTATGAGATAAATACACCTAAAGTACAATCTGCTTGTAAATTAGTTGCACGTAGAAGTGATATTAAATATGATCAAACGAGAAGAATTTATTCACTTGAAGGATGTTCACCTTGTTTAACTACATCTGGTTCTCCACAGATTATGTTAGAAGATAGAAAAATTAGAACATTGACTGGTAGAGAAGGTTATAGGTTTATGGGTGTTAAAGATGAAGATATTGATAAATTACTTACTACAAGTTTAAGTAATAAACAACATGTCGCACTTGCAGGTAACTCAATATGTGTTCCAGTAATGGAAGCAATATTTGAACAATTTTTTTCAGACTATAAATTGCCAGCGTAGCTCAGTTGGCTAGAGCAGCTGATTTGTAATCAGCAGGTCGTGGGTTCGAGTCCCTCCGCCGGCTCTTTAAACAAAAAAACCATCATATTTTTATGATGGTTTTTTTGTTATTAACATTTTATAATATACCCCTAAATCCTTTTATCGTATACCACTGACCACCTTTAAATCCTTTTATCGTATAGTTTTTTAAACTATGCCTCTTTGTGAATTTTATAATTGACATTAATTTATAAGTTGATAATGTCTCAAGTCCATTAGGGGTTTCCCACTCTAACATGAACTCAACAAATACTTCTCTATCTTCGTTAAATTTTTTCAAGTGTATCATATTTATTTTTTAATATTTAACTATATATAAAATAATTAAAATAAACTTTAATTATACTTTTTAGTTTAATAACTATGAAAGAAGAATTTGATGATATGAAATATACACTTAAAACTATATTAAGAGCAATTAGAAGAAAAGATAAAATAAAGAAATTATTTAACCTTCTTTAGAAAGTTCTTTAATATACTTTCTACTAATTTAGATGTATCATACCCAACAGATTCAACATGTTTTTTCAATCTCTCTACTATTTCTTCATCTATAGTAATATGCATTCTTTTATTTATCTTTTTAGATTTCATAGTGTATATATAAAAAATTATCACTATATTTGTATAGATAAATAAAGATATGATATACAAGATAGATAAAACCGACTTAGTTATTTGTGATAAATGGGGATTTAGATTAAAATTAATTGCAGAGAAAGTTGCGTTTGCCACTTTTGATGATAATCAAAATATCTTCCTAGTTACATTTTTAAATGGTGAAGTAAAAACAAAAGACACAAATGGAACAGGACTAAGATTCATTTGTGAAAATGCGACTGAGGCAAGATTCTCAGGAACTGATATTACAGTAAGAACTAAAGATGGTAAAAACCAACTTAGGGATAAAAATGGTTTCGTATTGAGATCATTTTAATATAAAAAAAGAGTTCACTTATGTGAACTCTTTTTTTATATAACTCTTATATATCTTGGTGTGTCGAATTTATCCGTTTTAATAGATAATGCATATCTCATTATATCAGTCAATATACTATTTCCAACTTCTGGACTAATTATAAAAATCTGTTCAAGTGCTAAAACTATTTGCAGTGATTGTAATTTAGATATTTTTTTACTCTTACTATCCAATTCTCTACCTCTTGTCATCAATGGTTTTACTTTAATTGTATTAGAAGCTAAACGATTAATTTTTACATATGTTTCTTCTATCATAGAATCTAATTTATTATCAGTATAATATTCTTTATTTAGCTCCTTATAATCATACAATTCCTGTATTCTCACATTAGAATATTTTTCTTTTGTCTTGTCCATTAACCTTTTTATAAATATAAAGGATGCTTTACCGTGTCTAGAGTAGTCACCCTCAACTTCTAAATCAACATTTTGTTTTTTATTAGTATTTGATGAATCTATACTAACATCTCTCGTAATCTCAGTAGGTTTTTCACCAGGTTGTGGTGACTCACTGGTCCATTCCGAACCAACTTCAATTTTAGATGATATACCTTTATCAGGTTTGTTGGTTATTATAAAATGGTCTAATTTAAATTTAGGTAATTTTTTACCCTTTTCTTTGTTTATAATCAATTTAAAAGAATCAATATCATTTACACTTCTACCTATTTTTTTAAGAGATACCGGAATAAAATTACCTTGATCAAAATAAGAATCTAACAATGATGTCAACTCTAACATATTTACACACCCCTCAATTCCAGAAATAATATTATCCTTTTCTATAGTTTCGGTAATAAATAAATCTGCAGGACAATATTTTGAAAATTCTATTTTCCAACCTTCATCTCTAGATATTTTTGAATATTTTTCTTTAAGTGATTTAATAGGTGAATTACTTTTATCAGATATATGAAATAAAGTATATCCCTTCGAATTAGAAAATATATCAGTACCGTTATTTTTTAATGTAAATAGTGCAGGTGGTATAGATGTAAATGTTGAAAACCAGTCTGGATTATCAGAAATTTTATCAATAACACCCTTATCTATTTGAGATAAATCTAAATTAAGATTCAATCTATCACAAATAATTTTTTCATTATTTTTATATTGATTAAGAAAACCTATCACAGTATCTATAAAACTAGTATCTTTTTCACCATTAAAATATCTAATATACTGACCTTCTTTATTTTTATATCCCTTTAAACTAGAATATGGATATACTAAACAATATGCTATGAAAATACATTGTATAATTTCATATAATTTTGTATTCACACCTGATCCGGATGCACCAAAAGTAATATCTTTTTTTATCTGATTAAGTCTATACTCATTACCATCAACATCTTTAAATACCGTTCTATATCTACTTTTTGATAAGAAATATTCTTTGGCCTTTTCTTCATCATAAATACCATCAGTTGATATAAAATTAACAATATTTTCAGGAGAAACCCATTCATTATTCATATCTTTAATACTTATAATATTAATACTATTACCAGTAGTGTTTTTTGTGAGTGTTGGAGTTTTATCTTTTAATCTACTTATTAAATTATCACCTCTAGTCTTACCTTTTCTTATATCCTTTAATATAGTAAGATTCAACTCTACCTCTTCTAAAAATTTTACATATTTTAATATTTTCATTACTTATATATTAAATTCTCAACTTATTAATTTAATATATATTCATATGAAAAAGAAAATTGTAAACTACGACGAATTTATAACCGAAAGCAAGTTAATGTTACTACTTGAGGCAAATATAGAATATACTAAAATATTCAAAGATGTACTGAATGAAATAGATTTACCTATAAGTAAAAAAATCTTAGGTTTAAGTGGACAAGAAGTAGATATTAATAGAAACTATATGAGTATAGATATAGATAAAGAAGATTCTGTTGTATTTTTACCAGATGATAAATTTAAAAAATTACCTACTAAAATTTTAGACCCAGGGCACTCATACACTGGACTTGCGGAATATGCACGTGATAATAATACATATCCTATAAAAAATATTAGAGTACCAAGTTCTGGACAAGAAGTAGAAATAGTTAAAGAATTAGATAAAGAAGATTTATCAAAAATTTATAGTAGTACAATATCTAAACCACTTACACATATAAGATGGAAAGATAGTAGAGGTGAAGGTGAAATCTTTTACAGTACCGAAGAATTAACAAGAGATGTAAGTAGTATAAAACCAAGTGATGTTAAAGTAGGTAGATTTGTAACAAATTTACTAACTAAAGCAGGTATTGAATTTAAACCTAAAGAAATAGAAGAATTTGTTGATAAATATAAATCCGCATTAAAGCTTAAAAAAGAAGCATTTAATAGATTTGAAATAGTTAAAGGGGAAGATATAAGAAAATGGTACTTTAGAGATAGTTATGAAAAAGAAGAAGGAACATTAGGTAATTCTTGTATGAGATATGATAAATGTCAAAAATTTCTCGATATATATGTAGAAAATGATACAGTATCACTTATTATACTAAAAAGTAAAACAGATAATGAAAAAATAATTGGTAGAGCAATACTTTGGGACGCAACACTTGTAAATAGTAAAGATGAAAAAGATGATACTGATATAAAATTTATGGATAGAATCTATATAATTGATAGTGCAGATACAGAATTTTTCAAACAATTTGCAATAAAAAATGGATTTCATTATAAGAATAAACAAGACTATTCTACAACTCCATTGGTTTTTAATGGTAAGATATTATCTGATGATGAAAGTTTAATTAGAGTCTCTGTAATATCTGGTGAGTATAATTATTATCCTTATATGGATACTGTTAAATTTTATAATAGTGAAGATGGTATATTAACTAATGATGATTCTGACAGTCATGAATTTGAGCTCACTGATACTGATGGTGGTAATGGTTCTTGTTCAGAATGTGGTGGAAGTGGTAATGTAGAATGTAGTAATTGTGATGGAGATGGTGAAGAATCTTGTGATGATTGTTCAGGCAATGGTGAAGTAGGATGTCATGAATGTGATGGTGAAGGAAGTATAGAGTGTAGTAATTGTGATGGTGAAGGAGAAATAGAATGTAATGAATGTGATGGACATGGGGATTTAGAGTGTGATGAATGTGATGGATCTGGTGAAGATTCTGATGGTAATGAATGTAGTAACTGTTCGGGTAATGGTAGAGTAGATTGTAACAGTTGTGATGGTAAAGGTAAAGAAGATTGTAATAGATGTGATGGCAACGGTAAAGAAGAATGTAGTGAATGTAGTGGACACGGAGAAGTAGAATGTTCATCTTGTTATGGTAGAGGTGAATATGAATGTCGTCGATGTGATGGATCTGGTCGAGTAGATTGTTATGAATGTAACTAAAAATATAATTTAACCCTCTTTTTTAAGAGGGTTAAACTTTTTATAACTTTTACATAAAACTATATGGAAGAATTTTATTTTGTGATAAAAGAAAAATTTAATGGTCGTTTTGAAATAGATAGACCAGTTCATTATAATGAATATACTTTTTTACCGATTATTATTATAAAAGATAATCTCGACAATCTAAGATATAAATTTCAACCACAAAGTGCATCAACCGACTATACTAATTTTTTATTAAATGAATTAAATAGAATAGTAGTTGAGAAAAGAGAAGAAACAATAAATTACATATTAAATAAATGATAACAATAATAGCAGCAGCGGGTGAAAACAATTCACTTGGAAAAGATAATGATTTAGTTTGGCACTTACCAAATGATTTTAAGAGGTTTAAAGAACTAACATCAGGTAACTATATACTTATGGGTAGAAAGACCTTTGAGAGCTTCCCTAAACCTTTACCGAATAGAAAACACCTTATTATTACAAGACAAAAAGATTACAAAGTACCTGAAAACTGTTTTGTATTTGATAGTATCTCTAAAGCATTAGACTTTATACCATTTACTGGAACAATAGATAAACCAACTACTGATGTTTGGATAATTGGTGGTGGTGAAATCTACCAACAATCTATGGATATTGCAGATAAAATTGAACTAACTAGAGTTCATTCATCACCTGATGCAGATACATTCTTTCCAGAAATTGGAGATGAATGGTTTTTAACTACAAAAGTATCAAACACAAAAGATGATAAACATGAATTCGATTTTACTTATTTAACGTATGAGAGATTATGATAGAAAAGAATTAGGAATTTAACCAGCCATTCTTGCATAATTTTTAACCTGTTGTTGAGTTCTCTCATCTGGATTAGATATAGAAAAATATTTAACTACATTCGGATCTTTAAAATTACTCATCAACTCTTTATTACTTAAACTAACATCACGTAAGTCTAATCTTTTCATATTATGATAAGTACCTTTACATCTTTTTATTGATAAGTCTGATAGATTTTCTTTATATAACCAATAAGGTATTTTAATATATGAAAAACCTTCTTTTCCTTCAACTGAACTTATTACTTCTATTTTAGATTTAGGTAAAGTAATATTATGTATAGTTACTGAATAAGGTAAAGCATTATCACCAAAAGTTGCAGTTTCACTACCAAATTCTTTAATATTTAAAAGACTAATAGAATCATCTGTTTCACCAGTAATAAAGTAAGAACCAATAATAGCTTTTTCATCTGGTAAGTAAACTGAGTTATTGAAATCTAACTCTAAATCATCACCACTTAACTTATTACTATAAATATTTTTAACTGGTTCAATAACTTTTGGTAATACCGGTTCAAATTCTTTTAAAAAGTCAACTATTATACCATGAATTTTTTCATCTGGATTTTCATCATTAACATAAACAATATATTTTTCACCAGCACCTAAAACTGTATAAGTATTCGACTCACCTGGTTTAGTCCATTTAGAATATGTTTGTGGGGATTTAGGTCTTTCGTATTTAGGTCTTTCGTATGCTTCAAATATTTTAAACTCTTTAATAAATTTCATAATAAGATATTACTTTTTATGTATATATTATTTTTGGAAAGTCTAAATAAAATAGGTATCTTTGTTTATAATATATAATTATATGAAAATGAAAAGATTTTTAGACTTTTTCAAAAAAGAAAAACAAGTAGAAAAAGAAATACCATCGGAAGATGTAGTATTTAATGTTGATAATTTTAACAAATGGTTTAATGACTTGAACAACAATGCAGTTTATGCTCATCCTGGAATATTTCTAAGACTAGATAAATTATCAGAAAGTCATATTACGGATTATTTAGAAAAATGTTATGATATAAAAAATGGTGGTGCTTTTCTTTGGTCTAAACCAACAAGTGAAATGATTAGAATCTTTTGTGATGAAATTAGAGAAGATTGGAGAAATAAATTAAACAAATAAAAATATGAATAAATTAGAATTACGTATGTATGGTTTAGTACCATATAATATTAGTCCGATCCAACAAGGAATTCAGTATGGACATGCCGTTGTAGAGTATGGAAATGAAAATTCAAAAAATGAAGAATATAAATTATGGTCTAAAATCTATAAAACATTTATCATTCTAAATGGTGGTACTACAAATAAAAATGTTGATAATTTAGGTACTATGAATCAACACTTACAAACATTAAGAGATAATAATGTTTTATGTAGTACCTTCTTTGAACCAGATTTGGGTGACCAATTAACATCTGTTGTTTTTATAGTAGATGAAAGAGTCTTCAATAAAGAAAAATGGCCGGAATATGATGGTCTTTGGTATGATGAAGATGGTAAAGTATTTACATCAGGTAAGTGGGATAGAAAACCAAACGAATATGAATATAGAGCTTGGTTGGAAAACTTTTCAAAAGATGAAAAAGAGGTAGAAAAAATTCTATTTCTAAGAAATTTTCTTAAATCATTTAGATTAGCTTAAAAAAAATATAATAATATGAAAATTAAATTTGATATGCATTAAGGTCGCCAAAAAGACTTTAATGTATTATGAAAAAAAACAGAAAAAAACTGAACAAATGTTCAAACTCAAGAGAGTATAAAATCACACAAACTAAAATACAGTATGATTACTGCTTTATTTGTGCTAAACGAGCAGGTAGTTATTATTATGACTGTTCACCAATGACCTCTAAACGAGCAGGTCGTCATGGTAGTGGTAAAATTGTATCAACGTTTGATGCCAGAGAATTTAGAACGTGGAAACACACAAGAAAAAAACAATGGAAGTAAAAATTTAAGAGAGGTCTAAACCTCTCTTTTTTATTTCTATATAATAAGTATGGAAAAAGAAATAGGAGATTTATTTAGAACTGGTGATTTAGTAATTACATTAAAACAATATAATCCTGACATATATTATTATGGTATAGTAACTGATATAATTGATAAAGAAGGCAATTCATATAATGAGTATAAAATAATTACAGGATATGGAGATTTAAATTCAAAAGTTGACGTTGTACTTAGAATTATTGGAGAGAAACCAGAATATCAATTAGATGTAACTTATATAGAAAACCAATTTACAGTTAAAAAAAATCCACATAGTGTTCATCTAAGAAATCCTTATAAAGAAATTAAAACTTGTGAAAAACAAATAGAATCACTCAAAAGACAAATAGAATTTCTTAATAAGAATAAGAATTTAGATGATAAAATTAATGAGATATTAAACTAGTTTCTTACTACTATTTTTAATTTACCTTCAGTTACATAACTATCTTTATAAACTCTTTTTGGGAATTTCTTCAATAAATCAAATACTTTTTTACTATATTCATCTAACTTAGATTCATATGAAGTCCCTGATGTTAGAATACTTTTTAAATTCTCTCTTGTGATATTTAACATTAATTCATACCCATCAAGATGCTTTATTAAACCAGGTATTATATTAAGTAACCCATGATTATCGAAATAAACTTTGGTTTCAGGATAATCTTTTTTCTCTATCAAATCAATAGGAAAATATTTATTAAACTGTCCAAACCTAATATTACCTTCTGATAAATCTATACTTTTAGAAAATAAACCTGGATAATTAATTTTATCTTCGACAGGAACAAATTTTAATAACTTATCCTTATCAGGACAACTATCAGGTCTTCCTAAAATATAGTTTAAAAATAATACTCTATAATAAAATCTATTTCTATGATTATCATTAAGGAAGTTAACAGAATCTTCATTATAAATTTTATTAAATCTATCCGATAGTTTAGTAGTAACTTCCTTAGTTTTAGTAAACCTTTCATTAGGAATAGGTTTAGTAAAATCTATATAGTTATAGTTTGCTGAACTACTTGCTAAAAAGTTACTTATATAAATATTTGTTGCATAATCAACAATAACTTGGTCTGACCAAATATCTAAACCTGCATCAATTGCATCCGCTGATAAACTACTTCTAAACATATTAGGATTTACCATACTTTGTGTCCATAGTTCATGTTCTAACATATATTTCATTAATCGTGAATCTACTTTATTACAATCTTCTTCAGTAATTAATTTTGAACCATAAAAATATTTATTAATCAGAGATTTTAATATAACCACTTTCGCACTATTAAGTGATCTATTGACTAATCCATTTTTTGTTGCTCTTCTGTATCCAAATACATCAAATAATTTAACAATCAATTTTGAAATCTCTTTTTTATTTTCAACAGTTAAATTCTCTATCAATAATTTTAAACTCTCTGTCGTAGTTTTTGAATTGATATTATCAATATCCACCATATCAACTTTTTTAACTTCTGGTAACAATTTAGTTGTTGTTAATGAATTTTCTTCCAATACTCTTCTCAATTCGTTACTTGCACTACCATCTAAAATATTGTGTGCTGCATATATAGCACCACTTTTTTCTAGTGTAAATCCAATTTTAAATGTAGGATCGAACTCATCTTTAGTATAATCATATAAGATATATTGTAATCTATTTTTAGTATAAGAATTCCATTGACCCGAACCTAATATACACCAAGAAGTATCAGAACCCAATACATTAATATCCGATAAACTATCAACTTTAACAACTATGATATTATCATTTTCAAATACTATATCACTTTTAATATCATTAATCAATTCTTTAACCTGTTCTTTACTATTTTTAGGATCTTTACTAAAAACTTTCATAGCAGATAATAAAGAGTCACTGTCTTTATATCTTGATACTTTAGATAAAAATGTTTGTAAATCTTCTTTATTAGAAACTTTTAAAAATATATTATAATTAGTCTTATTATTTAATATTAAGTTTTTGGCCATTTTCTTTTGTTCACTCGGAAATTTAGAAATTAAACCATTAACCGTTAAATCATTATTAACCGATATAATTTTATCAAGTGACTTCTCATAACTAAGTTTAGAAATATCAATAGTAGTATTCCTAGATTTTAGGTCAGTTATCTTTTTATATAATTCTTCCAAATCTTCGTACGCAACATTTTCATCCATAAGATATTCGGTAAATTTACCAATATATCCTAAATTTTTAGATAATAAAACTTTCAATTTATCAAATGCTACCATTTTTTTACTAATTATAGACTTTGCTTGGTCCATATTTTCATTTATAAATCCACTATATTTCTTAATTATACTCATA
>Ga0129318_10000047_pt1 | contig 12468 bp, 26 predicted proteins | sample CPB1_08_DNA_FD_94475 | JGI IMG/M metagenome (GOLD analysis project Ga0129318, IMG submission 94475) | Freshwater to marine salinity gradient microbial communities from Chesapeake Bay, USA - CPBay_Spr_0.1_0.8_DNA | ecosystem: Environmental > Aquatic > Marine > Coastal | place: USA: Chesapeake...
CAACTTATATCAAATAGAGAAAATTGCTCAAAAAATAAAAAAAATAAAACAAGTTTATATGTTGGTGTTTGTTGGTATAAAAAAACAAATAAATGGCTTTCATGTATCAGAATAAATGGCAAAAAAAAACATTTAGGATTATATAAAAATGAAATTGATGCACATTTTGCTTATAAAAACGCTTTATTAAATGAAAAATACTGAATATAAAATTAAATCTCGTAAATGCAAAATTTGTAACGAAGTTTTTACTCCAAACAGACCTTTAATTCCTGTTTGTTCCCCAAAATGTGCGATTGAGTATTCAAACAAATTAAAAGCAAATAAGGCTAAAAAAGAAAAAAGTATCTTAAAAGAAAAGTTAAAAACGCACAAAGATTATTTAAGTGAGTTGCAAAAGATTTTTAATACTTACATTAGGGAGAGGGATTTATATTTAGGTTGTATTTCATGCGGAGCCGAGTTTAAAAGCAAATACGATGCTGGTCATTATTTTAGCGTTGGAGCTTATCCAAATTTAAGATTTAATACAGATAACGTTCACGGTCAATGCGTAGCTTGTAACCAACACCGACATGGAAATATAAACGAATATTCGATAAGGTTACCAGAAAGGATTGGAGAGGATAAATTTAATAAGCTCCTGGATCAAAGAAACGTTCAAACAAAATTATCAATTCCGGAGATTGAAGTGTTAAAAATAAAATATAGAGAGCTTACTAAAATAATTCAGAATGAACGAAATTGAAATCATAGCGATAAACTTAAATACAGGCGAAATAATCAAAAAAATAATGACTCAGGATAGTTGGATCGTATTTCATAAAACAAAGCGTAAAAAAGGCTTTATTTACATCCCTTATAAAATTGGTTTTAGTCAATTTAAAATAAATATGTAAAAAGTTTTTTAATTAGAATAAAATTTTTATATTTGGCACATGATTGGCTTCTCACTTTACCCAGTCTAAAGATATTAAACAACGGTTATAATGAAAAACGAAGTGAGAAGCGTTTGGATTTATAGCCGTTTATGTTTTAATAAAATAATTATATTATGGCAAAGGAATTACCTTATTTTCAATTTGAGCCAGCCGAGTACTTAACAAAAGACATTTCATTTTGTACTTTATCCGCTCAGGGTTTATTTATTAATATTTGCTCTTATTATTGGCAAAGGCAATGCGATTTATCTAAAATTCAATTCTTAAAAAGGTTTAATTATAAGGAAGAGTTTGAGGAGCTTTTAACAGAGGGAATAATTGATTTGGAAGACGATAAAATTATTATTAAGTTTCTTGACAATCAATACTTTAATGCAACTTCTAAAAGCTCAGTTAATAGTTTGAACGGTGCAAAAGGAGGAAGACCAAAAAAGCAAATAGAAACCGAAATAAAAGCGAATCAAAACCCAATTGAAAGCGAATCAAAAGGCATAAGAGAAGATAAGATAATAAAAGATGAAATAATAGAAAATAAAATAATAAAAAAAGAAATATTACCGGCTTCGCCTAAATTCTCTTTTTTAGGTAGTTTAATTGATTATGGTTTCGATAGGCAATTAGTTGAGGATTGGCTTAAAGTACGAAAAACAAAAAAAGCAACTAACACCGAAACAGCTTATAAAAATTTTATTGCAGAATTAGAACAAAGAACTTGCAACATAAACGAAGTTTTAGAAATTTGTGTTGAGAAAAGTTGGAGCGGTTTCAAATGGAGCTGGGTTGATAATTTAAAACAAACAAATACTTTTAACAATGGAAGAGTCGAAAAAACACCTGAGCAACTTGCAAATGACATCTTTAATTCAGAAACGGCAAGAAACTTTAAATTTAGCTAAGGCAATAATTACAAAAAATGTAAACTTAGGTTTTTACGAATTGGATTTATCAATTGATAAAACTTTGGATAAACCAATTATGAGATCTACTTTTAAAAACGAAAATTCTCAAATTGGATTTACAATAGTTGGAATATTAGTTAACCGTTTTATTGACTCTTTTGGTTTTAGCACTAAATTAAACGAATCTCAATTGGAAATATTGACTTGCGATACAATTGAAAAGTTTACTTACGAAAGTTTAGAAGATATTGTTTTATTCTTTAAACTTGCCAGGAGCGGAACGTTTGGAACTACAAAGCGAGGAGTTGATAGCAATTTAATATTTGGCGAATGGTTCCCGATGTATATGGAAATGAAAGCAGAAGCAAGGGAGCGAGAACAATTAAAACAAAAGAAACAAACTGAAGAGAGTTTGCTAAGTATTGAAGACGTAAAGAATTCATACGAAAAAATAAAGCCAAACAATTCATTTCGGGACCGGGTGTTAATTTACATTGATAAAATTACAGACGGAATAAATAGATTAGAGCTTGAGGATTTAATACAAGCCTGGAGCGAAGACGAACAAAAGAAACCTTATTTAAGAGATTTAAAAGCAAAAAGACTAAATATAAAATAATCATGAAAACACTTGAAAAAATTATCGACATTGTAAACAAATTTTTATTTGGAAATAAAAAAAACGTTACTCACAAACATTTTTAAAATGAAAGCACAAGAATTAAGATTAGGAAATTATATAAATGAAATCGGAGTAGATTTTGATTATAACGGCAACAAAATTGATGACGGAACTTTTGAAGTCATAAAAGTTGATATTGATGTTTTAAAAGATATTTTAGAATGTTGGGAAGTTTATTATAAACCAATACCGTTAACTAAAGAATGGTTGATAAAATTAGGATTTAGTTATGCAATTGGGTGGGATGATTTTGAATACTTACATAAAGACGGAGTTCATATTTATTTTTGTAATGACGGTACAAATAAATGGTTTGAGTATGAAATGGAATTTAAAGTCAAATCGATTCATCAATTGCAAAACCTACATTTTGCACTAACAGGAATAGAATTAATATGAAAATAAAAAGACACGCATTTTTTAGTAAAAAATTTCAAGGATTAGGATTTATAATTGATTTTAACGTTCCGCAAGTAATGAATTATACATACTGCGTAATTCACTTAAAATTTATATTTTTTGGAGCTTGAATAATAATAAAAGACAAATAAATGAAAACAGAAGAAATCAAAACAGAATCAAAACCAACAGACCAATATTTTACTGCAATTGAAATATCCGAAATGTGCGGAGTAAGTTATGGATGTATAAAAGAACGGATCCACCGGCTTGAAATATTTCCGGATGCAATAAAAGGAAAAGCTCGATTTTTTTCAATGGAAAAGGCTCAGGCAATTATTAGCCAAATAAAATACAAAAAAAGAACATATTACCAAATATTTGAATCAAAACTAAATTATGATAACTAACCTACAATTAAAGCTGGAGCAATTACTTAAAAAACAATACAATTTGTATTTAAAAGGCTCAAATGACGAAAAATTAAACGATCAAATAAGATCAATACAAAAACAATTAAGAGAAAATAAAAGTTAATTTATGAAACTGAATAATACTATTATAAACCAAATCTTTGCTCAGGCAGGAATTAAAAATCATAGACTTTTAAATAAGCACCATTCTCAATACAATGAAATGGATATAGAAGTTTTAAAATGTATTAGCCAAGGTAAAAAAGTAAAAAATAATTACTACATTCCAAAACGTGAAATGAAATATAAACAAGTTTTAAGACTTGAAGACGGATATATATTTGAATCAGTTGCTGAATGTGCAAATGAAACAGGATACTCAAAGCAACAGATTTATAATTTTATAAATAATAATAAAATTGAAGAGAATAGAATTTTTATGTATTTAGAGGATGACGAATAAAACGCAAATGAATAGAATTGAAAAACAACTTAGGCTGTATAAACATTATTTAAAAACTTGCCGAGTTGAATACGTTACTAATCTTTGCAAAGAGATTATAAAATTAGAGGATCGCCTGGACCTATTTAGGCAAATGACAGAAACGGAAATAAAAAACAAAGTTGACTTTCAATATATAATTGTACAAAGCAAAGCCAATAAATTAAATTTATAAATTATGAAACAAACTGCTACTCATTTAATTGCAAAAGAACTAAAGCCTATTATTGAAAATTTATCAAATGGTTTTTATAGATCTCAAAAAGAATTTACAAAAGATTGGGAAAGCGTTTTTTATAAAGCTTATTTATTAGAGACAAAAAATTTAGTTGATAGTTGGTACGATTGCAAATTATCAATTATAAATAAAATACCAACAACAGGGGAACAATATTTAAATGAAAATTATGAAAAAGATTGAAAAGAGACACGAAAATATTTTCGAGCAGGAAAAGAGATTAAAAAAAGAGGCTAAGGAATTAGCAGAAAAACACAAAGATTTAAAACCAATTAAGTACGATTTAAAAAAATGACACTAAAAGAAATGTTTTCTGCATTACTTCCATTTTATAATGTGAATGATAATAATAACAAATCAATCCAATGCGAAAAGATAGCAGATGATTACGCTATTGAATTTGCCGAATGGTGTTTACAATTAGTTCAATATTGCGAAACTATTAAGTCAATAAGATACTATAATTATTTACATGGAATTGAAGTTTACACAAATTTAGAATTATTAGAAATATTTAAAAAAGAAAAAGGATTATGAAAAACCAAAACAACACATTACACGCAAATTTAGTTTATAACAAAGATCAAAAAGTTGGAATTGCTCCAATTGGATATGATCCAGCATCAAAATTAATTATTAATGGTGAAATATGGAAACCTGTTAAAGGTTATGAAGATTATTACCAAATAAGCAATTTAGGAAGATTGGTTTCTTTAAATTATAAAGGAAATGGTTATAGAAAATTATTAAAAACAAATATTAATAAAAATGGCTATGAGCAAGTTAGATTAAATGTGAATAAAATTGGAAAAAATAAAAAAATACATAGATTAGTTGCTGAAGCATTTTTGTTAAATTCTAAAAATAAAAAATGTGTTAATCATAAAGATAGCAATAGATTAAATAGAGGTTGGGATATGCAAAAAATAATTGAAACACCTATTAATAAAAAACATACAAAAAAATAAAAAAAAGTTGATTTATATTTGGTAATTAAAAAATATTTATTAATTTTGGTAAATAAATTAAAAAAATAAACAAAACAAAAAATCAAAATCAAATGAAAAACATTCACGTATTACCAACAGACAAACCAAGTAGATTATTTGTTACAGATGGTAAACTTTTTAATTATCATAAACCTCAAAAAGGAGATGGAATTAAAATCATTAACCAAAACATCTACATCACTTCTGATGAGCCTGCTTATCCATACGCTTTGCATTTAAAAAACAGAGAGGTTTTTAAAACACGAGCAGTTGGCTCTAATTCTTTGGAATTATACCACGACAAAGGATTTAGTTATCCAGAAGAATGCAAAAAAATCATACTAACAACAGACCAAGACTTAATCAAAGATGGTGTACAAGCTATTGATGATGAGTTTTTAGAATGGTTTGTTAATAATCCGAGTTGTGAGGATGTTGAGGTTAAAACCGATAAGGTTTATAATAAAATTTGTGACAATATTTCATATTACAAAATCATCATTCCAAAAGAAGAATCTAAACAAGAAACACTTGAGGAAGCTATAAGAAAAGAATATAAATTCAGAATTGGATCTCATTCATTTAATAATCCTGTCGATATAGGCGGTCAAGAAGAAATAATTGAAGAAAGCTTTAAAAATACTTATTTAGGAGAGAAAATATCTTTTAATTCTGATATTGGTAAGGCTTTTAAATTAGGTTATAATCTTGCAAAAGAACAAGACAAGAACAGGTATAGCTACGAAGATATGAAAAAAGCTTACCATTGTGGTAGATTATATCAAGGAAGAGAAGGGGATACTACTTTTGAACAATTCATTAGAACAACTTAAAAACAAATAAGATATGAAACCAAAAGAAAAAGCAAAAGAGTTAGTTCGTAAAATGGCTAATTATCAAAGCCGTGTATTTCTATCTAATTCTCCTGATTTAGCAAAAGAATATACTAAACAACACGCATTAATAGCAGTTGATGACATATTGAATATAAATTCAGTAGAAAAGAGAGGTTACCCATTATATTTGGTTTATCCAAAGATGGTATTCAATTGCCCTCCTAATTTATTTAAACTATTACCAAGAAGAATAACCGCAAATTGCAAAGTAATTTTTATTAACAATGAAACAAACTAAAACAATGAAAAACATTTATGTATTACCAACAGACAAACCAAATAGGTTGTATCTATTTGAAGAAAGATTAATATTAGGAGATTTAGTAACTGTTGTATTTAAAAATTCAGGTGCGGTTAATCAAAACATCTACATCACTTCTGATGAAGAAATTAAAGAGGGAGATTATGTTATTAATTCTGCAGCTTTATATGTATTTCAACATTATTTTGCAGAAGGTAATCTTTATAAAGAATGCAAAAAAATAATCCTAACAACAGACCAAGACTTAATCAAAGATGGTGTACAAGCTATTGATGATGAGTTTTTAGAATGGTTTGTTAATAATCCGAGTTGTGAGGATGTTGAGGTAGATACTTATGTACATTCTACTGAAAATGCTTCAACTATACTTTATGGTGCAATCATTCCAAAAGAAATAGGTTTTAAAGTGGAAAATGGTAAAAGAACAAAAACTTTTTATTCAAAAGAAGAACCTAAACAAGATTTAGAAAAAGAAATGTTTGATTTGGAACAAGAACTTGATATACCATCAAATTTAAGATGGCACAATTCTAAACCTAAACAAGAAACACTTGAAGAATATGACATTAAAGATAATAAAATAATGTTATTAGAAGAAGATTTGGAATGTGTTAATATGTATCTTGATGATTTAAAATTACCAAGAACGGACAATAAAGATAATGAATATTCAATTGTAGGTAGGATTAAAAGACTTCAAGAAATAATGTATAGTGAGGAAGATATTAGTATAGCAATTGCTATGTATTTAGAAAATAAATCATTCTCTGAAATTATTAAACAACTTAAAAACAAATAAGATATGGAACTTTATTTAGGATTGATAAAATATAGACCAAATGTAGTTTGGGTAGAGATTTACAAGCTAATAAAGGCTGATTCAATAGAAAATGCCGAAATTAAGCTAAAAGATTGGGCGGATAAAAACGTACATTGTCAAGATGTATTGGTAATTGTAACAGAAACAATTTAAAAACATTTAAGATATGGAAACAGCAGAATTAAAAACATTGTGGAAAGTCGCAAAATCATTTTGGATTACAGGATTTATATTTTGGTTATTAGAAACTATTGTATTTTTAATTATTGAGGGTTGGCACATTAAAGCAACGCATCCAATAGAAATAAATTGCGATAATATAGTTTCATATATGTGGGAATTTGCATTGAATTTGACAGTTGTAACTTCTATTTATTTTTTAATTAACATAAATAAAAACAAATAAGATATGGTAACAATAAAAGGGATAGGTTCTTTTTTAGCAATAATTGGAATAATTATGATTTTATTAGGAAAACAATTTAAAAACAAATAAGATATGACAGCAATTGATATTTTAGTGGCAATACCATTTTTTTTAATGGTTTTATGCTTTATAGCAATGGAAATAAACGAGATAAAATACCAAAAATCAAGAGATAAATATATCGAATGGATTGGTAAGGATTGGGATAAAATATTCACAAAAAACAAATAAGATATGACAAGTATTATAAGTGGTTTTTTAGGAATTATTGTAGGATTAATTATAGTTTTACTTATTGCTCATAAATTTAAAAACAAATAACCCCGATTGCAAGGATAATTGCTACAAAAATTATGGAAAATTTAACATCAGGAACATCACAAACTTACACAAACGACCCATTAATTACTACAGGAATAGTATATACAGGAACAGGAGGAACAACTGATGGTTTTATGTGGAGCACACCAACAAGATTACAAGTAAATGAACGAATAGATAGTATCGAGATGATTTATGAAGAAACATCACTTGCAACTTTAACTATCCATCCTTCCCAACCACCTAAAAAGAGATATTTTAAAATTATTTTTAGTTGTGTAGATGGTAAGTGGAATAAATCTGAAAGGATATACGGAGAAAAAATTGAACGTGAAGAATATTTTGAATTTAAAAACAAATAAGATATGAAAACACAAGAATCAAGATTACAAGAAATTAAAGTAGAATTAGACAATTCAAATTCAAGGCTATATAATTTATCAAATGAGCTTTATGAACAAACCGCAAATCTTTGTGGAGAATTTAACAGACCTATAAGTACGTCATTAGAAAATAAAAAAATAGGTGATTTTTATTTAGATATTTTTAATGCTCAAATAGGATTTCAAATAGCTATTATTGAAGAAATTGAAAATACGTTAAAGTATTTAAAAAACGCAACAAATAAATAATATAAAACAGGCAAATAACGTCGATAATTGCCGGTATTATAAAAGTGGTTAAATAAAATAAAACAACCCTTATCAAAACAATTCAAAAAAAATACTACATTTGTATTGATTTTGAATTATGTTTTGGTTAACATGGTGAAATAGGGGTTGTTTACTTTGAACGCCCCTATTTTTTTAATAACCTTAAAACAAATAAATTATGATTAACTTTTTTAAAACACGAAACAGATTTGAATTAGATAAACCAACTAATCAAACAGCCGAAATCCTTTTTGAACTATTAAACAAAAATACGGCTTCAAGATCTGAGTTAATGGAAATGACAGGCTGTTTGAACGTCACTGCAATCATTTCTAGATTAAGATTAGACCACGAAATAGAAATTAAGTGTAATTTTAGAGATGTACTTAATAAACATGGAAGACCAGTTAAATTTGGAATCTATAACTTAATTGACAAAACAGACGCTTTAAATAAATATAATACAATAAATAAAAGATAAATGGCACGACCAAGCGAATACAACTTTGAAATGTGCAAAGACATTTGTAAGGAAATAGCAAACGGAGCAAACATAAAAGCTGTCTTAGCATCTAAAAAAGAATATCCAACATTCCAAACGTGGTGCAATTGGAAAAGAGAGCACAACGAATTATTTGACTTGTACACACGTAGTATTCAAGACAAAGCCGATTCTGTCGATGCTCAAATGGACGAAATTTGGGAGGGTTGCAGGCTTGGAAAGTACGATCCGTCAACTGCAAGGATCTTAATTGATACTTTAAAATGGAAAGCGGCTAAGTATTATCCGAAAATGTACGGAGACAAAGTTCAACAAGAACACTCTGGCGAAGTCACAACAAATATTATTAGCTTAGGAAATGGAATAAAACCGGATGAGGTTAATAAGTAAACAAGAAAACGCAGTTTATTATTTAAAAGATAATGTAACAAAAGACATTATTTATGGAGGAGCTGCCGGAGGTGGAAAATCCGCTTTGGGTATTCTTTGGCTAATTGAACAATGCCAAAAGTATCCAGGGACTCGTTGGTTAATGGGGAGAGCTAAATTAAAGGCTTTAAAAGAAACAACGTTAAATACTTTCTTTGAGCTTACTACAAAGCTCGAATTATCAAATCAATTTCATTATAACTCTCAATCCGGAGTAATAACTTGGAATAACAAAAGCGAAATTCTTTTAAAGGATTTATTTTTGTATCCAGCCGATCCAAACTTTGACGGATTAGGTTCTTTGGAGATAACAGGAGCATTTATTGACGAATGCAATCAAATAACTTATAAAGCTTGGCAAATTGTAAAATCTCGTATTAGATACAAATTAAACGAGTATAATTTGACGCCTAAAATTTTAGGAACTTGCAACCCGTCAAAAAATTGGGTTTATAATCAATTTTATTTAAAAGATAAAAATAATACAATTGAAAGCGACAAAAAGTTTATCCAAGCTTTACCAAAAGATAATCCACATTTACCAGGATCATATTTAGAGTCACTTTTATCACTTGACGAGAATAGTAAACAACGTTTATATTACGGAAACTGGGAGTATGATAACGACCCTTCAAAACTTATTGATTTCGATAAAATACAGAACGTTTTTACAAACGAATTTATTGAGGGAGGTCAAATGTATATTAGTGCGGATATAGCTCGTTTTGGATCTGATAAAATGGTTATTTGTGTTTGGTCCGGTTTTAGAGTTGTGGATATAATTTCTTTAAACAAATCCTCAATTGTAGAAATTGCTCAACTTATAAGAGAGTTGGCAAACAAATACAAAGTAACGATGTCAAACGTAATAATTGACGAGGATGGAGTTGGAGGAGGGGTTGTTGATATGCTAAAAGGATGCAAAGGATTTATAAACAACTCAAAGCCTTTATTAGTAGAAAATCAAATTGTACAATACCAAAATTTAAAAACGCAATGTTATTTTAAATTAGCCGAATTAATACAAAGCAATCAAATTTATATTAAGTGCCAAGAACAAACAATAATTGACGACATAACAAAGGAGCTCGAAATGGTCAAACGAGATAAGATTGACAGCGATGGAAAGCTCCGAATAATATCAAAAGAAATGGTAAAACAATCAATCGGAAGGTCGCCCGATTATAGCGACGCATTAATGATGAGAATGTATTTTTGTTTTGAACAAACATTTTTTACGTTTTAATATTTTTTTTTTTAATATCTTTGACGTATGAAAGAGACAATCAACAATATACTACAAAATTTAACTGGCAAGTTAATGGGAAAAAATGTTTATAATGAAGCATTTTTTAGTTACTTAGGAGCTGGATATACATCTTACGATGTAGATAATAAAACTTATATCAATAAAGGATACAATACAAACCCAGATGTTTTTGCCTGTATTACTCAAATGGCAACTAAAACAGTTTCGGTTCCTTACGAGGTTAAAATTGTAAATGATAAAGAAAGTTATAAAAAACTTAAGAATTTCCAAAAGGCAACTTCTGGAAATTTTGACTTTATACAGCAAATCAAAAAAGCAAACTTACAACGCAAATCTTACGATGAGGTTGATTTGGCTTTTCCTATGGAGCAACCGAATGCAAATCAAACGTGGAGCGATGTTTGGGCTTTATATAAAACTTACATGAAACTAACAGGAAACTGTTATTTTTATTTGTTAAGTCCAGAGGAGGGAGCTAACGCAGGGGTGCCAGTTCAATTATATGTTTTGCCAGCACATTTGATGCAAATTGTATTGAAGCCTAAGGCTAACATGTTAAGCACTGAAAGTCCTATTGATCACTATGTTTTGATTGAGGGGAACACAATGATTAAATTCATGGCTAAGGATATAATTCATATTAAATATTCAAATCCAAACTTTGATCTTTCAGGATCGCACTTATACGGAATGTCTCCATTAAGAGCCGCTTTAAGAAACATAAATAGTTCTAATAGTGGAATTGACCTAAATGTAAAAACTTTGCAAAATGGAGGAGCTTTTGGCTTTATTCATGGAAAGGGTACTCCTTTGTCAGTTGATCAGGCAAACAGTTTAAAAGAACGTTTAGTTGAAATGGATGCAAGTCCGGAGAGATTGAGCCGAATTGCTGGAGCAAGTGGGGAATTAGCATTTACTAGAATATCTTTGACAACAGATGAATTGAAGCCGTTTGACTATTTAAAGTTTGATCAAAAAGCAATTTGCAACGTTTTAAACTGGCCGGATGAGTTATTGAATAATGACGGGAAATCTAAATTAGGAAGTACCGACACAAACCAAGCTCGCAAACAAGCCATTACAGACAATATTTTGCCGGACCTTGTTTTATTACAAGACTCTTTAAATAAAAACTTTATTAAAAAGTTCAAAGGATACGAGAACGCTGTAATTGAGTGGGATGTTGACGACTTGCCAGAGATGCAAGAGGATATGTCTAAAAAAATGGAATGGTTAAGTAAAGCACCATTAACTCCAAACGAAGTCCGTCACGCTCTTAAATATGATATGATCATGGAAGATGGAATGGATACTGTTTGGGTTGATAGCAATAAGCAAAGAATTACAGACGTTTCAATGACGGCTTTTGATGCTGCAAATACTATTTAATGATAAACTGGGAGCGATTGCAATATATGTACGAACGGAAAGCGTACAGAGTTGTGCAAAAGCACATCAAAAAGATTTTAGGGGAAATTCCTTTAAATAATATATCTTTATCAAATTATCAAATATTAGTTTACTCTAATATAACAGAGGATAAGATTAAAGAAATGTTTGTTGACATTTATACGACAGTAGGATATGACTACAACAAAAGAATAAAAAAGGAAATAGAACGCACAACAAAGAACGTTTTATTTTCGGATTCATTTTTACAAGATATTTTAGTATTTTTGTCCGGAGAGGGAGGAGCTAAAATAGTAAGCGTAAGAGGAACGTTAATTGAGGACATAATTAAAGCGATTGAGGATAAATTAAAGAACGATACGTCTTTAATAAATTTACAAAACGCAATTTATGAAATAGTGCAAAGGTCACAACA
>Ga0129318_10000048_pt1 | contig 12327 bp, 27 predicted proteins | sample CPB1_08_DNA_FD_94475 | JGI IMG/M metagenome (GOLD analysis project Ga0129318, IMG submission 94475) | Freshwater to marine salinity gradient microbial communities from Chesapeake Bay, USA - CPBay_Spr_0.1_0.8_DNA | ecosystem: Environmental > Aquatic > Marine > Coastal | place: USA: Chesapeake...
ACGATCTTGGTGACCTCGGTCAGGGTGTAGCTATCGCCGCGAGCCCGGCGTACCGGCGGGGCGTCAACCACTGACACGTCCAGGGTGGCGAAGTCCCTGGACGCGACCCGCAAGGATCGGCAGAGGATCCGGTGCGCCTTCAACACACTGCTCGGAGCCAGGGGCTGCTGGCACCTCGAGCAGCTGCTCAAGCCTGGGCAGTCGGCCCGCTCACAGGGGCGGCCAGTGGCCATCGCCGCGTAGGCCGCCTCGAGGTGGTGAGCGCGCAGCGTCGTGTCCAGCTTGCGCCGGCCCAGGAGCGGGATGAGGTGGTGGGTGATCATGCTGCTGTAAGCGTCGTAGGTGTTCTCACTGATCCGGGCTTTGCCTGAGGTCTCCAACCAGTGAGTCAGCCACTCCCCCACAGTCGGTGTCCTGCCCTCGGGCAAGCCGTGCGAGCGGACAGTGGCTTTCAGGTCAGTGAGGAGCTCGTGCGCCTCAGCCTCGGTCGCGGCGTACTTGGACTTGGACCGCTCCCGGCCGGACTCCTCGACGTAGCGCACCCGCGCGACCCAGCGACCATCGGAGGCACGACGGAACACGCTGCCCTCGCGGTTGGATCTGCGCAGCGCCATGCTCAGCTGCTCACTGGGGTCAGGCCGCGAGCTCCCGGAGCCGGAAGACCTCGCCAAGGGCGTCGGTCTGCTCCAGCGTCAGCGCCTCGATGGAATCCAGGACCAGCTGCAGGTCGGCATTCAGCCACTCGCTCAGCTCTGTGACGTCCTCGCACCACACCCCTGCGCCCAACAGCCGACACCAGGGGATCATGTCTCCGGCAGTGCAGGTCAAGTCCGTTGTGTTGCAAGCCGGTTCGCTGGACGTCACGTATCCCTCGTTCTCCATGCCTCACCGTAGGCCCGGGCTCCATACGAAATAGCATGGCCTACCCCTGCCACTCTGAAGCGGGTTGCTCGTAAAATGTTTCGCTGCGCAGCTGGCGTTGGGATGCGCTGCTACGCCGGATCTCTCGCAGATGCTGAGCCACAGAGTTGACTACGACGATGTCCCTGGACGTCAGGCCCCGGAGGTCTACCTCGGCGGCAGGGTCAGGCTGCTCACCAATAGCTGGGATCGGCTTGTAGCCGGCCGACGTCAAGATCGCGTTGGTCATACTCGGCGAGGCCCGCAGCGCCTGCGTCATCGTCAGCAGCGATGGGCGTGACGGGTGTACCAGGCGAGGCTTCTTTCCTTTGACGGGGACGAAGCCTTTTTCACAGACCCCCCAGAAGCTGTCGCTAAGCCCGGCGAGCGACGCGGCTTTGCGCGCGCTGTAGCCGCGACTGAGTCGCAGCTCTTGCAGGAGCTTGGACCAGCCGGGCGTCGCAGGCCGCGAACCCGTGTCAGTCATGGGACCAATCTTGCCCACCTGCACCCCGTGGCGATAGCGGACGAGTGCGGCATGGAGAGCATTCGGCCCTGATCTGTGCTGTGAGTCGAGGAGTGTATGGGTGTGTCTTTGCAGGTGAGAGCCCTTTTTGGGTCTCAGTGAAGATAACCGGAAATCACTCTGTCATGTAATGCACTAATCCGTTACGGTAGGGACTGTGCTGCTGCCCGAGCAGCGATGACCGACAAGGAGGACACCGTGGCATCCACACCCGACAAGGAAGACGCCCGAGCAGCTACCCACCGCGCCGACCACGAGCGCCGCAACCGCCTGGTGCTGATCGACAAGATCAACGCCGTGCTCGCCGCGCCCCACGCCGACGTCGACACCCTGAAGGCCCACATCAAGGCCGCATTGGACGGCGACCAGTGACCAACAACACCAGAGATACCCTGCCGATCCTGTGGATCACCGACCCCGTCACCGGCCGCATCAGCTACCAGCTCGACACTCTGCGGCTGCGTGAGGAGATGGTCCGGGCCGGCAAAAACCGCAAAGACATCCAGGTCGCCCTCGGCATGCAGCAGTCCGCGATCTCCTACATGTGCAACGGCCACCGCCAACCCTCGCAGGCAAACCTCGTCAGGCTCGCCGAGCTCCTGGGCCTGCCTGACTCCCGGCTGCTGCTCCGTCGTCAGGCTCCGGATGCAATATGTAACGCGCCGGTCCAAGATGAGGGGACAGACGCAGCATGACCGCACAGTCCCCCGAACTCACCCTGGAGCCGCTCGCCTACAGGATCCCCGAGGTGGCCCACCTCCTCGCCGTCAGCAAGCGGACGGTCTACGAACTGATCAAGGACGGCTCGCTGCCCTCCATCAAGATCCGCCGCGACCGACGCGTCACCCGCGCCCAGCTCGACCAGTACCTGCAGGAACGTTCCACCGCATAACCAGCACAGCCCAAAAAAAAGAGAGACCCCGACCCGGCCCAACTTCTGACGGTCAGAGCCGGACCGGGGTCCACACGCGAAACACGAAACTACGAAAGCAGGATCCCACAGTGAAGCACCCCGCAACAACCCACAGTCCCAACCTGATGGGCGCCACCCGGCATGGATGGCGCACCGACCGCCCCAACGGGTGCGTCATCATCAACCCCGGCCCCACCCAGGTCGTCGTCACCGAGTCCGACCTGATCCTCATGCTGTCCGACGTCCAGGACGCGCTCCCCGTGCTCGCCGACGTGGCAGGCCTCTGATGGGCGCGCTGAGTCTCAAGGACGCCAACGCCCGGTTCGCGTTCCTTAAGGCCGTGTCTGATGCCATCGCGGCCGAGATGGCCAGCAATCGCGCCGAGCACACTGCGCGCCTCGTGGAGCGGTACAAGGACGAGGGAACCAAGAGCTTCGACATCCGTCTCGGTGCGCTCAAGGTTGCCAACATTACGCTCACCGTGCCGAAGTCCACGACGACCGTGACCGACATGAGCGCGTTCGCTGAGTGGTGCGCCGACAACGCGCCCGATGCGCTGGTCATGGTTCCCGGTTTGCCCGCCATCGTCGTCCCCGCGGTTGCGGCCTACGTGATCCCACCAACGTCCGACCGTATCGAGGTCGACCCCAAGTGGGTGACCAAGATCCTGGCCACGACCCGCCCTGCCGATGACGGCGCTGTAGTCACCAGCGAGGGAGTGCTGGTCGACGGAGTTACCTACGCCGACGGTGGCGACCCGAAGAGCTTCTCCGTCCGGTACGAGACAGACGGCAGGGACGCCCTGGCGCTGGCATACCGGCGCGGCGAGCTCAACCCGCTCGCAGAGGGCACCGCGTTGCCTGCCATCGCAGCTGCACCCGCCACGCACGGAGAGGCGGCCTGATGACCACCACCGAGAACGCATCCACAGTCACCGCTGTTGCTCGTGTCGAGCAGGCCCACACCGACCTGACCATCGACGCAGGACAGTCCAAGTTCACCCCCATCCAGGTCGCCTCACTCGTCCAGCTCGGCGTTGCCGACGCCACCCCCGCCGACCTCGACGTGTTCTTTCACCGCTGCGTTAGCACTGGCCTTGACCCGTTCGCACGCCAGATCTACATGATCGGCCGCAAGCAGTGGGACCCCGTCACGAGGGAGAACACGGTCAAGCAGACCATCCAGACGGGCATCGACGGCTTCCGGCTGATTGCCCGTCGCGCAGCTGACCGTACCCGTGGCACGTACTCGATAAGCGACACCTTGTGGTGTGGCACCAATGGCGTCTGGCACGACGTCTGGCTTGGACCAGGTCAACCGTCGGCGGCCAAGGTGATCGTCTACCGCGACGGCCAGAGCTTCCCCGCAGTGGCCCACTTCACTGAGTACGCAGGGACGAAGTCAGGTGGAGAGCTGACAAAGATGTGGACCAAGGGCGCGATGATGTTGGGCAAGTGCGTCGAAGCCCTTGCGCTTCGTAAGGCGTACCCGCAGGACCTGGCCGGCCTCTACACGTCCGATGAGATGTCTGCTGCCGATAACGAGCCGGCTCAGCGTCCGCAGCGGACTCAGCATGCCCAGCCTGCGGTCCAGCCTGCCGATGATCTGGTTACGGGCGAGATCGTCTACGCCGAGGTTTTGGATGCCGACTCGGCCACTGCTCCAATCACTGCGAGCCAGTGGACGGAGATGATGCGGCTCCTGGTCGAGCAAGGCCTAGGGGAGAAGGTCGACGCCCTCGCGTGCCTGTCTGACATCCTCGATCGCGACGTCACGGGTAGTCGGACGCTCACCCAGGACGAGGCGTCGAAGGTCATCGACAAGCTGACGATGAACGCCGAGGGCCCGTGGACGGCTGAGCCTCCCGTGGATGATGCGGCATGAGCGCCTGCCTCAAGATCACCGTGGCGGCTGAGCGCGCCCAGAACACGTCCATCTGTCATCAGGAGATGTGCCTGAACTGGACTGGCGATGGCTGCGCCTGCGCCGTCCTCGGCGTGAAGCCCGTCGTCGTCGAGGACGGCGAGGACGAGCCGCGCGAGTACCTCTGGCCGGACTGGTGGCGCGATCACGACCGCATGCATGACAGGGGCGACTGTGGGCGTTGCGAGCAGGAGGAGGGCCACGCTGATCGCTGGCAGGACTGCTCCTGCCTCGAGCGGACCCTGACCCGGATCGGCTCACCCGCCGGTGCCCAGTTGGTCTGGGTCTGTGACACCTGCTCCAAGGTCACCAAGGCCGACGCTGCGACAGTTGGTGCGGCATGAGCCCTGAGCTGCAGCGCATCGTTCCCGGTGCCTGGCGTGTCATGGTCAACGGCGCACGCATCGGCACCGTCGGCGGAGCCAAAGACCTCGGCGGGTATGACTTCCAGACTGGCTCCGGGGTCCACTCAGTGAACCCACGCCGCTACCCGACAGCCAGGCAAGCCGCACAGGCGCTGGCTGAGCTTGTGGGTGCGGCATGAGCCCCAGCAGCAGCAAGCCGCAGGACGCGTTCAAGCGTCCGCGCGGAAAGCCGCCAGTGGTCAAGATTGGCGACACCGTGCGCATCGGCAAAGGCCGGACCGAGTACACCGTCACTGGGTTCTGCAGGATGGGCACGCCAGACCAGACCTATGCGGAGCTGAAGTTCCTTGATGGGTATGGCCATGCCACAGCCACTCTCGACCGCCTGACGGTGCTGGCATGAGCGCCGAACTGGTGGGCCCGCTGCCTCAGGTCAGGTTCGGGTTTGGCGAGAACTCAGCCCGAGTGGTCTACACCCCGCCCAAGAACACCCTCGACGCGCGCTACGAAGCGTGCACCGAGCACCGGGTGGCGTGTGACTGCAGGGAAGCAGTGTGGGCCGAGCTGGTCCAAGAGTATCGCTACGACGCGGACACTCTCCAGGCTGCGTTCGACAAGATCCTTGCCGGGCATCCGGTGCTGATGTATGGCGTGCCGACCCAGATGCGCCCGTACACCAGTGAGAAGCACATGCCCTGCCAGTGCACGGGCTGCCAGATAGCCCGGGCTGTCAGCTACTACCCAAGAGCCGGGGGTGGCACGTCATGAGGATCATTCTCGATCGTGGCGCCGGCATCGGCCTGGTCCCAGGCACCATCGACCTCGCCGAGCTCGTGGATCCGTTCCACGCGTGGGAGTCCGCTGATGCGGCGATCGCGGCGAACCTGGACCGGGTCTCCCCCCGGGCAGGGTCAGGCGCTGACCTGACCCTGCTGGAGAACGACCTCACCGGCGCGATGGATGCGCTCGAGGAGCAGTGGACGACGTGGATGGACGCCGACACCGCTCAGAACCTGGGTGAGCGGCTGATCCTGATGGCCGACGAGCTGCGGCGCCTGACCCGGGGCGCAGCCTGATGGGCGCCTACCTGGCGCTCACCACCGTGGTCGTCGTCGTGGCTGTGTGCCACTACGGCCACATCACCTACTCCCGGCCCACTGGTGACGGGGGTCTCGGTGGGCCGGGCACAAACCTGCCCTGCTCGACAGCCAACTGCGGACAGGAGGCCACCACCCTCACCGCTGTTGGCGCCCTGGCCTGCCGCGACTGCGCTGCTGAGTTCCTGGACCCGCCCCCACATCTCCGCCTACACCGAGCCCCAGGAAGGCCACCCCGATGACCACCAAGACCAAGATCCCCGCTACGACGTTCTCGATGCTCTCCGTCGCGTCGATCGCCCCACACCCACGCAACATCCGCCGCTCCAACGGCAGCCAGGCGGAGATGGAGGAGATGGCCGCATCGATCCGCGAGGCCGGCATCATCGAGCCACTCATCGTGGCCGCATCGATCCGCGGAAGCGCGGACTGGCGATACACCCTCATCGCCGGCCACCGCCGCCTCATCGGCGCCGTCGACGCAGACCTCCAGGTCGTGCCCTGCATCATCCGCCACGACCTGGACACCGAGGCCAAGCAGCGCGAGGTGATGCTCATCGAGAACGACCACCGCCGCGGCCTGTCCGTCACCGAGCAGGCTGACGGGTACCAGGCCCTCATGACCTTCCCCGGGTACACCCCCGCGGTCATTGGCAAGCGGCTGGGAAGGACCCGGGCGTTCGTGGAGGGCCGGCTCTCTCTCGCAGCTCTGCCTGAGCGGGCACGTGATGGCGTCGACCACGGCCAGATCAGCATCGCCGACGCCCTCGAGCTGGCGGCGTTCGCCGACCCCGAGACCGTGGCCACCCTCAGCACCTATGTGGGAACCAGGGACTGGGCGTGGCGGCTCAACGAGGCCAAGGGCGACCTCGAACGCAGAGCCCTCGCCGACGCCGATGCGGCCAAATGTGCTGAGGCCAGCGCCGGATCCGAGCCAGTCGACCAGCCCGCACAGTCCACGACTGCCAGCGACCGCCCGGACCACACCCCGGAGGTGATCCCCGAGGGCAGGACCGCCCGAGCCGCCCTGCTGCGGACCCTGGACACCGCAGCGAGGGTCCGCCACGAGCACCTCGCCACAGTGATCGCCGCCGGCGACACAGACACCGCCCTCACGATCGCCCGAGCACGGGTTGCCGCGGCCGCCGACGGCATGTTCTCTGATCCCGCCGTGGTGGGCAGGGTCCTGGGCGCGGCCTACGCCCGCACCATCAAGACCATGACCCTCGCCCAGGCCGTCATCGCCCTGGACATCCTGGGTGGCCTCCGCCGCGACGAGGACCTCGCCCACTCCGCGTCCGCGTGGCGCCAGTCGTACACCTCCGGGTGGCGCCACGCACTGACCGATGCGTACGGCTACCAGTGGTCCCCGGCCGAGCTCGAGCTCCTCAGCGAGGGTCGCTGATGACCACACCAGCGCAGGTCCTGCGGGCTCACCCGATGCCTGAAAGGTCCCTACGCGCCGTCCCCGTCAATGAGTTGTTCCCAGACCCGGACAACCCCCGGCAGGACCTACGGGATATCGACGAGCTCGCGGCGTCGATGGAGACCGTGGGGCTGATCAGCCCCATCATCGCCCGCCAGGTCGACGGGTCCATCAACGGCGGGGCGATACGCCTCGTGATCGTCGCCGGCCACCGCAGGCATGCCGCCGCGAAGGTCTTGGGCTGGCAGGCCGTGGACGTGATCGTCCGCAAAGACATGCCCGCCGACGACGTCCTGGTCGCGATGGTCACCGAAAACGGGCAGCGCGTCGACCTGGACCCCATCGAGGAGGCCCGGGCCTACTACCGGCTCAAGGTCCAGATGAGCCCGCTAGGCGCCAGGGCCCCCGTGTCCGACAGTGCAGTCGCCACACGGATCGGTCGCTACCAGGCCCACGTCAGTGGTCGTCTCGCGCTCCTGACTCTGCCCATCGCCGAGCAGGAAATGATCCGCGCCAAAGAAATGAACGTCGGTGACGGTGTCCGGATGGGCCGTGTCCGCTCGGGCAAAATCAAGCCGTCCAACAGGACAGGCCACCCGCACCTGGGAGTCGACCACCCGCTGCACTCCAAGGCCCGGGCCCGCTGCAACCACCTGGGCCACAAGAAGAAGGGCCGCAACTCCGTCGGCGGGGTGGCGTGCGGAGCTTGCTGGGAGTCCGTGATCCGCGCCAACGAGCAGGAACGGACCCTCGCAGCTTCACTGACTGCTGGCAGGTGCGGGATCTGTGACGGCCCCATCGCGCCCCTGGAGGCCGAGTCATGAGCGACCAGCCGTGTATCAAGCGGGCGTCGTCGACGTGGACGACGTGCCCATGCCAACCCTGCACGGTCCTGCGGGCGCGCATGGTCAAGTTGCGGAAGTCCGGGCTCCTACCCCAGCGCCCGGACCCAGACCTGGCATGGGCGCGGATCAACACGTGGATGGGCGCGGGATACTCACCGACATGGATCGCTGACGCGTGCGGGCTACGTCCACGCAGCATCATCACCGCCCTGACCGAGCGCAATGGTGGGCACGTCCGCCGAATGGGTGCCGTCACCACGGCCCGGGTCCTCGCCGCAGACATCGAGACGGGCACTGCGGGCCGGGGGCCGGCGCTGGCAGCGCGCCGCCAGCTCCAGGCCCTGGCCTGCCACGGTTACGCCGCCTCACGCCTCCAGGGCGCGTCCGGGATCAGCTTCGTGACCCTGGCCGCGATCCGCCGCGGCGCCACCCAGACGATCACCGCCGCCCACCATCACGCCATCGCGGGCATGTACGGCGAGTTGTGCGGGACGTTCGGAGACTCCACAGAGGCCCGACGTCGGGCCCTCGCCCTCGGCTGGGCGCCTCCGTTCGCGTGGGACGACATCACCGACCCCAACGCACTGCCCGACCTTGGCGAGCCCACCAGGCGCCGCGCGGCACCGCACCAACGGTTCACCCTCGAGGACCTCGACTTCCTGCTCGAAGGCGACCCGATGACCCTCGACCAGATGGCCAGCCGGCTACACGTCGACCCTTCCGCCATCGAGCACGCCTGCGCCCGCGGTGAGCGACGCGACATCTTGGCGCGGATGGCCCGCAACAAGGCCGTCCGGGAGTACGCCGCATGAGCGCCCGGGCGATCGAACGCGACACGCACTGGTACGGCACGCCAACGCCTGAGGGGGCTGATCTGTGATGCACACAGACGGAGATGGATCACCGATGACACTGTCGGATGGGAATGCGCGCCGCTACGGTGAGGGCAGCAAAGACGGCCCGGAGGTTGGCTACGAACCGTCCTCCGGGCCTGAGCACCACCCACTATCCGCTACTGACGGAAGGGGGTACCTGGACTCATGCTAGAGCCAGACGCCCAGCCAACCCATTCGACGCCCGCACTCACTGTCACAGTCACGCTCCTTTTCGAGCGTCCGACTGTTGCTGACATCAGGCACCTCGCGCAGATCCTCGTCGACTTCGGGGCCGCCGATTCACTGGCCTCAGAACCTCACTATGCCGAGTACGACGACCGTGAACCTGACGGGATCATGTTCGCCATCCCTGTTGTGGCGGACTTGTGATGGGCCACGCGCTCATGGACAAGGTGATGCTGCACTGGGCAGACCTGCCTGGAAACAGCTACAAGATCCTGATGGTCATGGCCAAAACGGGGATGGATACCGACCTCGTGCCGGTCTATTTCGGGGGCTGGGAACGCCTCGCCATGACCGGTCTGGGACGCCATGACTGGCCCGCTGACGACGACGACAGCGACGCTGCAGAGAGGGTCCGCAGGGCCGGTTTTGAGATCGTCCGCAAGGCCCTGGCGCAGGCAAAACAGGCCGGTGCGATCAAGGTAAAACGGCAGGGAAAACGGGGAAATGTGGCCCACTACAGCCTCCATCTGGACGCCAAAAACCTGTGGAAAACCCCCGTACTACCCACGGAAAGCGTGCGTGGTTCCGCAACGAAAGCGTGCGTGGTTCGCACGGAAAGCGTGCGAACCACGCACGGAAAAGAAGGGGTAGAGGAAACAAAGAGGAAACCAAAAGAACAAGGGGAGGAAATTTCTTCAAGTCCTGCTGATGGGTCACCAGCGCGCGAGGCCACAAGCGCCAACCCAAAATCTGCCCGTCTCCAACTCGTCCGTGAACGCGCCGACGCCCAAGCCGGAACAGCCTCATGACCAACCCCAGCACCGACTTGGAGGACCACGTGGACGACACCCAGATCAACACCATCCAGATCCAGTGGTGGGGCGAAGAAGGCGACTGGCTCGCCACCCCCGGCCACATCGACCTAGACCTCTTCACCGCGGCCGCCAACCGCGAGTTCACCGAAAGCACGGGCGACCCCGAACCGCTCTCGGCCGACTTCAAAGCCGAGCACAAGTGGTTCATCCTCAGGCCGTTGGAGTCCGACGACAGCGACGAGGCGTACTTCCCCTGCGACCCCGGGACACCCAACGCACTGGCGTTCACCATCATCGAGACCGGGGTCTGACGTGAACGCCCACGAGGCCAAGGCCGCCACCCAGCGCGCCATCCTCCTGGTCAAAGACGCCATCGCCTTCGCCTCACTGACCTGCGCAGACTGCGGGAAGCCCCGCAGCGAACACACCCTCGGCGGATCCGGGCACGACTTCGCCTTCACGCCACCCATGACCAGGTCGACCCCACCACCCACCCATGACACCGATACTCATTCCCAACAGGACGGGCCCGAACTGGTCTGCCGCAGCTGCGGACACACCGACACCGACGCCATCCTCGCCGGCTGCGGATGGCACGACCTCGACCTGTCCGGGCTCGCCGGCGGACCCATCTGCCGCCGCTGCGCCACCTGGGCCGCGACCTTCCAACCACCCCAGGCCAACCGATGAGCGCAGCCAGCATGAGCGTCCACAGCGAGGTGGAGCGCCCCGCGTGCCAGGAGCTCGAGGACCTCTTCCACTCCGCCCTCAGCACCGGCGAGATCCACGACGTCGAGACCATCCTCAAAGCCATAGCCGTCCACTACCCCACCCGTGCCGGGCAGCTCCTGGACGCCCTGCTGGTGTCCCTGGACGCGTGCCGGACCACCTCATCTGAGGTGCCGAAATGAGAAGTCCCACCCCGAAACAGATCCAGCGGAAGGACTGGCGTGACGACGCGGCCTGCCTGGACCACCCACCCGAGCTGTGGTTCGCCACACGCACCAACGGCCACCGCGACTACGCCTGGGCAGTGCGGATCTGTAGGCACTGCCCAGTACGCCAGCCCTGCCTCGAAGACGCCCTACGACTCGAAGCCAGCGCGTCCCGCAACAACCGGTTCGGGACCCGCGGCGCACTCAGCGGCGGGGCCCGGTGGGTTCTCTACGACGCTGCCCGCCGCGCATCCCTGGACATCGCCGCATGAGTGCCCAGCCAGAGCCCCAAGAGCTTGAGGACTTCCCGTTCATCGGATGGGAAGCCTGCAAGGGCGGCTCATCCGGGTACTGCTCGCAACTCGGACGACACGACCTATGTGCTCACCGCATCGGCGGGCCACAGGAGGACGGGGTCTGGTCACCGTCGACGTACCTGCAGCGCACGCACAGAGCGTCCACCGAGTGCGTGATGGACGACCAGGGCCAGGCGATACCAGTCGGGCCATGGCACCTCTGGCGCTGCGCCTGCACCTGCCACACCGACCCACAACTCACCGGGCTGCTGTTCTGATGCCCCGGTACGCGCCTGGTGGCGTCATCACCCCAGCTGACTACCGGGAGGCGCAGGCGAAGGCCATGACCGAGGACCAACTACTCCGCGCCGTCCGATCACACGCCTCCCAGCTGGGCTGGCGCACCATGCACCAACTGCACTCCCGCGGCACTGAGCCCGGGTGGCCCGACCTTGTCCTCGTCCGCAAGGGCCGGCTCCTCATCCGCGAGCTCAAAACCATAAGAGGCCGACTGACCCCCACCCAGGTTGGCTGGCTCAACGACCTCACCGCAGCCGGTGTCGACGCGGGAGTCTGGCGCCCGGACCAGCTGCTCTCAGGCCAGATCCTCAACGAGCTGACCACCACCAAAGTCACCCACAGCGAACCCAGGAGGACCCCTTGATCACCACGCAGCCACCCATCAACCTTGCCCACCGGTGCCGTTGCGGGAAGCCCACCACCGAGCCCAGCCCGGGGTGCGTCTGGCACGCCGCACGCCAGCTAGCCGTGACCCCCAGCCGGCGAGCTGCGGGAAGCCGCTTCAAGCCCCTGGTCGTCCTCGACCTCAACGACATCTCCCCCGACGCCCTCCACCGCCTCATCGACACCATCGACCAGGCCGGCCACGGCGAGATCGCCGACAGCATCCGCCGCCAGGTCGAGCCACCGCGCATGCCCGAACCCGGTCTGGGAGGCGCAGTCAAGTCAGCCACCCGCTTCAACACCGCCTCCATGGTGTGGCTCCACGAGCACGGCGGGTGGCGGGCAATCCCCACGGGGCAGCGCTCCATGTGGGACGACCTCACCAACCCCACACCCGTCCGTGACGACCTCCACCTCCTGGCGGCTGGCCGCCTGGTAGCTGGCGACTGACATGGCCGTCTGTCGCGAATGCGCCCTGCCCGTGCTCTGGGCGCGGAGCGTCAACGGCGTCGCAGTCCCCCTCGACAAGACGCCCACTCTG
>Ga0129318_10000049_pt1 | contig 12205 bp, 13 predicted proteins | sample CPB1_08_DNA_FD_94475 | JGI IMG/M metagenome (GOLD analysis project Ga0129318, IMG submission 94475) | Freshwater to marine salinity gradient microbial communities from Chesapeake Bay, USA - CPBay_Spr_0.1_0.8_DNA | ecosystem: Environmental > Aquatic > Marine > Coastal | place: USA: Chesapeake...
ATGAAGTAATAAATTATATCGAACATTCAGAATTCTTTATTGGTGTTAGTAGTGGATTATCTTGGTTATCATATGGATTAGGTAAGAAAGTTGTAATGATTTCTGGTACTACTTTAGAAGATAATGAGTTTTTGATAAACAATTATAGAGTTATAAATAAATCTGTTTGTAATGGTTGTTTTAATAAACCAGGACTATATCGTTTCAATCCAGGTGATTGGTTATGGTGCCCAGTTAATAAAGGAACTAGTAAACAATTTGAATGTAGTAAAACAATATCACCTGATATGGTATTTAATGTAGTAAAACAATTAATTCCAAGCAACTAGTTGTATATAAGGTACTTCCCATTCTTTTGGTAAAGTCATTTTAGGAGCACCACCTGCAGTGTACATTATTTTACATTTTGGCCAGAAGATTTTAATATAATCTTCTGCCATTAGACATTGTTCAATAATATCACCTGTTTTAAATACATTATTTGCTCTTCTAAAATTTCTAAGGTTTATAACCTTTTGTGCAATACTGGTGATTGGTTCAATGGTAATAGTTAAGGTTGGATTTGGATTATTTCCCATCCAACCTACACTAATATCAAATGAATTATCTTTTAATTCAACAAATATATCTTGTAGGTCTGATTCAATTTTTTCTCTATCAAGTTCTTTAAAATTTTCAAATAGTTTTATATATCTCATTAGTTCCATATTTTAATTTCTATCGTAAATGAAGTTCCTATAAACTTTTGTCTGTTATGAACTCTAACATTTAACTTATCTAAATTTCCTATATCATAATTACCAAGTTCTACTCTTCTCGCAGGACCAAATTCAGGTTTAGGTGTTGTGTAATAATATCTAACATTAAATCCATCAACTCTACTCACGAGATACCTTTCATATCTACCATACTTATCTTTAAGATAATCTACCGCAAATGCAACCGGCTCATATGCATCAGATAAATCGAATTGTCCTCTATTTCGCCAAGCCAAATCACCATCATAATCTTCATAGTCATCACTAATAATATCAGTATTTTTTATTACTATAATTGTAATCCTTGTTTCTCCACTTCTTGACATTAAACTCTTGTCAGATTGACTATAATAAACATCATATAAAAGTCCAATATCTTTAAGTTCAACTAACATATCATTTATGTTTTGTTCAACTCTATCCCATTCATTTGGATCAAATCCTTCAAATAATTTTATATATCTCATCTACTATATATTATATTCTTTATATATAACTTTTAAATTATCATTCAATAATGATAACAAGTATTTATCATGTTTTAAATTACCCATAAAATGAGAAAATTGATTATCCTTATTAGTAAAATCAACATGACATTCTAATAAATGTGTAGATGTGTGCCAATAAGGTGGATTAACAGGACTTCTAGAATCATAATAATAACCCCATGTAATATCTAAAGATAATACTGGTAGTATCTGCTCATAATACATTACATTAAAATCATTTAATATATCTTTCCTATTTACCAATTCATAGTATTTTATAAGAGTATCAAGATTATTAAATTTCATCAACCCGGCATTTATTGATACTAATTTTCCTGAATGTTTAATTCCTAATGAATTGGTATATCTAATATCATGATGTGTATTATAATTAAATGTACTACATAATATATCATATCCTTCTGGTTCAATGAATTTATCATTTAAGTAAGTATCATAATCAATTACCATTACACTATTATCCCAATTTTCTATTAAGTAATTATAGTAGTTAAATTTATAAGTTCCATAATAAGTATTATATTTATTTTCAATAAATAACAATTCATTATCATTTACTATAAAACGTAATCTGTCTTTTACTAATTCCCAATAAGATTCCTCAGTTACGAATAATATTTCATATCCTACTTTTTTTATAGAGTATATTGAATTAGTTAGAAAAAGTAAATCAATTTCCTTAACTATTTTACTACTAAACGGTATTACTAATTTTTTTATCATTTTTTTATTAATTTAATCGATATTTACTAATATCCACTTACATATGTTGTCGTGTCTGAGAAATAAACCGAATTACAACCATAATTTAGATATGAAACACCATCATTATAGTATCCGAATATATAAATTACGGGTGGGGTAGCATTTTGTAAATTTATATTTAACACCGTCACATCATAAGAAAGTGTTGTAGTCGGAAGTGTTTCTACATAAACAATATCAGGTGCACCTGGAACAAATTTATATATCATATAACCAAGTAATGGACTACCCGCCTTAGTCGTATTTGTCAACATTGATAATTTAGATGCAGGGATATCCCAACTAATTCTAACAACATTTGTGGATAAATTTACAAAACTTGTTTTTCTAGGTTGATCCACTTCTACATCATTAATATCTAATACAACACCGGTAGAACTTATTTTCATTATAGATATGTACCTTATTGAATTATATATAATTGAATATTGATAGTATAAATCATTACCAGGAAATACTGTAGTTAATGCAGAATCATTATATACAACAGATCCTATGGCAGGTCCTGCGGTATAATAATTTGTATATGTAGTAAAATCAACAATATTTCCATATATAGTTTTATCTAATACCCATGTATCATTATTAACACCTAACCTAGAACTTGTAAATCCGGCATTTGTAATAATATATGACATATATTGTTGTCCACTTATAACACAACTTTCATCTTTACCTCTCCAGGCAGTGGGTCTTTCATAGTAATTATACCAATGACTCATTTTAGGTGATACCCTATTAAAATAAGGAGTAGATACTAAACGGTATGTTAATGCTTGGTAAGCACTATTATTGTTATTACCTATTGTTCTAAGTGTGACTCTAGTAATACCAAGTGCCTCATTAATATCACCAAATGATATTGTTTGTCCAGTATTTCTATATCTTAGTAAGTCTTTTCCCATAATTGTTTATTTTATTTATTAAATTGGTGCTTTTACATTATGTGTTAATATTCCATTTGCATAAAACACGTCAAGATTTTCAACATCTAATTTATAAACATTAACACTTAAACTTTGTGATTCAATAGATGTAATAAGTATCTCATTATTATTAACATCTAACATACTATCACCAATAATTACATCTGATGTTTTCTTGAAACTCCAAATATTACTAGTTTTTATTAAATGTCTGTGTTCTGGTGTTGATGTAATTAAATTATTAATACTAATAACCGTATCAACTAAAACTGGTTGAATACTAACAATATTTGCCGTACTCATACTACCAGTTATCAAACTAGAAGACCAAGTATTCAATACTGTCTCATCATCTGAATATAAAGGTAATCCATCAATGGCCAATGATAATAATGAATCATTAACTTGTAACGTTTCTATTGCAACTTGACTTCCATCATGTAAAGTAATCAATGTTCCTTCTACTAAACAAATTGCTGTAGTTGTTACACTTGCACTTCTATATGTTGCGACATTACCTGCAGCATCAAACGCAGCAACTGCTGCAGTATATAATGTTCCTCCTGCCAAACCTTCAAATGTATAAGTTACTACATCCGATGTCACAGTTGTTTCCGGTGCACCATTTAATTTAATATGATAACCCACAACCCCAACATTATCAGTTGCGGGAGTCCATAGAATACCAAATCCTTGAAAATCTACTGAATTTGTTAATAATTTAGTTAATGTTGATGGTGCAGTTGTATCTGCTACTGGTACCACACAATTAACTGGATCATATACCGGTGGTATATAGTCTGGATCAGTACTAACATTTGGTTTTGTGTGACCAGTAGAACTATTATCATCAGTGTAATAAAGTTCCAAATTAGCAAACTGCATATATCCTGTTAAACTACCTATTGATGAACTTCCTGAACTCATATTTTATTTTATTTTTATATATAAATTTTCACTATCATTAAATTATTGAGCTTTGATATTATGTGTTAATATATTATTTGCATAGAATATATCAAGATTTTCAACATCTAATTTATAAACAGTTACACTTGAATTTAGTGTTTCTATAGAATTAATAATAACTTCATTATTATTAATATCCAACATAATATCTCCGATAACTATATCTGAAGTTTTTTTGAAACTCCATATATTATTACTTTTTATTAAATGTCTATGTTCTGGTGTTGATGTAATTAAATTATTAATACTAATAACCGTATCAACTAAAACAGGTTGAATACTAACAATATTTGCAGTACTCATACTACCAGTTATTAAACTTGAAGACCAAGTGTTTAATACTGTTTCATCATCTGAATATAAAGGTAATCCATCAATAGCAAGTGATAATAATGAATCGCTAACTTGTAGAGTTTCTATCGTAACTTGTGTTCCATCATGTAAAGTTATTAATGTTCCTTCCACTAAACAAGTTATCCCTAGTGTTGTTGCACTAGTATTTTTATATGTTGCGATATTACCTGCTGCATCATATGCTGCAACTCCTATGGTATATGCGGTAGCTGGATTTAAACCACCGAAATAATAATCAACCATATCGGATGTTATTGTATCATAAAGAACACCATTACTTGGAGTAGTACCTAATTTTATTTTAAATCCTGCTATACCAATATTGTCAGTTGGTCTAGTCCAATAAACTCTAAATCCATCTGATGTTTTTTGATCTGCGGTCAATGTTACAATTGTAGAAGGTGCAGTTGTATCTGCTACAACAGTAAGTGTAGAAAAAGTTACTGAATTTGATACTAAACTAATATTTCCTGCCGTATCATATGCATATACAGTAAATGTATATTGTGTACTTTGACTTAATCCTGTGATACTATATGTAGTTACATTACCTAAATTTGTAAATAATATACCATTCCTATATACTTTATATGAACTAATTCCAACATTATCAGTACTTCCAGTCCAATTCAATGTTGCGGTTGTTGTTGTTATAGAACTTGCTACTAAATTAGTAGGTGCACTTGGTGCTGTAGTATCAGTTGTTGTAAATGTTAAAGTATTAGATACTGTACTAACATTACCTATTAAATCACGTGCATAAACAGTAAATGTATATTGTGTAACTTGACTTAATCCAGTAAGATCATATGTGGTTACATTACCTAAAGTCGCAAATAATACAGATTGTGTTGTAGGTGCAGTTCCACACGCAGAACCTTGTGACCAAGTTCCAAATCCGGTTCCGGTTCCTTGTCTCATACAAGGTATATTGTGATATGCACCAGAATTAACAAATATTGATCCATTACTACCATCACAATTTATCCACTGGATTGTTCCACTTGTATAACTTGGTCCATAAGTATATGAATAACAATTCACAGTAGCGGCAGCAATGGTGTTATATAAATAATACCCAGTAACTGCAGCATTATCAGTAGCCGCCGTCCAAGTTAATGTTGCGGTTGATCCAGATATAGAACTTGTTGCTAAATTAGTAGGTGCACTTGGTGCTGTTGTATCAGGTGTTGTATATGTTACACTATTAGATACTAAACTAACATTACCCGCCGCATCATAAGCATACACAGTAAATGTATATTGTGTACCTTGTGTTAATCCTGTTGCATTATATGCAGTTACATTACCTAAAATAGTAAGTAATACACCATCTCTATATACTTTATATCCATAAATTCCTACGTTATCAGTACTTCCTGTCCAAGTTAATGATACTGATGATGATGTATATGAACCTGTTGCTAAATTAGTAGGTGTGGTAGGTACGGTAGTATCAGGTGTTGTAAATATTAAAGTATTAGATACCAAACTAACATTACCTACTGCATCATATGCATACACAGTAAATGTATATTGTGTTGTTGTACTCAATCCGGTAACATTATATGTAGTTACATTTGCTAAAGTCGCGAGTAATCCACCATTTTTATATACCTTATACCCAGAAATTCCAACATTATCAGTACTTCCTGACCAAGTTAATGTTGCGGTTGTTTCTGTTATAGAACTTCCTGCCAAATTAGTAGGTGTGGTAGGTGCGGTAGTATCAGGTGTTGTTATAGATACAATATTAGATGGTGAACTGGCATTACCCGCCGCATCAAATGAATATACCTTAAATGTATAACTTGTCAATACTGTCAAACCAGTAACTTGATAAGTTAATTGTGTGGTTGTTGCTAAATAACCATCATTTTTATAAATATAATAATAAGCTACTGCAACATTATCAGTTGCTGCACCCCAATTTAGTACTACCGTTGTTGATGTTATCGAACTTGTTGTTAAACTAGTAGGTGTACTTGGTGCCGTTGTATCCACCGGTGTAAATGTATTGGTTGTTGATACTGGTGTTATATTCTCACTTATATCTTTGGCATATATTGTGTAATTATATTGTGTAGCTGTAGTTAATCCACTTATATTATACGTCAATACATCACCAGTAACTGTTAGTAGAAGAACACCATTATTATATATCATATAATAATCAACCTCAAATGGGGCAGTAAGCCAATTAAGTGTAACTGAATTATAGTTCAAATTTGTATTTGATGCCCAAACAACTGCAGATGGTGTAGGTATTACCGCTAAAGTACCGGTCGTTGTAAATGTATTAGTTGTTGATACAGTTGAATAATTGGCACTACTATCAATTGCATATATTATTAAATTATATTGAGTTCCTTGTGTCAGTGCAGTAATATTCAAAGTTAGTGCATCTGTGGTAGCTAATAAAATACTATCACTATATATTTCATAATAAGCAACACCTGTGTCATCTGAACTAGCATACCAACTAACTACAACCGATGTATTTGTTAAATTTGTATTAGGTTTCCACGAAACGGTAGTAGGTGGTGTAGTATCATTAACTGCTAGAGTTTTTGTGGAAGTATAACCACTTATATTTGATATATTTCCTGAAGTATCAGTTGATGTGACTCTAAATACATATTTTGTATCCGGGATTAATCCAGTAACATTTAATGAAAGTGTTGTACTTGGTACTGTTTGTATAAGAACATCATTTTTATATACAGAATAACTACTTGTATTGGTACTACTACTAGGTGCTATCCAAGTTATTGTTGTTGTATCACCGGTTGTTGTACTAGTATATATAGGTATTCTATAATTTGGATCAAAAAGCATTTCAATTGGACTAACAACCTTTGATGAATTTGATAATTTAATTATATAGTTTGGATGATGTTGAGTCTGTATTGCATTATCAGTAAGACTATGTGCATATAAATTAAATCTACCACCTACCGTAAAACTATTATCACTATTCTCCATTACTGTAATTAAAGTTGTTGGCATATAATATAATGCTGGATCTCCTGTTTGCCAAGTATATCCATATGGTTTAAAACTTTTCATATTAGAACTAAATTGTCCACCAGTATTCCCAGTAAAATTATCTAATACTTTGAATGTTGTATTTCTAGTTCCATTAATATTAATTGCCACTATATTATTACTTGACGTTTCATTATAGAACCAAAATGATCCTACAACTAATAAAAAACCATCTTGTGTCATTAATATCTTATTAACAAAAAAAATATTATTATCATAAAGGTTAGAAGGTATAGTAGTAGGTGTTATAAATCCTTGTCCTGTATTAAAAGAGGTATCAATATTACCAGAAATACCTAACTTAACTATTTTATTACAAGTTGTTCCATTATATGTTGTAAAGTGTCCTCCTGCATATATTGAACCTATACTATCTTTTACTAAAGTCTTAACCTCACCATTAAAACCACTTCCCGTAACATAAATATTGATAAATGGTGTCTGTTGAATTCCAGAATATCGATATCCATCCAATTTTATACATACTATATTATTAACAGTAGCATCATTAAAATAAGTAAAACTACCTCCTACTATTATAAGATAATTATAAGAGTTAGAACTATAATATTCTGAAATCACTATGTTTCTACCATAATAATCTTGGTTCTTATACCTTTTATTTCTAAAACCACGTACTGCATTAGTATTAAAAATAGTATCGGGCATTCCCGTTATATCTAATTTACATATACCGAATATGTCATTATTATTATAATTATAAAAATCACCTGTTACTATTATAGTATTAGGTATATCCAAATTAATATCAAGTATATATGCAGTATCTTCATAGAAATCATGATTAAACCAACTTGTTGTACCATAAACTCTACTTCTAAAACCGATTCCTATATTAGATAAAAAGTTGGTATCAATACCTCCATTAATATCTAATGCTATAATTGAATTCGCTGGAGTTCCGTTGTATGCAGTAAAATGTCCACCTACATATATTTTATTATTGGCTGTATTAATTTTAATAGTGTGTACTGAGGAACCAATAGGTTGATAAATTGGGTCATGACGACTTCCCCTACTTTGAGTAAAAAATGAGTATGATGATGCATTATAAACCGCCCCGTGATTCAATTCATATGCTGGTTTAAAATAACCAAACATACTTGGACTACCAGTACGAGAACTATTTAATGGTACATATACAAAACCATATTTAGAATCTGGTGACTCTGGATTCGGTCTAGTTATCGAAATTCCACTACCACCTAAAATACCATTATATCCCAATAATTCGGAATTTGACCAAGGATTAAAAGTATAATCAAAAGATAAATCACTATTTAATCTGGCTATACAAACACAAATATAATGATCTTTATACCGTGTGAATGAACCACCAACAAGTATTTTACCATCTGCTTGTTTTTCAATACAATATACCGGTCCGTTAAAACCTGGTATACTATTATCTTCACCATAACCTATCCAATGACTTACCTTTGGTGCTTCTCTATTTATATAAGGAGTTGATTCTAAATGGGCACATCGGTTATCACCTCTTAGTGTTCTTAGTTTCGTCCTTGGTAAACCAATGGCTTCGTTAATATCACCAAATGATATTGGACCTTGTGTAGTATCCGACTTTACTTTAGGTGGCATTGACTTAAGATCACACATTGATAACATTCCACCATAAATACCCATATTTATTATATTTTTTTATTAATGTATATATAAAATTTACAAAATATAAACATTGATTAATAGTATTATTTCACTATCTTTGTAGAAATAAAAAATAACTATGACAGAAAACTTTACTATAAACCAAAAATTTGACTTCTTACAAGATTTAACTACAATGGTTGTGAATAACACCACACCATCTCTTTTGGTTACCGGTGAAGGTGGGTTAGGAAAAACTCACTCTGTTAATCAAACAATTAGTGAAAATCAACTTAATGAAAATGAATTCGTATTCTTCAAAGGTTACTCAACCGCAAGAGGCCTTTACAATACATTATATGATAATAATGGTAAACTAATTGTATTTGATGATTGTGATAACGTATTAGAAGATAAAATCGCGATAAACATTCTTAAATCTGCATTAGATTCCTATGAAAAAAGAACTATCTCATGGATGTCTAAAATGAACAAAAATGATGTTTATCCTAATCAATTCAATTTCACTGGTAGAATTATATTTATCTCTAATAAATCAAGAGAAAAAATGGATGGTGCAATTCTTTCAAGAAGTCTTACTGTTGATTTAACAATGACTGCTGATGAAAAAATTGAAAGAATGAGACATATTTTAGAAAATATATTACCTGACTATGATTTAGTTACTAAACAATTATCACTTAACTTTTTAGAAAAAATTAAAAATGAAGTTGATATTAATTTAAGAACTCTTATTATGGTAGCAAAGATATGTAAATCATTTCCAGATACTTGGGAAAACTTAGCAACTTATATGGTAAAATCATAATGGGGAAATATGAATATAATATAATAAGAGAAGAAGTAGAGGAATTCGTTTACTATAAGTGGGAGAATAGAAATCCACATACCGTTGTTCCACCTAAAATCTATTCACTTCAAAGAAAGTGGGGTCATGTTGTACAAAATTTAGGTGTTAATGGTGGTAAAAGTTACTTATCATTAAGAGTATTTTATGAAAGTAAGTCACCTACATCACAAAATGGATGTGACTTTGTTGATTATGACTTAGAAGAATACCTAAGTCATGTTAGAAATAAGAAAATAGAGAAAATATTATGCGAGTTATAAAAGATATAAGTGAATTGTATATATTATACAACCAGACTTTCTTATTAAGATAATAAAAGAAATGTGTTATGGTAATAAATTTAACTTAAATTCAAAGAATTGGTCTGATTTAGGTATGGATGAATTAGATATTGTTGAAATGATTATGGAAATGGAAAAAGAATATAATATTTCAATTTCTGATAATATGTTAGATGATATAGATAATATGGGATTTAAAGAATTCTATTCTAATCTTACCTTAGTTAAAAGAAATAATGTATTAGAAAAACTAGGTATATGATAATCAATAAAGAAATTATTAAAGAATTTGTTATTTATAAAGAAGTTAAACAAGATATATTTAAATTTTTTACTGTAAGTTATAAAGGTAATGATTATATACGAATAGAATTTTGGAATAACTTTAAAACATTTACCGCATTCTATAATGATTACCCTATAGATGATTATATACAATTTGAACGAGAATATAAATTAAATACTATATTAAATGAAACATAAACCACAATATAAAGATAAGAATACTTTATCACAAATTAATAAACATCAAGTAAAAACAGATTCTGTTTCAAATTCTAATACTTGGTACTCTTGGGGTAATGAAACTCGTGAAGAAAGAAGAGCTAGAGAAAGATGGTTGAAAACCTTTTCACAATGTATCCAAAATAAAGATAAACATTGGTGGAACTCATTAGAAACTAACGAACAACTAGAAGTTGCTAATAAATATAATTCGTGTAAATATTCTCTAAGAGAACTTATGGATTTATATCCTGGGAATATTGCTTATCAAAGAGATATGAAGATAAATGATTTATTAGACAGTATCTCTTAATACAAATCTTTTTAATTCACCGGTTCTTACTGAGTTAATAACCGGTTCTTTAATGAATGCAAATGAATTCAAATAAGGATAAATAATAGTTCCTGCAGGGTAATGAGATACACGTAGATTTAATTTATTTTTACTAAAAATATCTACTAATTTAGTCAAATAACTATTTATCTCAACAGTAGTTTTATAAGAAAATACAAATTCAAATTGGGTGCCTATAAAATTACCCCGATTAATAACACTAATTCTAGTATCTGATGGTAAACCAGCTTCTTTAATTAATTGAATTTTACTAACGGTAATAGATTTTGGATTTATTTTAAATAATTTAGAATTTTCCGAAATGTAAAATATAACTCTAATTACTGGTCCACTTGTATTAGTTTCAACCGAAATATTACCTCTTGCCGTTAATTGTTGAACCGCAACATCAATATCCTGAACCATTTCATTCCAAGTGTTGTGAATCTCTGAATACTCACCAATACTATAAACTTTAGTAGATGATATTAAACTTGGTATATAAACTGAAACCTGTGAAGAATTACTCACAATCTTTGTATTTGGATTCTCGTCAACAATATATGCAAATGCTGCAGTAACATCTGTTAATAACTGATTTATTGGATTTACCTTTGCCTCATTGAATATACTAAATTTATCTATCATCATTTCTTATATATTAAAAATTTAAATACAACATAATACTATTAGTTTGAAAATCATTATTGTCAAAATATATATCTAAGTCACCTGGTATATCAATATATTCACCCATATCCATCTTATACTTTTCATCACATTCTAAATATAAAAGATTATAACTAAAATCTTCATACTTAGACTTAAAAAATTCAATTGTAGTAATAATACAATCTTTTACATCAGAAATATTAAAAATATATGGAGATTTATTTGATTTAATCTCAATTTGATAACAATTATCAACATCATAATAAGTTATATCAATATCATATTCCAAATCATATAAATCAATTAAACTATACTTCACCTCATCCTCAGTTGGTATATTACTCACGTTCTCAAACAATTTAAAACTCTTTATCTTTCTCATCTTAATATTTAAATTTTGCACTTACATAACCAACCAACATATTAGAATCTTTAAGTTTTTCAAATGCTTTCTTAGTAAACTTCTTCTTATATGAATCAAACTCACTACTATCAAGATATTTATTTTCAATATCTATACAATACATAGTAAAATTAGTCTTTGTTGTAGGAAACTTTAACTCAACAAAATCAATCAACATCATG
>Ga0129318_10000052_pt1 | contig 12056 bp, 10 predicted proteins | sample CPB1_08_DNA_FD_94475 | JGI IMG/M metagenome (GOLD analysis project Ga0129318, IMG submission 94475) | Freshwater to marine salinity gradient microbial communities from Chesapeake Bay, USA - CPBay_Spr_0.1_0.8_DNA | ecosystem: Environmental > Aquatic > Marine > Coastal | place: USA: Chesapeake...
GCGCGACCGGACCTACCGAAATGAGCGAGCACCTTCGCTACCTTTCAAAGTTTTCACAGCTTCCCCTCGTGGTGATGCCAAACGCCGGCTTGCCAATTCTTGGCGCCCATGGCGCTCACTACCCGTTAACGCCGCACGAGTTAGCTACTGCCCAGCTGCAGTTTGTAAACGAATACGGTGCTGGCTTAGTGGGTGGTTGTTGTGGCACGACTCCGGCTCACATAGCCGAATTAGCCAAGGCTGTTCAAGGAAGTGTTCCAAAGCGACCGACCTTCATCGATGAGCCAGGGCTAGCCAGCCTTTACCAGCACCAACCCTTTGACCAAACCATGACCTACCTGTCAATTGGTGAGCGCACCAACGCCAACGGATCAAAGGCGTTCAGAGAGGCAATGCTTGCCGAAGACTGGGAAGAGTGTCTCGAAATCGCTCGCTCGCAAACGCGAGAAGGTGCCCACCTACTAGATGTCTGCGTGGATTACGTTGGCCGCGATGGCGCCCGCGACGCGAGAGAACTCGTGAGCCGACTAGCCACCGCCACGACACTGCCGCTGGTTCTCGACTCCACGGAACCCGCAGTTCTAGAAGCTGGCCTCGAGTGTATGGGCGGCCGCGCCATGATCAACTCGGTCAACTACGAAGACGGAAGCGGCCCCGGCTCTAGATTCGCCAAAATAATGCCAATGGTGCGCGAGCACGGCGCAGCTGTTATCGCTTTGACTATCGATGAAGAGGGTCAGGCTCGCACTGCAGAAACTAAGCTCGCGATTGCCGCCCGACTCATCGAAGACCTCACCACCAATTGGGGCATGAAGCTTGTCGACATCACACTCGACACACTCACCTTTCCGATTGCCACCGGCCAAGACGAAACCCGTCGTGATGGCATCGAGACCATTGAAGCAATCAGGGCGCTCAACGAGCTCTACCCTGGGGTGCAGACCACCCTTGGAATATCAAATATTTCTTTTGGACTTAGCCCCGCTGCGCGACATGTTTTGAACTCGGTCTTTCTCAGCGAATGCACGAAAGTCGGGCTCAGCTCGGCAATTGTGCACGCGGCTCGAATCATGCCTCTCGGTCAGATTCCGGCAGAGCAACTGCAGGCCTCGCTAGATCTGATTTATGACAGACGAACATACGAAGAAGATGGCAACATCAGCTACGACCCGCTCACTCACTTCTTAGATGTCTTCAGCGGCGTTGACTCAGCAGCTGCCCGGGTAACCCGAGCTGAAGAACTCGCGGCCATGCCTCTCAAACAAAGACTCGAACAGCGCATCATCGATGGTGAAAAGAAGGGTCTCGAGGCAGACCTAGACGAGGCGCTAGCGAATGAAATAACCGCCCTGCAAATCATCAATGACCATTTGCTGAAAGGCATGCAAATTGTGGGCGAGCTATTTGGCAAGGGCGAAATGCAGTTGCCGTTCGTGCTGCAATCAGCCGAAGTAATGAAGACCGCGGTTTCTTATCTCGAACCCTTTATCGAAAAATCGGACGATGCCGGGAAGGGTCGCATTCTGTTGGCAACCGTGCGCGGAGACGTTCACGACATTGGCAAGAACCTGGTCGACATCATTCTGAGCAATAACGGTTTCGAGACCGTAAACATCGGCATCAAGCAGCCGATCAATGAAATTCTGAGAGCGGCCGAAGAGAATCAGGTTGACGTTATCGGCATGAGTGGGCTGTTGGTCAAATCAACCCAGATCATGCGAGAGAACCTCGAAGAAATGAACCAGCGCGGTGTTGCCACTCGTTGGCCCGTCATTCTCGGTGGGGCAGCACTAACCCGCAGCTTTGTGGAGCAAGATTTGGCTGAGGTTTTCGATGGTGAAGTTCGCTACGCCAGAGACGCCTTTGAAGGACTGCGTCTGATGGACACACTCGTCAAAATTAAGCGCGGCGACACCACCGTAAAACTTCCCGCACTCAAAAAGCGCATCGTCAAGCCCCAAAACATGCTGGTTCGCACCGTGCCAGATTTAATGCCGAATAGATCGGATGTCTCGAGCTCCAACGAAATTCCCTCACCGCCGTTTTGGGGAAGCCGTGTGATCAAGGGGATCCCGCTTCGCGACTATTCATCCTTCCTAGACGAACGCGCCACCTTTATGGGCCAATGGGGCCTCAAGCCCTCCAGAGCCGAAGATGGCGCCAGTTATGAGCAGCTGGTCGAAACAGAGGGTCGGCCGCGGCTAAGGTCTTGGCTGGAGAAGATTCAAACTCAAGGGCTTCTTGAAGCAGCAGTCGTCTACGGATACTTTCCTGCCGTTTCCGATGGCAATGATTTGGTGATTTTGCATCACGGCCCAGAAGGATCAAGCGACGGCGGTTCTGGGGGAGTACCCGGCACCGAGCGCCTGCGGTTTAGTTTTCCAAGGCAGGCACGCGACCGACACTTGTGCCTAAGCGACTTCGTGAGCTCTAAGGAAAGCGGCAAAATTGATGTCGTGCCATTCCAACTTGTGACCATGGGAAACCGTGTTTCAGAAGCTGCGAATGAACTCTACGCGGCCAACGACTATCGAAACTATCTAGAACTTCACGGCCTTTCGGTTCAGCTCACCGAGGCGCTTGCCGAGTTCTGGCACACCAGAATTCGTGAAGAACTTGGTTTCGCTGCCGAAGACCCCAAAGACATTGAAGGTCACTTCAAGCTCGACTTCAGAGGTGCTAGATATTCTTTTGGCTACCCAGCCTGCCCAGACCTAGAAGATCGAGTGCAACTGATGCAACTTCTGAAGCCCGAGAGCATCGGAGTAACACTCTCCGAGGAGCTTCAACTGCACCCCGAGCAATCCACCGACGCAATGGTATTGCACCACCCAGAAGCCAAATACTTCTCGGTCTAGCCGAAAAAGTTAGACTCGATAAATGGCCGTCCAATCTGCAGAGTTAGCAAAACTCGCCTCCGTGCGCGCCATTCCAAAAGAAATTAAAGTGCTGAACACCCTGACTCGTTTCTGGCTCTATCCAGCCCAGGCAGCCGATGCCAAAACGGTGATTTTTATCCACGGATACCGAGGCAATCACCGCGGTCTCGAAGCAATAGTCGGCGCACTTCCCGAACTCAACGTGATCATTCCAGATCTGCCGGGTTTTGGCTTGAGCACAGAGTTCGATGGCGAACATTCGATTGAGAATTACTCGCTGTGGCTAGCCGGGTTTATTTCGGGTTTGAAGCTGCCTCAGAAGCCCATTCTGTTGGGTCACAGTTTTGGCAGCATTATTTGTTCGGCATTCGCTGCGGATTGCACCGAAATTGAAGCGTTGATTTTAGAAAACCCAGTTTCAGCGCCGGCCCTTGAAGGCCCAAGTGGGGCGCTCAGCAAAATTGCCCAAGCGTTCTTTGGGTTGAGCGGCAAACTTCCGCTAGAAGCCGGCCTCTGGCTTCTGAAGAGTTGGCCGATGGTTCGAGGCATGAGCATTGTGATGACCAAAAGCACGAACCTGAAGCTACGAAAATGGGTGCACGCCCAACACGATGCAAACTTCAGCGATTTTGCGTCCCGTCGAGTTGCCATCGAGGGTTACCGTGCCTCAATTTCTCATAATGTGGGCGAATACGCACCAAGGTTTCGGGTTCCGGTTCTGGCAATCATTGGATCAAAAGACGACATCACCTCGGTAAAGCAACAAGAGAGAATGCTTAGAACTATTTCAACACCGGCGAGCATGGTCACCCTCAACACCGGGCACCTGACTCACTACGAAAAGCCTCTCGATGTCGCCTACCAAATTCGACATTTTGCGCAGGAGGTGCTGCATTGAAAATTCAGCGAATTTTCTTTGATGCGCGCTTCATTCGGTGGGATAACCATGACGGAATCAGTAGATTTTCGGCTGGCCTCTTTGCTGCGCTTCACCGCAGAACTCCGGTCACGGCTATCATCCATGACACCCGACAGTTGCAGCGCTTGCCAAAGGGTTGCGACTACTTAGTAGCCAGTGACCCAACCTCGCTTCGAGAGCTGTTTATCGCAACTAAGTTAAATAAGGCCGGTGCACACCTAGTCTTTTCACCGATGCAAACCATGGGCTCGTGGTTTCGAAAATACAAACTTGTACTTACACTTCACGACCTCATCTACTATCGCCACCCCACGCCGCCGCCGGTTTTCAATGCAGCCATACGCCTAATTTGGCGCCTTTACCACTTGGTTTACTGGCCTCAGCGACTGCTGTTGAATAGAGCCGACGCCGTCGCCACTGTCTCGCGCACATCAAAGCGATTAATCGAAGAATACAAACTGACCAAACGTCCAGTCACCGTCATTTACAACGCGGCCGGCAGCCTGAACGGCGATTACCAACATGCCCAACCGAAGCAGCGACCTCGCGAGCTTCAGAGCCTGGTCTACATGGGAAGCTTCATGGATTACAAAAACGTTGAAGTGCTGATCAATGGAATGAAGCATTTACCCGATTACGAATTGCAGCTGCTCAGCCGAATCACACCAGAGCGAAGGGCTGAACTCGAGTCCTTGGTAGACCCTTCTGGCGGGGCCGTGATTTTTCACAACGGCGTCAGCGAAAACGAATATCACAATCAACTCGATAAAGCTGTTGCTTTGGTCACCGGATCTCAAGATGAGGGCTTCGGAATTCCTTTGGTCGAGTCAATGTCACGTGGTGTTCCGGTAGTGGTTTCAGACATCGAAATTTTTAGAGAAATTGGCGGCCAGGCAGCGGTTTTCTTTGACCAAAATGATGCCGCATCTTTTTCAAACGCAGTAAAGACCCTCGAATCAAACCCTCGTTGGATGGATCGCTCACACTTGTCGATGCGACAGTCAGAGGAATTTAACTGGGATAAATCGGCAGCCGAATTAATCGAACTGATGGGCCGCCTGTAAAAACTTGCGCCCAGTTTTGCAGCTCCGAAAAACTAGTTTCGGTCGCCCAATTCTGGGTGAAGGGTGCGCGGCTCGTAACGAGCAACTCGCCAACCGCTGTGATCGTGTTCAAAAATACTCATTGATGCATTTCCAAGACGCTCGCCCTCGCGAGGAAACTCGCCCTGGCTTACCAGGGTGAGCAACTTTCGAATAAGTGCGCCATGGGAGACAGCGAGAACTCGCTGACCCGAGTAATTCTCAGCTAGCGATTCAAGTAACTGCCAAGAACGAGCCTCTAGCTCAACTAGTGACTCTCCGCCAGGCACAGTGTTGGTGTCTGAATATTTCGCGCGCCACTCATCGTGACCCATGCCTTCGGCTTCGCCGAATGAGCGCTCTAGAAGCAACGGCTCAATCTGAAACTCGCTAAAGCCGTGAGCATTCGCAACAATCTGGGCCGTGTCACGCGCACGAGACAGGGGAGAACTGAGAATCACATCCCAGTCGGTTGCAACAATAACCTCGGCAGCCAAACGCGCTTGCCCAACGCCAGTTTCATTGAGTGGAATGTCGGTTACGCCCTGGAGCCTAAAATCAATGTTCCAATCGGTTTGGCCGTGGCGAAGCAACCCGATAACAGTCTTAGTCAATTAATAACCTTTCAAGAACGAGTGAGGTCGAAGCCTCAATCTTGGCAACGGCCAGTTCGTCGGCCTTGGTTTCTCCGATATTTACGATAACAATCGGCTTACCGGCGCGGGCTGCTCGGCGAGCGAACCGCAACCCAGAATTAACACTGAGCGAAGTGCCGGCCACCAGCAAAGCCTCGGCTGAGTCAAGTCTGGCCATGGCAAATTCAACCAGCGATGAGGCAACCGACTCTCCGAAAAATACGACGTCCGGTTTCAAAATTCCGCCGCAGTTTTTACAGTCGGGAACTCGGAAATCTTCGTAGACCTCCACCTCGGCATCGCCATCCGGGCTGAATTCAAAGGTGATTGATCGATCGACCTGTGGGTTTAGCGCTACGAGACTCTCATCGAGTTCGACACGATCGATGATCTGGCCGCAAGTCATACACCTAACGCGATCTAAGCGCCCGTGCAGGTCGATCACGGCCTTTGAGCCCGCCGCCTGATGCAGGGTGTCAACGTTTTGCGTGATTACCTGAGAAATCCGGCCCAAACTCTCAGCCTCAGCCAACGCAAAATGGCCGGCATTTGGCTTGGCTTGATTGATTCGGCTCCAGCCCACAAAACTGCGAGCCCAATAGCGAGTTCTAGCCTCTGGTGAACCCATAAATACATCAAAAGTCATTGGGTGCCGAGCCACTCGTCCGGCACCTCGATAGTCAGGGATTCCTGAGTCGGTGCTCAAGCCCGCACCGGTCAAAACCAATATGTTTTTACCTGCGAGCTGTTCTCGCGCGAAGTCAACGCTGTATAAAGCGGCTGCGCCTAGCGTTTCTCTCTCTAACATCTAACTAAGTCTAACTTTGGCTTGAATCCTGCAAGCACCGTGGAACAATTAGGTTTTACATCAGGAGGCGAATTTGATCAAGTATCTCGGGTCCAAACGCACTCTAATTCCAACGCTCACCACACTTGCCGCTGCCTCCGGAGCATCGACCGCTCTAGACCTTTTTACCGGCACCACCCGCGTTGCCAAGGCCTTCAAATCACTTGGGATCCATGTAACTGCTGCTGACATTGCTTCCTACTCTGAGATTTTTGCAAAAACCTGGATTGAGTTAGATGCCGACCGAGTTGACCAAAACGCTCTAAGTGAAGCACTGACTGAACTGTCTTCGCTACCGGGTGAGCCGGGTTATTTCACAGAAACATTTTGCGTGGATGCCAGGTTTTTTCAGCCAGAAAATGGAGCCAGAGTCGATGCCATTAGAACCAAAATTGAGAGCGACTTCAAAGGCACCGACCTTTACAACCCATTACTGACTTCGCTTATTCTGGCCGCCGACCGGGTCGACAGCACCACCGGACTACAGATGGCATTTTTAAAAACTTGGGCCAGGCGAAGTTTCAACAAGCTGGAAATGAGAAACCCTGAACTCCTTACCGGGCCGGGCCGGGCAATCAGGGGCGACGCCCTAGAACTTGCCAAAGCACTCCCTGAAGTCGAACTCGCCTACTTGGACCCTCCCTACAACCAACACAGATATTTCAGCAACTATCACATTTGGGAATCCCTGGTCAGATGGGATAAGCCAGAGTCGTATGGCATTGCCAACAAGAGACTTGACGCTCGGTCACCCGAAAATAAAAGCCCGTTCAATTCAAAAAAAACCATGCCGGCTGCCATCGAGAAACTTATCCAAGATGTCAATGCCCAAACCATGGTCCTGAGTTACAACAATGAATCGTGGTTGTCCAAGGATGACCTAATCGCAATGTGTGAAAAGCGCGGTCATGTTGAGGTGGTCGATGTCGACTTCAAGCGTTATGTGGGGTCTCAAATTGGCGTCTATAACAAAAAAGGGCAAAAAGTTGGAACCCCTGGGGCAAAACGAAACGTTGAACACATTGTGATTGCTGGTGAGAAATCAACGGTAAAAAGAATGGTTGATTCGGTCAAGGATTAAAAGTAAAACCCCAGCCGTGGAGGGCTGGGGTTTCGTGTCCGAAAGGGGACTTGAACCCCTACCCTCGTAAGAGGACTAACACCTCAAGCTAGCGCGTCTGCCATTCCGCCACCCGGACGAGTGGTGTTGAGAAAAACAAGAATTTTTCGCAACGAGAGCCAACATTACCAGATAACCCGAAGGCAGGCTAATGGAGTTTTGACTTCGTTGTTTTTGGATTTCGAGGTAGTTTAGGGTTATGGCTCAAGACCCGCGCATCGCATTACAACAGTTCATTGCCTCCTTGGAGAGGCACTTCGAAGCTGTCTCGTCCAGACGAGGTGCTGACGATCCTGCGGTAGAACAGGCCTACTTCCAGGTTGAAGACTCATTTCTAAACTACGAAGAAGCTCTCGGCGAAACCTTTGAAGAGTACTTGCCGATTGGCCTTCCCGAAGAAGAAGAAGATTGACTCCATTTGATGCCCTGATTTTGGGTATCGTGCAGGGCCTAACCGAATTTCTGCCAATTTCATCGAGCGCTCACGTGCAGATTGCTCAGCACCTATTGGGCCTAGGCACAATGCCCAAGCCACAGCTGACTGCCTTCATTGCCACGATTCAACTTGGAACCGAATTGGCTGTGGTCATTTACTTCTGGCGAGACATAGTTCGAATTGCCGCTGCTTGGATCAGATCTCTAGGCGCTAAATCAAAGGGCCTCAGCCAAGACGCAAAAATGGGCTGGCTCATCATTGCTGGCAGCATGCCGGTGGTAATCATCGGGCTCGTTTTCAAGGACGCCATCGAGAACCAACTTAGAAGCCTGTGGGTTATCGCGGTCACGCTGATTGTGTTCGGGCTGGTTCTTGGTATCGCCGACAAAGTCGGCAAACGTCAAAAATCAATTGAACAACTCACCACCAAGCACGGCCTTTTGTTCGGCTTGGGTCAGGCTCTTGCTGTTATCCCCGGGGTATCGAGATCGGGAGGCACCATCACAGTTGGTTTGCTATTGGGCTACAGTCGACAGGCCGCCGCCCGCTATAGCTTTTTGTTGGCCATTCCTGCTGTCGTTGCCAGTGGTTTATTCGAATTCGCCACCACGTATAAAGATTTGTCTCAACAAGATTTGCTAGCCACAATCGTTGCGACCTTGGTTTCTTTTGCAGTTGGCTTCTCGGTGATAGTCGGATTGCTCCGCTATCTCGAGAGGGGCTCTTTTATGCCCTTCGTGATTTGGCGAGTTGGTGTCGGAACAGCCCTGCTGGTGCTTCTAAGCATTGGTCAAATAACCGCTTAGTCTTCTTCCTTGTCATCCTTTTCGGAGGCTCTTAAGAATTTCTCAAATTCCATTGCTAGCGCGTCTCCTGTCGCTGCCTGCGACTCGGACTCATCTCGGGTCTTTTCAAGTTGCGAGATGTATCCCGACATGTCTTCGTCAGATTCGGCCACTTCATCAATGCCGCGCTCCCAAGTGAAGGCTTCCTCGGCAAGCGTGCCGTGATCAAACTGGATTCCGGTAAGTCGCTCAACCTCAATCAACAGAGATAGTGCCGCTTTAGGCGAAGGCGCGTTGTGCACATAGTGAGGAACCGAGGCCCAGAGTGCCACGGTTGGAATGCCCGCTTTCTCCAGAGCCAGGCCCAGCACGCTAAGGATGCCCACAGGGCCCTCATAGTGACTGCGCTCAATGTCGAGTTGCGCGCGAACGGTTTCGTTTTGACTCGTCGAGACCACCGAGATTGGTCTGGAGTGGGGAACATCTCCGAGCATTGCGCCGAGAAAAAGAACCGAATCGATTTCTCGATCCTCAACCATTTCCATGACTTCGGCGGTGAAAGCTTTCCATCGTCTAGAAGGCTCAGTTCCGATCAAGACGCAAACTCTCGCCATCTCAGGTGAAGCTGCAATCACCTCCTGAGAGGCTGCACACATTTCAGTTGTTGGCCAAGTCAGCTCACGATTTCCAGATTCGTCGTAGGAGACAGTCGGGCGGGAGAATTGAAAGTCGTAGTAGTCCTCGGAATCCACGCTGCTAACGACATCGGCATTGAGTTTTTCACAGATGAACTTTGCCGCCATACTGGCAGACTCAGCCGCGTCGTTCCATCCCTCAAAGGCCACCACAAGGGTGCGACCCGAGAAAACGCGCTTAGCTTCGTTCAATTCCTGATTCCTTTTTCTAGCGGATATCCCGCTGTAAAACTCTAAAGCAAACTAGCGCAGGTAAAATCGGAACATTATGTTTGGAAAAAAGTTGCCTGCCGCTGTTTTGTGGGATATGGACGGCACGCTGGTCGACTCCGAGCACTACTGGCTTTCTAGCGAGCAAACCCTCGCTGCCGAACACCAAGAGCCGTGGTCCGAACAAGACGGACTCGATCTAGTAGGCATGAGCCTCTATGACTCCTCGAAAATCATCAAGCAAAAAATTGGTAGTTCCCTAGAACCCGAGCAAATAATTCAGCGACTTACCGACTCAGTTGTTGCGAAGCTAGCGGTTTCAATTCCTTGGCGGCCGGGGGCTCAAGAACTCTTGCGAGAGCTTAAGAAACACAACATCAAAACCGCCCTGGTCACTATGTCAATGAGTCGCATGGCCCATCAGGTGGTCGACCAGATTCCATTTAAGGCCTTCGATGTTGTGGTCGCCGGCGACGACGTCATCCAAGGCAAACCGCATCCCGAGGCCTATTTGAAGGCAGCGGAGCTTTTAGGGGTAAGCCCGGGGGAGTGCGTCGCATTTGAAGACTCAATCGCCGGATTGCGCTCCGCCGAGGCAGCCGGCACAATCGCAATCGGCATCCCAAACATAATTCCAATTCCAGAACAAGCTGGTCGAATCATTTGGCCAACATTAGAGGGCGTGCGAGTTGCCGACCTCAGAAAACTCTTCAGATAGGACTCCATGTCAAACCAACAGACTCCAACATTGCCCACCGGGCCTTTCAGAGTGGGCGACCGAGTTCAACTGACCGGCCCTAAAGGAAGACTGAACACCATCACACTCGTTGCCGGTGCTGCGTTTGGCACACACCGAGGCGACCTAAAGCACGACGACATCATCGGGCAGTCTGAAGGCTCTGTTATTCAAAACCAAAATGGAGTTGAGTATCTTGCTTTTCGCCCACTGCTAACTGACTTCGTTCTGTCAATGCCCAGAGGTGCAAACATTGTTTACCCGAAAGATTCAGCGCAAATCGTTGTTTTCGGTGATATCTTCCCGGGTGCCAGAGTTGTTGAGGCTGGAGTAGGCTCAGGCGGCTTAAGCATGTATCTGCTGAGGGCAATTGGTCCGACAGGTCGCCTTGACTCATTCGAACGCCGCAGCGAATTTGCCGATATTGCGCGCGCCAACGTGGCGACAAATTTCGGAATGGTGCCTGAAAGCTGGCAAATCCACATCGGAGACCTACAAGTAGAGTTGCCTAAAAAAATTGAGGATGGCCAGGCCGACCGCGTTGTACTGGACATGCTGGCACCCTGGGAGTGCATCGAAGAGTGTGCAGATGCGCTGGTGGCGGGCGGTCTCATCATTGGCTACGTAGCCACAGTGACGCAGCTATCTAGGTTTACCGAGGCGCTTCGCGAGTCTAGGCATTTTGCCGAGCCAGAGGCTTGGGAGTCCATTGTGCGTGGCTGGCACCTTCAGGGCCTAGCTGTGCGCCCCGAACACCGAATGATTGGTCACACCGGTTTTCTAGTGACTGCTCGGCGCATGGCACCTGGCACTGTAATGCCGAACTTCAAGACCAAGACCAAGCCCGAATTCACGGATGAGGATCTCTCAGTCTGGAACCCTGACCACTTGGGTGAGCGCAAAGTTAGCCCTAAAAAATTGCGAAAGACTGTCCGCAGCGCCAATGCTGCTGCCGAGACCAGAAGCGAACTAGACCAGACCTAAAACTCACCTTCGCTGACTAAACTTAGTGAAACCGTTTCTATTGAAAGTTTGAATTACTTGCGAAAAATTATTGCCCTTTCCATTGCCACCGCTCTTGCCGTTTCTCTAAGCGGTTGTGCGGCTTCAAATCCAGCCGACAAGATTTTTGAAGGGGTTGTTCCAGCCTGCAACAGCTTCACCACTGGAGAGAACGCCGATCAGATTCAAGTGGATTCGGACATGTCAAAGGTCCCGATGGTGACCTTCCCAACTCCAATCACCTCAGAAGTTATTGAGACCAAAGTGATAGTTGAAGGCACCGGCCCTAAGTTCACCGGCAATGAACTGGTTGACATGGAGTTCGTCGGAGTCAACGGTGGCACCGGTGACGTTTTCCAATCTTCAAAGTTTGATGGAACCGATTTTGCATCACAGTATTTGAAAGCTGGCGAAACTCCTGATTTTTGCAGCGCCCTTAGCGGCGTTCGTGAGGGTTCTCGCGTAGCAATCCTGTTTCCTCCTGCCTTAGCTCACGCTGGCCAAGGAGTGACCGACCTCGGAGTAGGTCCAACCGACTCAATCGTCTTTGTCTTTGACTTGCTCAAGGTTTTCTTGCCTCGAGCAACCGGTGAAGCCCAGGCCGCGGCCGGAGCAGGCTTTCCAGCACTTGTTTTAGACCCAAAGACCGGACAGCCAGGAATCACACCATCGAAGAGTGCGGCCCCAACCGAATTCAAGTTGCACACCAC
>Ga0129318_10000053_pt1 | contig 12026 bp, 18 predicted proteins | sample CPB1_08_DNA_FD_94475 | JGI IMG/M metagenome (GOLD analysis project Ga0129318, IMG submission 94475) | Freshwater to marine salinity gradient microbial communities from Chesapeake Bay, USA - CPBay_Spr_0.1_0.8_DNA | ecosystem: Environmental > Aquatic > Marine > Coastal | place: USA: Chesapeake...
CTTACCTTTGATCTATGTATATTAATATCAATGCAAGTTTCTAGGAAAGATAAGACATTATCTACCAGAATTGGATAATACTTGTATAGATGCCGTGCGAATCTAGCATGATGGCTGGGGGAATCCATATTTGGGTCTGAGCTAAATTGCTGCCATACGAAACTAGTTGGTTCCTCTGGCATATGCCTACTGTGACATATGCTGATAGGAAGGCTGTCCAAGTCTTCATAGGGAATCAGTTTCGTGTTAAATCCTGAGCCAATCTGTTTTATCTTGCTAGTCATGAAGTATGTCTAATAAAGTATTATAATCTAGGTCCAATGGAATAGTAATAATACCACGTATTTTGCTATTTAAAGGAGTAGATACAGAATGGGGAGTTTTTGTGTCTAATAAATAGGAATCACCCTCCATTAGACGTAGATTGTTTATATTTCTTGCATTAATAGAACTACTACTAGTGTTAAACAATCCTATGTTTATTTTGGCTTCAGTGGCCCCCTCATCTATGTGAAGATCTATATTATCTGTGGTGTAACATAACTTAATTTTATATTTATCAAAGAACAGAAACGGGTAGTATTGTTTCAATAAATTGGAAAGATGGTTTTGCATTGAGCATAAGTATAAATCTTGCGAGGTGTTTATGGTGCTAGTAATGAAGCCGGAGCCATTTTTTGGCCTATTAAACGATGACCACACGGCATTGGTCGGAAAATCATTCGGTAATGGTTTTCCATATATTCTTGGAAGAGTTGATAAACTTTTAAGAGCGTATTCCCAATATGGAATGAACTCGTTGGTATCTATTCTAAAAGATAGTTTAGCCATTGTCTAAGCAAGAAGCTCAAGTCCCAATTCCTCCGCGAAAGATAGGGTTAACGAAATACGTGGAACTTTTGTTTTAGGGGTCAGAATAACTTTATGTAGTTCACTAACATCCAATATAGTGGCTGCATCTAACTTCACTCTGTCAACTTCAACACAGTCTTCCTCATTTATAACAGTATGTCGTGGTCTACCATTAACATTATAGGTGGTTTCTACCAGTCCTCCACGATAGAATACAGTACTAGAGTCCTTACAATTAAGAATAGGAATATTTATTCTATATGGATAATTAACTACGTCTGAATGAATAGTGCAGTGCTCTTGCATATACATCACGAAAAAGGATGCCTTAGTACAAGTTAATCCCATTTTACTGAAGGTTCTTCTTATAGATGGTATTTTGTCAAAAACAGTATTGTTGTCTGTGAAATTAAATGTAACATCATCCGTCCTATTCATTATCCTTGGTTCTGTTTTAAGAAAGGCTTTAGATTCACGAACAATAGATGTAATACTAATATCCAGTTTTTTATAATACATGTTATTTCCTAGTTAGTCAATAGAGTAGTAGCTTCTTCCCAGGTAGGAAGACGATTTTTATAATGTAAAAATATACTAAGAGAAATTCTAGCACTTGTTCCATTGTATTCAAGACAATGTGGAATTCCAGCATCAATTAGTGTAGTTTTATTTGGAACACGATATCTAGCTAATTCTACTGCATCCGTTGGGTCAACTTTTAAATAGTCCTCACCCAATTGAGTTAGATGTAATTTGTTGTTTAAATTAGATCGATTGGGTTGGTACCAAACAAGTTCCCCGTCTGGATGTGCCCAATTTAATTTTGGGACACATTGCCCTAGATTCGGGTAATCAACATGTAAAGCTACTCCCTTGTTGATGCCGGGTGGAGTAACAAACAAATGAGTTTTGAGTATTGTCATACCTTTGCTAAGTATGAAATCATTAATACAATCCGGACACGATACCGTGAGCATAATCAGTCGTCTTGGTATAGAAAACATACTCAGATACTTATCAAAGTCTATATTCAAGTCATTTATTGGTAAGTACGGACTCATATCAACTAAATATCTCGGTTGCTTCATCCCAACTAAGTAGACGACCTCTACGCTTAGCGGGGGTTAAACTAAAACAATACCTAGGCTCATCTATTATACTGGTAACCACATGTGGGTAGGCTGCATTCATCATAAAAATGCCACTACCTTCAAATGTAGCTAACATGTTTTCTTCTTTAGCGTCTTCTAAAGGATATTCCACATACGGAAAATTCAACTCAGTCAACTTCTTGTTTGTTTTGCAGTCTTCGAACTTCTTGTATATCGATAAAATGCCGGACCCGATTATCCAATTTATTTTCGGAATATCGCTAGGGGGTCTGTAGACATCTGTGTGAAAAATACCTGTAGTATGCGGGGCATAAACAAAAGCACTAAAGTTGCCTAACATTAAATTATAACTGTTAAGCCAGTCCTCTATTTTACTGACTAGATAAGGTGGTAGTTCTTGATGACTAAATTTCTTGTCCACATCTAGACATTGTATATGACACGCAGCCAAAGAAGGAACTTTATGCAAAGGGACCAACATATTACAGATTTACATAAGAGTAGTTTTGGATAGTATTATTAATTAACATTGTATTCTCACCTAAGTGAGTACGTTGATAATTATAATCTGGCAAAACGGCGTTAACAGCTTTTCTATGGTCTTCCCACCCTTTAGTTAGCATGTAGCCATGTGCTCTCCAAATTCGTTGACTACGTGGGTCCAAGTTGAAAGAAGTTATTCCTGTCAAATATCCTAGTTCTTTCATCTTCTGCATTTGAAGTGGAATACAGAAAATGCTCAGAAGACTTAAATCCTTCACCCAGTTGTTTAGAATAAATGACCTAGCACCCAATATACATGCATTTGGATATTGTTCTATATTAGTATTATATCCGTAAGTACAACTGAAAGCCACCAAATCATTATTCACTGTTGCATAACTAACATGGCAGTCCGGTTTGTTAAAGATTCGATATATGCTTTCTGGTAGATGCTCGAATTCTTTCAGATAATTTCTATTGTGTGATTCCGTTTTAGCAATTAATCGACAAGCCATTTCCAATCTATCCGCGTGTTCTCTCAGAAAAAGACCGGGAGATGTGATATCATAGTTCAGTGGTTTACCCAATAGTTCAGTGGTTTTCATGATTCTTTAATGATATTATTCAATAGAAGTTGGTCAATTTCATTCAGTCTTTCATATGAACTATTGAAAAATTTCTTTACGGGTACTAAGTCGTTGTGCTTTAGAGTTTCATATCTTTGAACAAAAATTCCTAAAGATCTAGCTAATTTATTAGCCGCACTGATGGATTCATTAAATTTAACTAAATCAACTTGGTTTATAATAGATTCCGTAAATTTTTTAACCCCGGATTGATTCGTATAATAGACTAATTTATCCGTATTTACACGATATTCTGTATCAGTAGTAAAAATATAACTACTGGTGTGTTTGGCAATAGCGTACGAAGCTAGTTGCTCTTTTCTATCTCTGACTATGTAGCTTGAACCATCAGATAATACATTTAACGATTTTACAACGAATTCGGGTAATTCAGTAATATGTTCGTGTAAAACAAAGCAAACACTACTGCTGCTAGCCATGTCGCTCACAAAATTAAACCAGTCATTAAAATTGGATGAACCATCTGTTCCACCATATTCATTGTAGTCTTTAATTATAGTTCTAGTGATTAGGTCTGGCTTTAGTTTGAAGGATGGTCCTTTTATATACTTGTCAGATATTGTAGTTATTTTCTTATCATTATCTAGATAAACTGTAGTATAATGTTTTTTAAAAAGTCTACCGAATATTTCATGATGACAGATAACATTAGTGAACAATGATTCAACAGCAAGTTTAATTGCTTCGGTGTAGAAGGTACTTCCACTCCTAGGGGTTGACCAAACTATCCTCAGCATAATGTTCCGACCAAATGAAGCCTATCCCTACTATAGTCTGCGTTGACAGCGGTATGTTTAATATTAGTATTCAGCAAGTATACTCCACCAATCTCAGACATCCGATATAATCTATCGTCTACTATGAAAAAATTATTTTCAGTAGTATCTATTACGAAATGAACACGTTGTTCAGCACTATCTTTGTGATACGATACATTGGTCTTACTTAGAAGATTTCTAAAAAGTAACCTGCAAATTTTTCTATTAGTAGTAGCCTCAATTGCGCTTATAAGTGGATATAAATCTATAAATTCTGGATTAAGATATTTGAAATCCTCGTCTTTAGCTTTTATTTTCAATTTAGTGAGACTACCACAAGACCCACTTAATCTACTCGATTTGTTTGTATCATCTGGAAAAGCATATCTTGATGTGACGCTCAGTTGATTATGTAATCCCCAAGTTTTATATGAAACGTATAATTTCGCTGATATATCAATAAATTTCTGAATATCAAGATTTATGTCTATCTTAACTACTGGTGGGTTATGCATATTAGTTTAGTATAGCATTAAGTATAGCATTCAATTCTATCAATTGATTCTTACAATCTACTAATGCGTCGTGTTTACCCTCTTGAATGTCTGATAGGTTTGCATCAAATTTATAACCCAATCTATGACGAGCCACCAACTTCAAGCTATTCATTTCAAAAAATTCGTAATGAAGTGTGCCAACAATGGGCCGGTCATTTCTGTAGTAATTTCTATCAATTAAACCGGCATGTAATAAAAATTCTATATCAGTTGGTACACAATCACCTACGGGCATTAGAGTACCTCTATCTTTACCTATAAAATTTTTGATTTCGTAGCGCAATTCTTCGGGAGACCGACTAGTATTTTTGTTGTTACATTTTTGATAAATGTGTTTTAGATAAGTTTTATCAAACTCGCTAGTAGGTACCCTATCCGTATACATAAAGCCCTCAAATTCTGAGTCTATTTGGTAATTATTAGAGGAGTCTAAACTTAGTTTTAGCATTGCAACTTGTAGAATTATATCTGATTTGAGTTGCAAGCCAGTCATCTCACAATCTATCATTACTAGTTTTTCTGGCAAAAAAGATGTCTTAGTTTGTATAGTAATCATTGCTTGGTCTTTCTGTTATTTGGTTGGTGAAATTCTTTAGTATATAAATTTATCTTTACTTTTGGTTTTCTTACCAAATTTCATACTGAACCACAATTTAATTCTAAACCATGTCATTTAAAAACTCTTATTTTATAGGTTTGTTCAAAATTGAGGGCATCTTTTCTATCATTAACAAGAGGCATGCCCTTTATGTTTAAACTGGTATTTAATAGAACAGGACATCCGGTCTCCACATACCAAGCCTTTAAAAGCTTATATAAAAAAGGATTCTGGTTATAATTTACAGTTTGAACTCTGGATGTCCCATCTATGTGTGTTACAGCTGGTATTTCATCCGGTTTTAAACATTTGACAGCGTATTGCATGTATGGTGAAGTTCTACCTTCAAGTCCAAAGTAAGAATCAGCATGTTCTTCCATTATTATTGGTGCCAGTGGTCTAAATTTCTGTCTATTCTTTATTTTGTTGACTAGATTTTTGTTGTTAAGATCCCTAGGATCGGCTATTAATGACCTATTCCCTAATGCTCTTGGGCCAAATTCAGCCCTTCCATGAACTAACCCACAAACACCATGTTTTGGATTTACCAGATACTTAACAATAGCATTTATTTTATCACTATTGAACTGATAGTCTGACTGAATACAAGAACCCAAGTATGGAGTAAAATCAGTCCTCTTCTTAGTATACGACAGAGCCGCACCCAGTGAGGACCCAGCATCACCCGGATTGGGCATTATCCATACGTTATCAAAAAAATCATACAGAATACGGTTTCCTAAGCAGTTTAAAGCACACCCTCCAGAGAAAACTAAATTGTTTGCGAAGGGCATGAAGTCTTTAACTTCTGCTAGCATCTGTCTAAGTAAGTCTTCGTATATAAGTTGACAAGAAGCAGCTAGATCAAATGTATCTTGTTCATTTGGCTCAAAATTCAGAAAAATTCCTCTATGCAGGTCCTTTAGAGTATATGGAGTGAATTTACCATTAGTGGTACAAGCTGTTTCGAGTACTGTCATATACCGATGCGGGTCACCATATGCAGCCATGCCCATTAATATATATTCTTCCTCATTCGGTTTCAAACCTATCAGAGACGTGACAGCACTATAGAATAGTCCGATCGAATTTGGGTATTTCCATGATTTAACTTTTGTTAACTTATTGTTGCATCCATACCATATGGAACTTGATTCTGATTCACCTACAGCATCTATAACTAAGACTGCTGCCTCGTTAAATTTACTAGTATAGTAGCCACCAGCTGCATGAGATAGATGATGTTCGGAATAAACAATCGGAACATCACCACCTATTAACTTTCTAGGGGATGGTCTGATAACATTACTCCAGTTCCTAGAAAATAAATGACGCATTGTTGTCTTACGTGGGTCTTCATACCAGATTATTTTTCTAGGTCTTTCCGGACTGATACTCAAAGCTTCTGATAATAGGTTTCGATGAATGGTCTTATCATTCTTTACTTTTGAATATCGTTCTGAGTGAGCAGCGAAAACCAGTTTGTGATCATCTAGAACAGATATGGAAGCATCATGATGTCCGGCTGAAACGCCCCATATTATCATAGTATATTATTCCGGCTTACATAGTTATAAAGTTCATCGGCCCAGACTAGGTTAGCTGCAGCTAACGGGTGACCACCGGGTCCCCTTGGGTATTTATCGGAGAATTCATTAAAAGAGTTGATCATATAATGATTGAGACCCACTTCTTTTCTGTAATTACTGAGCATGCTTTTTGTACTTGTATTTACAATGAACTCAGATTGTCTGGATAGACCCCAAGTAGAATCTGCACAATTACAGAAAAGAAATGGTATGTTGAGGGCTTTAAGAGAAACAGCTAGCAAATATTGATATCTGACTGTTTTTTGTATATGTACATTCGCTTCAAAATTATAATTATAATACATTTGCTTTAGGAATTTTAGATTATCTTTAAAGCTATTATACTCATTATTATTTTGAAACTGATGAAAGTAATTATCCCTTTTATCATAAAATTCAGTTCTATCGTCATAACTCCAACCAACAACGACTACATCAGGTTTATCATCTATTATCAGTCTATTCGTAACTGTCCTGAATATTTTATCGTTGGATGAACCGGGACTGGACAAATCGGTTAATACGCTTGCTCCAAGTTTTTCCAGCAGAACAGACACCCATCTATTTCTCAATCTATACTCAGTGTTTTCCGGACTTTGCTCTAGGGCAAAATCTCCGTTTTGGTCTTTGGGATTGGCCACTAATTCCTGACCATAAGTATAGGAGCATCCAGCTACTAATGCTTTTTTCATAATTTGTCTTTGATTTGGTTCATCAGTCTTTCGGTTATGATAAACTTGATGTTAATATTTTCTTTAATCCATTTGGGATCATCTTTCAGAACTTCCCAGAATTTTTTACCGCGATATCTACCAAAAGAAAAAACATAATTCATGCCACCTATCGTTTTAATCATAGATATTAATGTTGTTAAGTAGTCTAAGACCAGAGTTGTAGGCAAAAGCATTGAATGGTGTTTTGTGGAGAGGAGCTATTGATATTAAAGTAATGGCACATAGGATTTTCGTTTTATGCCAATTTAGAGATTTTTCAGCATGGAATTTCTTAAAAATACGTATGTGTTCTTCAAAATTCTCAACATGATCGAAGTTACCAGTCCTAGCAGCTGAGAAGTCTATTATCATACCTGTCATCAATTTGGCCAAGTCATAATATATATCTCCACCATTAGATACATCCAGAGGATAAAAATCAGTCCTCCAATCTATTAGCGTATGGCCTATAATATTACTGTATTGCAGATCACCATGTATATTAGCTAAAAGCCCATCCTCCAACTGACTCCAGTCAAAATCAATTAAGGCGTTTTTAACTCCGTATTCACTCAATCTATTGAGTGTTTTTTCTCTATAAAAAGGAACAAAATTAATAGCGGTTCCATCACATTTCCACAAGTTGTCCCAGAAATGGTTCAACAATTCAAGTAGATGTTTATAACTATTTTTAAGATTATAAAATTCACAACCCTCTACATAGTCATAACTAATAACATTACCGCGTAATTTAACACCACTTATTTTGTGCTCGTTATTTGACTTGATGTATTCATTTGTGGTCAATATATCATATAGATTATGGGCATCGATTCTTGATTTAAAAACTTTAACAACGGTGTTGGAAATTATTTCAGTGGAGTTGTTTTTCTTGGAAAAATCAAAGACATCGTTGTAATGTTTATTGTATAATGCTGAAGTTCCTAGATCTATCCAGTCTGAACAATTAACAATGGGCCACGGTCTGGAATTTAACAAATAGTCGAAATTTTTGTGTGGTGAAGTTGATAGCAAGTTCACATCTTTCATTTTCATAACACCTGTCCAAGATGCTGAATATGATACATCAGATGGCTCACAAATCATCCCTCTACTAATTGATAACTTACAGTATGAGTCATCTATGATAGGACTCACCAGAACCCACTCGTCTCGGCCTTCGATGATACTTTCCGGTACAGTATAGAGACCATCCGATACTGTTACTAGTACTGATGCGTTTAGAAGTTCTGGGAACGTCTCTAAAGTCTTTTTAAGTGATATCATTGGACCATCACTTTGTTCATGTTCAAGATTTATACAGATTTTTCCGTAACCGATTTCTATGAGTGTCAACAAATAACTTTCCAAATACATGTCATCATGTCTGATAGTTATATAGATTGGATACTTAATATATTTGTCTATTAGGTGTTTGACCAATGGGATGCCATTGAACATCATCATTGGCTTGGATGGTGATATCTCCTTGGTTCTAGTGCCCATGCCAGCGGCAAGTATGACTACATTCATGTTATTATACCTTCTTGAGGCTTAGACTGCGCCAATGGTCAGCGTAATATTTAAAATCTGTGTATAAGGTCTTGTCTGTCTCGTGTGGTCTGATAATAGCTATATTACCTGGAAAAGAGCCACTAGCCAAATTACATAGCTGCATAGCTTTAGATACAGCTACATTAGGCCCCAGTAATTCATAGTCCTGAGTATTATTAGTTGATAGAAATCTAAGCAGGGCATCGGCCATTATGAACATGGACTGGGATTGACCAATCATGATAGTGTCATCTGGAACAACTTTTCCGAATTCAGGCCAGTTCCTACACAGTCTTTCATTAGAGTAAATGGTTAGCGGCTCAACATTGTGTAGTATAGATTGACGAAATTGGTCTACAGTTGGTCCAAGTGCTACGTCAAATCTGGTTAAAACAACAACATCATAATCTGCACTATGTTCTCTACACATTAAGATAGATGCTATAATGGAACGAAACATGTTGCTGTAAACCCACCCGTTCGGCCTTGGATGTTCTGGTTTCTTTGATAAAACATTATATCTAACTGGATTAAAGAACTCAATTAGTTCTTGTATTTCTGAGCTAGAAACATCGACATAATTTCCACCATCAATATTCATGTATTCGTTATAGTCCTTAGTGGATATAAAATAGTCGGTTTCATACCCAAGCGAACTATAACTGTCTTCGATATAGTTTCCACATTTTTTCCAAGTTCTTGGCTGTCCATAGAGACAAACGGCTATCCTTTTCATAATTTGGTCACCCCAAGTCCCAAATATTTAATCCAATAATACCATGGCTCGGACTTATGGGGGTTATTAAATCTTCTACTGCAAGGCCTTAATGGCATTATATTAAAAGCGTTAGAAAAAACTAGAAAATCAGATACATGCATAGTCCAATCAGTAATGTCTAGACTATAGTCTGCACCTCCATCGGATTTGAACCAGCCGGATTTGAACCAGCCTATTTCACCATTTGGCCTGGTAGAACTATTATATAGGTCCCCATTAGAAATATACGAAACACTGTCTACTGTCTTGATATTGGCCAGTATTTGATGACGAATAATATTAACAAATGGTGATAGATTTCTAGTAAAATCTATCACATTGTCTTCTTGGGGGACCAATATTTGGGTGTGTTCGGTTTTGTTTCCCGAAACGAAAACTAGATGCGTTTTCATTAATCAATCCTTGTGGATGAAGTCCAAGTTCTATAAAAGAGTTATCCTTGGGTATGTGGCAAATCTATTGGCTCTAACCACTGGTAACCAGAGCTTCTTATTTACAAATTCATTAAAATCATTTTTACTGAGTGGCTCCCCAGTATATACTTTTGTTAATATTTCTACTGTATACTTGATAAAAACACGTGATGAATTCAATATTTGGATCTCAAATTTTATATTGGGACTTATGTATAAGTCATACTTAAATTCAGAACGTTTTCTAAACCCATGGTCAAGCAAATGTTTGATGAAAGTAGGTTGATCTTGCACACCATAAGTATGAGCCTTGGTAGTTATGCTAAGGCCGTTTTCGGTGTTTGTACTTTCTCTTTTTATGCTTCTAATTCTAAGAAAATTGGGAAATATCTCTGTTCTATCTATTAATCTAGTTATTCTTCTTCTAGCTGTAGTTAGAAAGTTAACTATTGAATTATTTGTAGTAGTGTCGTTTTTTATCTCAAACGGATTTATACCAAGTAGATTACATTGGGAAACATAATTTTTTATGGATAAGCGCCATTGATTATCCGTGGATAATCCCGATAGATCCATGAAGCCAGCTTCAAAGATTGATTGCCACACACCTACGGCTTTTTTATTGAATCTATTTGGAAATGAATCAGCAGAAGGTGATTCATTTTGAAAGCCAATGGGGAGACCAATAACGGATAGGTCGCTGGAGGTACCTACGATGGTTTTCATTTCACCATATAGCCTTTGTTGATAAGAAGATTATCAACAATATTATTGAGTTCAGCATCTTCGATACACAATCTAAATTTACCAGCTTCATTACACAAGAAATTCCAATTGCTGCACTTATTGAAATTCTGAAATGAAACCATTAAAATGTTGGAGAAAGAAAATCCGTTGGCTTTGGTGGATACCACGAATTCAAACTGTTTGGTGTTTGGTGCTGCGTGGGCTGAGTTCTCTATATTTATAGAAACAATTTTGCACCAATCATGCAGAGTCTGGAACTTATGTGTTAGCTCTTGAGTAAAGTCTAATTTACTCCAGTGCTGAGCTGCTCTGATTTGTTTGATCGTCATTTTGATAGTGGTATTGATATTACCATTTTGGAAATTCCAACACGAACTAGAATGGTTTCCTCATATGAAATCATACCAGCACCCATGTAACTAACAACAGTGATAACACCAGTGTTGTCGTTTTCTTTTTTGTATTCGGTGATACTGTTACCAAAGGCAGAATTGGTTAAATGTTTACCAATTTGGTCAGTACTTGAAGACTCACCCAAGTCATAAGTTATGACATACAAACCACCATTATTAACCGATCCTATCTCTTTAATGGAATCAAATTTTCTTCTGAGGGTGCTCAGAATCTTAGTTCTAAAACCTTCTATAGAACGAGTAAAGGTTGGAATGGTTGCTAAAGTTTTCATGTAGTTATTAAATTATTAATTCTTATTGAATGATTGGATGGGAACGAATATTTCCGCGTTTATCTTATTTATTTCCTCATCGTCTTGTATTGATTTAATTCGTCTGGAAATATAGTACATCAATTCACTAATTAGGTTTACCTTTATTTTGTCTTTTTCTAAAGAGAGCATAGTTCTATAAGCCTCATACTCTATTATGTACTCGGCTAATAATGTGCTCATTTATTACCACTCGAACCACGAGAAACAAACCAATATTGTATGATAGCAGACGCTTGCCCCAGAAACCACGCTAGGACATACATGGATATCTCCATTTGTCTAGCCTCATCCATTTCTGGCCATACCTCCATTAGCTTAGAAACTACTAATGTGTTAATACTGACCACAGAAGCCATGAAAAGAAGAGTAATAACTGGTCTAACAACTTTACTAAGGGTGTTCGTAGTTATAATAATATATCGAGCTATATTACTGCCAGCAGCGGTTAGAGTAGCCGCATCTATTCTTTCTGATTCATTTATGGAGGCGATTGCTTCA
>Ga0129318_10000054_pt1 | contig 11990 bp, 16 predicted proteins | sample CPB1_08_DNA_FD_94475 | JGI IMG/M metagenome (GOLD analysis project Ga0129318, IMG submission 94475) | Freshwater to marine salinity gradient microbial communities from Chesapeake Bay, USA - CPBay_Spr_0.1_0.8_DNA | ecosystem: Environmental > Aquatic > Marine > Coastal | place: USA: Chesapeake...
GCCCACGGACCCAGAGGGGGCAGCATGACCACGATCACCGAGGCTGACTACGCCGCGATGTCATGGCACCAGCGGGCCCGTCTCGCGGACCGGATGCGTACAGAGACCCGCGACCTGGCGGCGACCATCGCCCAGCAGCAGGCCACCTTGGCCTCAGTCAACCCCCGCGCAGTCAAAGCCGCAGAGGCCAAGCTGGCGACCCTTGCAGTCAAGGACGCCGCGCTGCGGGCCCAGGTCAAAGCCAGCCGGGGGACCCTCGCGCAGGCCGCCCGGGACCTGAGAGCAGCAGAAGCCCTCAACGCCCGCACGAGGACAGAGGCCGCCGACGTCGCCGCGCAACGCAACGCCTTGGCGGGCGAGCTGGCCAGCCTCGACCAGTCCCGCGCCGCCACCGCCACCGACCATGCGACCCTCGCCGCAGAGCGGGTCGCACACCAACGCCGGCAGGCCGACGCCGAAGCCGCGGTGGACGACCTCGCAGCGCAGGCCCGCATGCTCACCGCGCAGATGTACCGGCACCGGGTCCAGCTCGCCGCCATCGGCATCGGGACCGCCACCTACACCGCGCACCTGTCCGAGGCCCGGGCGTTACTCGCGGCGCTGCCTGTGGATCCGGACGCGGCGCTGCACCTGTCGGCGGTCGCGTCATGACGTTGTCGAAGCGGGTTCAACTCCACAGCCTCGGCATCGACTGGCGAACCGAACGTGATACGTCGTGAGCGTGTCGGCATTGACGAAAATCCGTGCGCATGCGGTACGGATCTGTGGGTTTACACGATGATGATTGTGGAGTACGCCACGACCACACCACTCCCCTGGCCCGCGAGGCGGCAACAGAATGCATGTTTTATTGTCCCCTCCGTAACTCCCCGGCCGGCACTCTCTTCTGCCAGCGTGGCGGCCATGACACAGCAGCTCGTAGCCCAGGCACCCCCGTCCGCCGATCTCGCCGAGTACACCACTCACGTCCACCACCTTCTGACCGACCCCTGGCCACTCATCACTCCCGACGAACGTGAGCAAGCAGTCAGGCTCCGGTGGCTCGCGTCCATCCAGAACGACCTCACCGCGAAGGCCTACGAACGCGACATCAATCGGTACATGGACTGGTGCTATGACTCGGCGAGAGTGGACCCGATGGCCGCGATCCGCTCTACCATCGACCTGTACTCCAAGTACCTGCGTGGGCTCGGGCTCCGACCTGCGACCATTCACCGGCACCTGTCATCCGTGAGTGGGTTCTACCGGTACGCCCGGTCTGAGGGTGTTCTGCCCGCCAACCCGGTTGAGGATGTGAAGCGGGCGAAGGTCCCGAAGGACTCCCAGCAGATCGGCCTCGACCAGGGCGAGCTCATCCGGTTCCTGCACGAGGCCGCATGGCACACGAGCAGGGCATCTGGGACCAGGGACCGGGATCGGACGTGGGCGCTGGTCTGTCTCCTCGTCTATGACGGGCTGCGGATCAGCGAGGCCCTCACTGCGAAGGTGGGCGACCTCAGTCAGTACGACGGGCACCACGCTCTGCGAGTGACCCGCAAGGGCGGCGCCGAGCAGGACGTTGCGCTGAACCCGACGACCACCCACGCGCTGAACCTCTACATCGGCGACCGCACCAAGGGTTCGATCTTCCTGACGAGTACGGGGGAGCAGTGGGAGCGGACCAGTGCGTTCCGCACGGTCAAGGTGATAGCCAGGCGCGCCGGCCTGTCCGCGAAGGTCGGACCTCACTCCCTGCGGCACACATTCGTGACCCTGTCCCGGCAGTTCGGGGTGTCCCTCGAAGACGTGCAGGACGCAGCTGGCCACGCATCGGCAGACACGACCCGCAGGTATGACCGGAAGCGGTTCGCGATGACCGGGCACCCGGCGTACGTGCTCGGTCAGAAGCTCGTCGTCAACCTCCCGCCGCGGGACGAATCACCGGAAGGCGATGGCCGTGAATGACCCCATGTAACAGCGGTGCCCGGCCCGTGCTGGGCGATACGATCGGGGCAGTAAAAGGCCCGCCCCGCTTCGTGGAAGTCGCAGGACGGGCCACTCCATTCCGCTCTACCGGAAGGAGGCGATGACCCAATGTTAGAGGGCATCCCTCAGAACAGCCATACCACTCCCCCCGTAGCCACTGTGCCCACCCGAGGGGCGAAGCGAGTCAAGTTGTCCGACAGAGACAAGGCGAGACTCCGAGTCATTGTGTTCAACCGCGACGACTGGACATGCCAGAACTGCCGCAAGGTCATCCCGCCCAGAGCTGACGATGAGATGACAGGCAGGTACGCGCCATGGGTGGGCACTGAATTCCTGGAATTGGACCACATCACGCCATACGCAGCAGGCGGAACGTATGACCCCGCCAACATCCAGGCACTCTGTACGACATGCAATAGGCGGAAGTCTGCATCGACCCGACACTCAGACTGGCCCGCCCGGATTGCCGTGGCGCAGCAGTACCTCGCGTCGCATCAACCAAGCAAGGCAATCGCCATGTCCGCTGTCGCAATCCTTCTTGGGGGTGACTCGTAATGGGACTGCCTTGGGTTCGTTTGGACTCGAACATCGCCTCGCACGACAAGGTGCTGGCACTCCTGAGTGACCCGTCCTCGACCAAGTGGCAGGCACTCTCGTCATACATGTGCGCTCTCGGATGGGCGGGCGGTCAAGGCACTGACGGATTCATCCCGAGGATCGCATTGCCGTTCGTTCACGGAACCGCAAAGACGGCGCGACTACTGGAGAAGTACCACCTCTGGGAGGTCGGCGTAGCGGGCTGGATGATATGCAACTACGCCGCCAGGCAGGAGCTCGAGGCGGTGACCGCAGGCAAGAAGGCGGCGCAGCAGGTAGGTGCAGCCAGAACTAACTGCCAACGCTGGCATGGCAAGGAATGTGGCTGCTGGAAGGTAAAAGTGGCATGAAGGACCGGAAACTCTGCCTCAACGGGTGCTTCACAGTGAAGCCGCTGAGTGACTTTAGCCCTCACCCGCGCAGCCCTGACGGCTATAACTCACGCTGCAAACCATGCGAGAGAGAGCGAATTCAGCTCAGAAAACACGGCATGACGAGCGCAGACAAGAAGGCGTTGGCTGCAGAGCAAGGCGGGTGCGCGATCTGTGAACGCACCGAACCTGGAGCCAAGGGCTGGGTCATCGACCATGACCACGAGTGCTGCCCTGGTGAGGTTTCGTGCGTGAAGTGTCGCCGTGGGCTGCTGTGTGGATGGTGCAACACTGCGTTGGGATACGCGCAGGACGACCCGAATCTGCTACGCGCTATGGCCGACTACCTGGAGTCGGAGGTGCGAATCACATGGGTCAGACCACTGATTCAGTAGAGCGATCGCTAGAGCGAGTCGGTAAAGCGAGTCGCACGAAGACGAGACAAGACGACGGACTTACGAAGAATCCCTCTGACCAACCAGACATAACCACCACTTCCGTAACGCGCGCACACACTCGAGGCGGATCTGATTTCGGCAGGTCCGCCACGTCATGACCGACCCGATAACCCCTCGCACCAGCAGCCCAGGAGGCAACCCCGTGCCACAGCCCAGCCCCATCGTGTTCCTGGACACCGAGACCACAGGGCTCGCCCTCACCGATGACATCTGGGAGTTCGCCGGCATCCGACGTGAGGCAGACGGCGCCACGTCCGAGCTGCATCTGTTCATCGAGCACGACGTCCACAAGTGCCACGACCTCCCGGCATCCTTCCGCGCCGACCATGGTGCGCGATGGGACCAGGGCGAGGAGGTAGGTCGAGGCTTCGCGGCCCACGCCATTGGTGATTTCACGGCAGGGGCGCACATCGTGGGCGCGGTCCCGAACTTCGATACCGAGCGGATCGCGATCCTGATGCAGCGCTGCGGTTACAAGCCGACGTGGCATTACCACCTCATCGACGTCGAGAACCTCGCAGTCGGCTACCTCATGGGCGTCCATAGGGGGAGGGGGGCCGACATTCTCCTGGATCTGCCGTGGGACTCCGACGAGTTGTCGCGCATGGTCGGCATCGAGCCGCCAATCGACGCCCGCCACACTGCGATGGGTGATGCGCTCTGGGCCATGGCGATCTACGACCGCGTGATGGGATCCTGATGGTCAACCGGAGCAAGGCGTGGGGCACCCTCAACGAGACCGCCACCGTGAAGTACCTGCGCCTCAACGGGTTCCCTGGTGCGGACCGGCAGCCCTTGCGTGGGAACCGTGACGCGGGCGACATCGCGCTCTGTCCCGGCCTGGTCATGGAGGTCAAGGCACACAAGTCCGCAGGCACTGGCCAGCCGGGTCATGCGCAGCTGGCTGAGTGGATGGCTCAGGCTGAGGCTGAGCGGGTCAACGCCGGCGCCCAGTTGTGCCCGCTGGTCGTGAAGCGGGCGGGGACCACGGACGTGGGCAGGTGGTTCGCGTACGTCACTGCTGGCGCATGTGCGCAGCTGATGGGCAGCGACGTCCACCCGCCTGACCCGGGCGCTGCGGTGTCCATGAGTGTCGGGTCGCTCGTGGCGCTGTTGCGGTTCAACGGGTTTGGTAGCGCGCTAGAGGTGGCGTCGTGAGCGACTGGGAAGAGATCCCCTCAGACGACTTCATGCTGGCCGTGATCCCCGACCTGCACACCTTTCGGCGCCGCGCGTCAGGAGGCACCCTGACGGTGATGGCAGGCACGGAGCCGGACGGGTTCCACCTGTCCATCTCTCACCCGCACCGCTACCCGACATGGGACGAGATTTGTGCGGCCAGGGACCGGTTCACCCCTCGCGACAAGACGTTCGTGCAGCTGCTGCCGCCGCGCGAGCAGTGGGTCAACGTCCACCAGAACTGCTTCCATTTGTGGGAGCAGTTGCCGTGCGAGCACAACGGAGGCATCGCATGAGCAAGATCGAGGTGACCTGCAAATGCGGAATGGTGATCTCGTCGAACGACAAGAACGTGCTGACTGCCGCTGCCCGCGCCCACGATGCGATCTGCCCGGAGTTGTTCAAGCCCGGCTTGGACCTGACCATCGGCGGGGATGACTACCTCGCCCAGGTCGAGCGGCAACGCGCCGAAGCCCTCGCCACTATCGAGCGCGTCAATGCGCTCTGTGACACCCATGAGCACGCGGGGATCGATGTGCTCGTGGCCACCATCAAGGCCGCACTGAAAGGCACCCCATGAGCGTGGAGCCGAGCGAGATCGCGGACCTCATCGAGTCCTACGTCAATGACACCCACGACAAGGCGAGCAGGTTCGACAACAGCACGCCGCTGGATGAGTCCGGGATCTGGACCCTGCACCGACTGGCGGCAGACATCTACGCCCTCGGATTCCTCGCTGGCTCACGCGCTGAGGACACCCGTTGGCGTGGCGTCGTCCGTCGTGAGCGCGACGCAGCCAAGGCAGCCAAGGAGACGACCCTATGACCCTCACCGACCACCACGCAGCCGACGCAGCCCGTGACGCGATCGACAGGCTCAGCGACGAGCGGGACGCCGCGCTGGCCGACTCGCGCGAGAGACAGGAGGCGCTCATTTGCGTACTCCTGGAACGCAATTCCGCCCGCGCCGAACTCGCCCGGACTCGTCGATTCCTGGACGCCGCATGGCCCATCGTGGAGGACCAGTCATGACGCAGGTGCCGCAGTCCCTTCAAGCCCTCGCCGTGCCACTCACGGATCTGCGCACGTACGGCGCGAACCCCCGCAAGGGCGACATTGACGCCATCGCAGAGTCGCTGCGCGTCAACGGCCAGTACCGGCCCGTGGTGGTGCGCAGGGAGACGATGGAGATCCTCGCGGGCAACCACACTTTCCTCGCAGCGCAGAAGCTCGGGTGGGCGGAGATCGCGGCGACGTTCGTGGACTGCGGCGACGAGCAGGCCAAGCGGATCGTCTTGGCAGACAACCGCACAGCGGAACTGGCGACGTACGACGACCCGGCGCTGATCGAACTGCTGCAGTCAGTGGAGGACCTGGCCGGCACAGGGTTCAGCGACGCTGACCTTGAGGCGCTGCTGTCTCCTGATTCCACGCTGGACGATGGCGATGGCGACAGTGAACTCGGTGCGGATGTCTTCTCCATCATCGTCACCTGTCGAGACGAAACCCAGCAGCGCAATCTCATTGAACGATTCGACAGCGAAGGACTCTCATGCCGACCGCTAATGATGTGACCACCCGCATAAATGTGACCGTTGAAACGGACGTCTCGCAGTCCTCTCGCGCCCGCCAGCTCGAAGCGATGTTCGACGTGCCAGGCGCGCCGCATCAGAAACAGACGTGGGCGTTCGACGCACCACTTCATGAACGTGACTGGAAGGTTGGTCTGATTGTCGGACCTTCCGGTGCAGGCAAGTCCACTATCGCTAAGCACTTGTTCGGTGACGAGATCGTGCAGGCGTGGCCAGGCGCGTCTGTCATTGATGACTTCATGGCGTCGTTGTCGATGCACGACGTGTCAGCGGCTTGTCAGGCTGTCGGGTTCAACACCATCCCGGCTTGGCTGCGCCCTTATCGCGTGCTGTCCACGGGTGAGCGCTTCCGTGTCGACCTTGCCCGCCGACTGGCCGAGAGCTCCTCTGGCGACACGCTGTTGGTTGACGAGTTCACGTCCGTCGTTGACCGTCAGGTCGCGCAGATCGGATCGCACGCGGTGCAAAAATGGATACGCCGACAGGGTGATCGCAAGTTTGTTGCCGTGTCGTGTCATTACGACGTTGTTGACTGGCTGCAGCCGGACTGGATCATTGAGCCTGCTGAGCGTCGCTTCACGTGGAGGTCGGTTCAACCCCGACCCCGACTCGATGTCACAATCGCTCAGGTCGATCATTCCGCGTGGCGGGTCTTCGCTCCGTACCACTATCTGACGAACAACCTCCACAAAGCCGCGCAGTGTTTCGTCCTGTTCGTGGGTGATGAGCCTGCCGCGTTTGCGGGTGTTCTGCATCGTCCGCACGCGAAGACGAGGAACATTAAGGGGTTGTCGCGCCTCGTGACGCTCCCTGATTGGCAAGGCATCGGCTTGGCGTTTGTCCTCGCAGATACCATCGGTGCCGCGTATCGCGCACAGGGGATGCGTTTCCACATGTACCCCGCGCACCCTTCACTGATCCGGTCCTTCGACAGGTCGCATAAGTGGAAGATGAAGCAACGACCTGGTTTTCAAGGCAAGGGCAGTGCGCCGACAAACTCAACGTCGAGACTGAATACCAGGCAGTCAAGTCACTGGGTCGCAGGCTCTCGTCCGTGCGCAGTGTTCAGCTACGTCGGCGATGCGCTCTCTGATGAGGACTCGCATCGGCTCCTCGACAAGCACGCGCGATGACCCCAGACCCGCGCAAAGCAGTCGAGCTACGCATGGCGGGCGTCGACTACGCAGTCATCGCCACCCAGCTCGGCTACACCTCCCCCGCTGCAGCGCAGACCGCAGTGCAGGCAGCCCTAGACGCAGCCACGGTGGACACCCCGGACCACGCGAGGCAGCAGGAGATCAGTCGCCTTGACGCGATGCTTACCGGCGTCTGGCCCAAAGCCCGCCGCGGCGACCCCGCCTCCGTGGACAGGGTCATGCGCCTCACGGAGCGTCGCGCGGACCTGGCCAAAGCCCAACCAGTGCACCGCCCACCCTGCCCTGGGCCGTCCGCGCATGTCACCCGGCTCGGACACCCCTCCTGCGCCGGGCACGTCCGCGAATCACAACAACCTGAACCCCCGGGCAAGCACGTCCGTGTTGCCGGGATGCCCTGCACTCAATCCCCGCTGCGGGGCGCGACTGTGTGTCGGATGCATGGAGGCAACGGGCGGACCAAAGCCAAAGCGGCGACGACCCTCGCCACCTCGAAGGCCGCCGCGAAGGTCGCCCTGTTCGGGGCACGCAAGGACATCGAACCCGGCGCCGCCCTGCTGGAGCTCGTTCAATGGACGGCCGGCGAGGTCGACTTCTGGCGGCAGGAGGTGCGCCTGATCGAGCGCGACGACCTGACGTGGGGCGTCACTCGGGAGAAGTCCGGGGGTGAGGACTTCGGCACCACGACCGAGGCCAAGCCCGCACTGGCCTACGTGATGCTGACCGCAGCCTCCGACAGGCTCGCCCGGTACTGCGTCGAAGCCATCAGGGCCGGCATCGACGAGCGTCGCGTCCAGATCGCCGAGTCCCAAGGCGCCCTGGTGGCCGAGGCGATCAGAAGGATCCTGCAGGACCTGGGTCTCAGTCCTGACCAAGAATCCCGCGTCGCCGAAGTCGTTCCGCGGCACCTCCGAGCCCTCGGGGGCGGCTCTGAGCGTTGACCTGTTCGAGGCCGCAGCTCGCCAGTTCGACCCGACCTGGCGAGCCACCTACCCAACCCCACTGGACCTCGCAGAAGCCCTCGACCCGAGAACCCTCCGGACCCCTGCGCTTGAGTTGATCAACGCCGCTCTGGTCAAAGCCGTGGCCACCCCGGACTCCCGGCTGATCATCTGCATGAGCCCTCAGGAAGGGAAATCGACCCTATGCTCGAAATGGTTCCCACTATGGCTGCTGCACCGCCGCCCCGACGCACGGATCGCGATCGTGTCCTACGAATCGAATGTGGCCAGACGGTGGGGCCGTGCGGTCCGTGACCTAATCACCGTCCACGGCAAGACCTTGGGCCTGCGGGTCCGTGACGACCTGTCTGCTCAGCATGAGTGGCAGCTCGCCGACAGAGAGGGAGGGGTCTACACCGCAGGCGTCGGGGGCGCGTTGACAGGTAGGGCCGTGGACGGCGTGCTCATTATTGATGATCCGATCAAAGACCGGGCTGACGCGGACTCCCCCACGATCCGCCAGAACGTCATCGATTGGTGGACAGACACCGGCAGCACTCGTCTGGCTGGGACCCCTGTCGTGCTGGTGAACACCCGTTGGCACCCTGATGACCTGTCTGGGTGGTTGTTGGCTCAGGAGGACGGGCGGCGATGGGAGCTCATCAGCATCCCTGCCCAGGCCGAGGCGCTGGACCCCGCTGACGACCCGCTCGGCCGCGAGCTGGGCACGTTCATGGAGTCCGCGCGCCGCAGGACCGTGGCGCAGTGGGCTGCGATCAAAGCGGGCCTGCCTGCGCGCACGTGGGCTGCGCTGTACCAGCAGCGCCCGACACCTGCGGCGGGTGTGGTCTGGCAGGAGTCGTGGATCAGCGGCTTCCGTGGCCGGACCGGTGACGCGATGCACCGTTGGGCCCGGGTCCTGGTCAGCGTCGACCCTGCGGTCACGTCCAAGGCCACCAGCGATGAGACCGGGATCGTGGTCACCGCGATGGACAACGAGGGTGTCGGGTGGGTCATCGACGACCGGACCCTGCGGGGGACCCCGACAGAGTGGGGCGTCGCGGTCTGGCATGCGGTGTTCGACTGGTCTGGGACGGGTGTCGTAGTCGAGGACAACCAAGGCGGGGAGATGGTCCTGACCGTCCTGCAAACTTCATGGCAGACCGCAGTGGCCACCTACCAGCGGATCCACCCCGGATGGCAGCCGATGATCGCTCCACCCGTGACCCGGGTCCACGCGTCCCGGTCGAAGCGGATCCGGGCCGAGTCCGTCGCGGCGCTCTACGAGGTCGGCCGGGTCCGACACGCAGCTGACGGCACCGACCGCCTGGCAGCGCTCGAAGACCAGATGACGTCATGGACAGGGGTCGGCGACAGCCCCGACAGGATCGACGCGCTGGTCCAAGGGCTCACCGTGCTTTTCCTGCCTGCCCATGCTGATGCCGGGGTTGGGGCTGCCCGTCAGCAGGTGGCTGCGCGCCGACGAGGTGCCGGTCGGCGCTGACACGGTTAACGTGACCCTTGTGGCGTTACCACGCGCCACGTCGCGGCTTTCGGAGGATGACACAGGGTGCGTACCTTTTTGCACGACCAGTGGGCGTCGTTGTCCCACATCGACGCCATGCCCGACGGCCACTCCGGGACCGGCCGGCCGATGGGTGTCGCGTCGTGGATCGACGACGTCGACGCCCGCAGGCTGACGTCCTACCGGATACTGTCCGCGTATGCCGACAACCTCAGGCGCTTCTACCTTCCCGCGACGATGTGGTCCGCCGAGGGTGGCCTGGAGCTGGACGCGCTCGGCCGGCTGCCGTCCAGCTCAGACCCGTCCCCTGCGGCGAAGATCCGCGAGTACGGACATGCGGGGCTCATCGTCGACGCCACCCGCGCGCTGGTCCTGGGTGAGGACCAGACCTTGGTCGTGGTTGACCCGGCCCAGGAGGGCGACAAGGAGACCGCCGCGACTACATCAGTCCGGGAGTGGCTCGAAGCGTGGGCAATCAAGGAGCGGCTCACGGGGAAGCTCCTGACCGGCGAGGAGTCCACGATCACCGATGGTGACGGGGTCTACGTCCTGGGCTGGTCCCCGCGCGCAGGCAGGCCCCGCTTGAAACTGTACGACCCCGGGTTCTACTTCCCGGACTTGAGCGCCAAGGACCAGCCGGAGTACGTCGACTGGGACGACGACGACTTCCCGCCCGTGGTGCACCTGGCATGGGAGTCCGAGCAGGACAAGGGCGCGACGATCCTGCGGCGCACCAGCTGGCGCATGGTCAAGCTCGACCATGCCGTCACTGCGCCGTGGGGTGGGACCCGGACCTGGACCTGCATGATGGACGTCATCGAGATCGGCACCGACCGCCTAGAGCAGGGCTGGACGATCCACACCATCCCCGCCGGCCACCCAGCGGTCACCGTGGTCAAGGCCCCGACTGACCTGGGCATCGACTTCGTCCCCGTCGTGCACATCCCCAACGACGAGCCCGGCGAGCGGCACTTCGGGCGGAGCACACTGATGCGGGTCGCGATGATCCTGGACGACCTCATGGGCGCCGACACCGACCTGTCGATCAGTTCCGAGCTCAGTGCGCCGGCGCCGACTGTCGTGACCGGGGCAGGGTCACCGACGCTGGATGGCGGCCCTGGCGCGCAATGGAACGGGCCCGCGGGGTCCTCGTTCACCCAGTTGGACACGTCGAAGTCCCTTGACGCGCAATTGAAGTACTCCGCCCACCTCATGGAGACCCTCAGTCAGAACACCCGGTTGGCTCTGGTCCTCCTCGGTCGTGTCGACGTGTCCGCAGCACCGTCGGGCTATGCGCTGGAACTGGGCTTCGCCCCCACCAGCGCGCTCGTGCGAGAGTTGCGCAACGTCAGGGCGGTCAAGTACCCACTCCTGCTGAAGTTCGCGGTGCGCCTGACCCAGGCCAACGACCCCAGCCAGATCCCAGCCGGTCCGACACTGGACCTGAGCATCGACCTGGGCGCGGCCCTGCCAGCGGACCTACCTGCTGCGATCGCCGCAGTGAAGGACCTCCTGCCCATCCGAGCCATCTCGACCCCGACAGCGGTGCGGATGCTGATGCGCGCAGGCCTGCCCATCGAGGACGCGGAGGCTGAGGTCACTCTGGTCATGGCTGAGGCCCTCGCCGGCGGGCACATCATCGCCCTCCCCGGTGTCGTCGTGCCACCCCCAGCGGCGTGAGCATGCGGCATACCACGAACGCGGCTACCGTGGGCCACACGATGACCACGATTTTGGAGACGGCATGTCGACTCGATTGAAGCGCAAAAGGTTTCACCCGTATGCCGTACTAGCCTTCGGTGCCCTGTGCGTCGACCCGCCCGAAGGCGGCGACCCTGCAGGACTGCCCGCCGGCGGTGCGCCAAAGACGTTCTCGCAGGAGCAGGTCAACGACCTCATGGCCGGACAGGCCGCGAAATCCAAGCGGTCCAGCGCGGCCGAGATCGCCGCAGAGTTGGGCATGAGCGTCGTCGATGCCAAGGCGCTCATTGCGGCAAGCAACGCTGCCGCCGATGCGGCCAAGACCGAGGCGCAGAAAGCCACCGACGCGGCGACTGCAGCGCAGACCGCAGCCCAGGCCCTTGGCGCGACCGCCGCGCAGGCCGTCCTGGCCGCGAAGGTCACCACCGCCCTGGTCATCGCCGGCTGCGCCCCCCAGGTCGAGGGCAAGACGAACCCGGCGCTGGCCCTGGCCGCGCGCCTGGTCGAC
>Ga0129318_10000055_pt1 | contig 11962 bp, 15 predicted proteins | sample CPB1_08_DNA_FD_94475 | JGI IMG/M metagenome (GOLD analysis project Ga0129318, IMG submission 94475) | Freshwater to marine salinity gradient microbial communities from Chesapeake Bay, USA - CPBay_Spr_0.1_0.8_DNA | ecosystem: Environmental > Aquatic > Marine > Coastal | place: USA: Chesapeake...
CGAGGAAGATTTACACGCATTGGACGTGATGCGCAGATCATTAAAACCTGACAGTTTGGTCCAATTGGCCCCCAACGTCCCACTATCCGCCCGCGTAAAGGGATCAGTGGCCAGTTGTGTCATAGGAGCGTCCCATTGAAATTGTAGGGCTGTGCCCCAAACGCATCGGCCAAGTTCTTGAGGATCGCCCGCAGTGTCGTACCTGCCGTCAATCCTGCGGTACTTAGCCCAAAACTGTCCGCTGTGGAGAGCATCGCTGTACGGACGGCCAGCGGCAGACCCCCAAACGTGGTATTGAGCGTGACGCCTCCATTGAAGATCGAGGGCGGTACCTGCCCGGTTTGTTCGGCATAGATGCCGCCAAAGCGCTGGAGAAAGCTAAACATGCCCAGGACACTGCGTACCACCCCAATCCAGGTATCGGCGGTCGTGACCCAGAGCGCAGGAATATGGAGGGCTTCCAGGGCATTGCGCACGCTGGTGACTTGGGGATTTGTGAGATGAGGCGCAAGATCGAAGGGTAACGCGGTGACATCCGGTTGCGCAATCACGCTCGCATCGTCCGATACGCTGAGATCCGCACCAACCACCATCACGGGTTCAAAGCCATAGTCCATAGCGCTCCAGTTCGTGAGCGTCTCAAAATACTTGGGACGGCGGGCATCGTGCGTTCCGCTCCCACTGCCAATCACGGGCACAATATAGAGCCGAAAGGACATAGACTCTCCTACGGTACAATGCGCAGATTGGTTGGGGGTGCCAGCGCCAAGCGATGAAACACGCTATACGCGTTATACGCCCGCCCACACGCCCTACATCCCTGCTGGCGCTGCGTATGACGCTGACAGGTACTGCGCACGGGTGAGCCTTCATAGCGCAGGCGCGCGCTCCAAGGCGGGCGACACCACTTGCAGCGCGTCGTGAGGGTACAGCGGCATTCGTCACGATGGTTCATTCTGCCCTTTCTAACTCGCAGCCTTGGCGCACCGCACGCTAAAAACGAAATACGGTCGTGACTGGGTATCGACACGTAATACCCATGGATTTTGCATGGGATAGACGCCCAGATAGGCGATGCCGCTCAGTATTTGATTGCTGATAGCCCCAAGCGCGGCATATGCCAGGGTGGCCCGCGCCATGGCCGCCTGAGAGCCATAGGGTGTCCCGCGCACCAGCACTTGCACGACGGGTTGTTCAATCGACGTATCAAAGCCATCCTGCACACGCAGGGGCGGGAGGCCTGGGACGGGAATCAGTGCCAGCACGGCATCGCGAATAATCGCTTCCGGGACATCCTGGGGAATACCATAGAGAAAGAGATCAACGGCAGGCGTGCCGAGGCCTTGGGCGGCAAGATAGGTAGCCAGTTCGTTGAGCACGGGCACGCTAATGGTCCTCAGGGTCAGGGGCGCGAAAGCGCTGGCACGTCGTCAGTTCGAGATCAGGCTGCAGCATGCCGTCTCGAATGGCGACGACGAGCGTCACATGGGCGAACGTCTGGCGGCGCAAGAGGACCTGCCACTGCTGCTCGAGCAGCGTGCGCACATAGGCGCGGATCGTCTGATTCTGCGGACGCTCCACCAGGCTCTCCCGCTGCGCGTCCGTGAGGAGCGGCAACGGACGACCATAGAGATCACGCCCGCGCAGGTGGTCTGCCATCAGTTATCCTCGCAGTGCATGCGCAATCGCCTCAGCGAGACGCTCGGCCATGCCGGCGGTTGCCTCATAAAACGGCTGGGACAAATAGTGATGGGTTCCAATGGGATGATGGACATCAGTCCTCTCATGAACGACTGCCGCATATGGGGCAAGCCCATTCCCGCCATAACTCAGCGTGACAGTGCTGCCACCTATGGGCGACAGGTCCTCGGGGCGGACGGCGCCTGTCGAGCGCAAGAGGCCGCTTAGGACTGGAACTAATCTCTGTGATTGCCCCATGATCGCATTGCCCTCTGCCAACAACGCGACTTGTCCTGCCTGCGCCAGAGCCTGGGGAAGTTGCTGAAGTTGCTGAAGAACCTCAGCAACGCCTGTCATCTCAAAGCGTGCTTCCATAGGACTTACACCCATATTTCAAAGTGACTCAGCGTACTGGTCTCATCTCGAACAGGATAGACATGCAGGAGCGCCGGGCTTGTCCCGTCGGGTAACGTCAATCGGTCGCGTAAGGTGATCGGTGGCGTCGGGAGGAGAAAGATTTTCGCTCGACTCACGCGCTCCTCGCCCGTATGAGTCGTAATGCGCTGCGGCTTCCATTGGATACGCGCGGGCCGTGCCGTCGGTGCGCCATAGGTGGGGAGGCCTGCGACGTCCTGACTCACGAACGTACGCTGGGTAATGGTCTCCCTGAGCATGGCGGCAAGGGCTTCGTCCATATAGACCCTCTCAGACAACCCACATACGAGCTGGCGGATCGGTGCCTGCCAGCAGCAACCCAGTAGGATCGAGCGCGGCCACGACTTGTCCATAGCGCGTACCTAAGAGCCCTGTCCCGGTCGCCTTGCGATCATACGTGATGCGGACATCACCCACTTGCTTCGCCACGACTGCGCCCGAAGTACTGAGCTCCATTAAATGGCAGACCATCCACACTTCGATCATCGTCAACGTGGCTTCGCCAATGCCTTGACTCAGCAGGACCTGATCGACAAGCGCATGCGCCGTCTGGATAAAAGGCACTGTATCGACACTCGAGGGGCGTATCGCCAGGACATCTGTTGGGAAGGCACGCATGGCAGAGTCCCTTGCGCCTTACCGGCGTCCGCCTGGGCGATGGGCCGCATGGGTCGTCGTATGCGTCGTGGTCTGCGCGTCCGTCTCTTCCGTCGCATCCTCACCCGGCACCTTACTCATCTCTGGCGCAACGATGACATGCTGTGGCCGCTCGGCTGGCCCAGAAACATCCCCAGGATCGGTCCCCTGGACTGACGGATGCGCCTCAAAACTCCCTGGCGTGATCACAGGCACATCGCTATGGAACGCCGGCATCACCTGCGTCCGGGCGCGTAGCTCCTTGCGATCTGCCGCTTGCTTCTTCACCGCTTCGGCGCGGGTATGGGCCTCTTTCGCCATCGCCTCGGCATCGCGGGCCTGCTGCTCGGCTTGGGCTACAGCCGCTTCCGCTTGACGGGTCGCCTGTTCCGCGTCCGCCTCTTCGCGGGCGGCGAGGGCATTGGCTTCCTGCTCCCGCATGAGATGTAATTGATCGTCGGGGATAAACTGGAAGCGATCGGGAAAGGCCTGGAGTTCCTCAGGCTGGACGTCATCCAGCAGGGTCCCCACTTCTACTCTCCGCATCGGGCCGGGCTGTCGCACGATGTTCGGGGTGCCATCCGGCTTCAGGCCCATCTGGAGATCCGTCGTCGAGGCCCGATATAAAAACTTCCCATGGACTCTGTAGGTGGTCATAATAAACTATTCCTTGATGCCGTAGTTGCAATGGGAGGAAACAGGATAAGACTGCTCCTATGATGATTCAACCATTACTACTATAGTTCAAATTCCACTAAGATGAGCAATGCCAGACCTACCCGCTGCGTCCGATTTGATACGGGGTATTTCGGCACATAAGACCTTGTACATCACCACCAATCCCCCCTTGGTCTCCCATTCCACCGGCACAATATCCTGCCCAATCGCCAGGTCCACGACGTCACTCGTCATATTGATAAGGACGGCCTGGCCAGCGGTCACATAGCTCGAGGCCTTGACACTGCCAGGACCGAAACCAGGCAGCCGCATGATGCTCTCGACGATAGGTTGGGAGGTATTGGCGTTGAGGGCAAACGTCTGGATATACTGCGCGGGATTGAGATAGAGGCGATAGGGACCATAGAAGTTATCGCCCTGCTGTGCCGCGACCATCGCGAGGACATTGGGATACACGTTCGTAGCCGTCCCCCAGGAAGCGCCACCTGACACGACATTGCGACTGGCATGGGTGAGGACGCCAGGGATGGACAGGCCGCGCTGCACGACGGCTGAGCCCAGGAAGAAGATCTCTTCCAGCTTCTCCGCCACTTTGCGCGTGGCGGTATCCACATGGGTCGTGTCCAGCGCGCCGCCATTGCGCCGGGTAGCGGCCAGGGAGCGGGCATCAATGCGAAAGCCCTTGGAGATAATCGGGACGGGCACGCCGACCAGCGGGAAATTTAAGCGGTCTTCTTCATCATCCGTTTCGACAGCCATGTTGACGTTCGCATCCGTCATGTCGCTGACCTGCTCATACTGCGAGATCAGCACACCGAGGCCGCCCAGTTGCGTGGTGAGCCCGAGGGCCTGGAGGTCAGCAATGGCATTCATCACGTTGGCGGAAATCTGAATGACGCGGCGATCCAGCAGTTCCCATTCGTCCTTATGGAGCAGGGTATTGGTCCGCAAGGCCTCGACCTGCAGGTTATTCTCCAGGAGGCGGGCGGGCATCGACTTGTAGAAGGCCCCCAAATTTTCAATCTCGACGACATCGTTGTCGAGCATGAGTTGTTTTGGCATAGCGTCAAAATCCTTTCGTCAGCCCCGGCAATGCCTGGGGGCAAAGAGCAATGCATCCGCCCACGGGCTGCGATTAGAGCGCGTAGACCCGAATACGGGCCGGGGTCGCGCCTGCGGAGTTGTTGACGGACTCGGCGGCCCGTGCCACCACGCAGTTCGTCGCAATGGTATACGTCGCCGTGCCGGCTTCATTACTCGCCTGGGCGGCGTACTTCTTCAGCGTGCCATCGCCATTACTGACGAGTTCATCCCCAGTCACAATCGCGGCGGCAGACTGTGGGACCAGGGCGTAAATCAGATCACCCTTCCGCGCCTGGATCCAGCGCACGGTTTCCCCAGACTGATAGGCCACATCAATCGGCGCACTGGCCGAGCTGCGGTCCGGCGTGAGCATCTCCCGCGCAAACCACGGTGCCGCTTCCCCCGCAACCGTCGCATGGACCTGGAGTTTCCCCGCGGCACCGCCCGAGCCAAACTCCACGAGATGCCCCGGCAGAATTCCCGCTGCAGCGGCGACCCGTTCCTGCGGCACCGAAGGCATGCCAGCTAATAGTATACTGTTAGGCATATATCAATTCCTCCCAAGAGTAGAAAGACGTGGCCTTACCCAATGGCTGGGCGCAACCCGAGTTCCCGCTGCCGTGCCACGACCGCTTCCATCGTCTTCGGCGCAGGAGGGGCGGTATTCGCGTCATCATTCTCCTCGGTATCGACCAGGCGCAGCACCGGAGCGCGGCGTCCGTGATAGGTCGCGCCATCACGCATCTGCTGGGGCGTGCGTTCCTGGCCAGGGAGCACTTCGCCGCTCATCACGACCAGTTTCTCCAGGCGCTTCAGATCCATCGTCTGGAGTTCCGCTTCACTAAAGGGGTTTTGCGTATGCGCCACGAGGATCGCGACGGCCTGCGCTTTGCGGGTATCATAGTCTTCCGCTGCCAGGCGCATCATGTCGCGCAGGTGCGGGGGCATCGTGTCAATCGCTTCACTAAGCGTCGTGGGCTCATGGTGCTCGACTGCTACATGGCGCGGAAGTTGCTCGAGGCGGATCAGCGTCGCTTCATCCATCTGCTCCAGGCGATGCCGATCCTGTTCGGTCCAACCGGTCTGGGCGCTGTTCGCGATTAGCCGGTTTGCATAGCCTTTGATAATCACACTCGGGGGAGTGGTGGTGGCAGCCATAGCCATAGTGCTCATCTCCTTCTGGTCGGCCTCGACCGTCGTTTGCGTTCCGGGGACCGTAATAAAGGTGGTGTCCTGCTGGACGGCTTCAATCTCGGGGAGTAAGGTGATTACGTCATTGGCGTACGTCCAGTACCGACGACAGAGTTGCCCGCCACAGTGATAGACAAAATACTGATTGACCGCATCAACACTCTCCACCCACATGGGCATCATATAGTCCTGCGTACCGGCTTCCCGCACGAGGCAGGCCTGGAGGGCCTGGCGCAGATCCTGGTCGGTCTGATGCGCGGCGAGTGTCCCTACCCCCGCGGTCGCCGACTGGTGTTCGTCGGTATCCGCTGCGCGGGTCTCGTGCTCATCGTCGTCCTCCCGCGGGCGTTCCTCCTCTTCGTCGGGCTCGGACGCAGTCTGCGTGAAAAACATGCGCATCTGCTGCCAGAAACGCTGGAGACGCGGCACGGATGGAAGATCGTCCATCGCGGACTCCTCATGGTGACAGGTACAGGCGGTTGGATCAGGACAGGCACAGGCGGCGACGGCGGTCTGATACCGGCGCGCATCGTGATGCAAGCGCGGCGAGCCACATCCGTCAGACCACCCACATGCTCCTATGCCATTCGGGAGCAGCGCTAAATGATCAGGCTGAATATCGGTGTGAATCTCCGAGAAGGACGTGCCCAGAAAAACGCCTTTTTGTAGCGTCCCGACTGAGAAGAAGCCTGTGCTTATCTCGAGCGGTTGTTGGGCTTCGAGCATCTCCATGGCTTGCAACGCATCACCACCCAGCGTCTCGACGCGGGTGCGATCCAGCCAGATATCGGCTTGGAGGCTGCGCACGGATGATCCATTGCGCTCACCCGTCCCGAGCCGACAATTCGCCAGATGGCCGATACAGAAGCGATCCAGGACATCTGGGTCTTGGGCGCTCAGCGGGACGCCTTCGGCATCACGCGGGTGGCCGATGGTGACAGGAATAAACTCCCACGCGTCGGGAATGAGCGCCTCTTCGACAATGAGCCCATCATTGAGGACGCCGCAGACAATCAGGACCGCAGCAGCGGCGAGGAAGGGGGCCTCGGCAAGGACGACCTCGACGGGGGGAACAACCAGGGCGGTGTTGACGGTAAGGCGGTGCTTCGTGGCAAGGGCTGGCTTCCCAACTGCCGATGATGCTGAGCGAATAGCTTGTCCCTCACATGTAGAGGCTGATCCGCCCTTTTTGGTACAGGATGAATAGACTGCTCTCGCAACAGCAGCCCATTCCCGAGCTTGCTTATCGCTCAAGCCGTGCTTATGCCTATGGGCCATTTTGGTATCAAAAGGAGGCATCAGCAGCCTACCTTTCCTGCGTGCACGCCAAAAAAAAGAGCCGCCAAGACCATATCGGTCTTGGCGGCTCAGTGTATCCTGGAGGCCGCTTCCCTTGGCTGAGAGAGAGTATGTCAGACTGTACGGAAACAAAGAGTGCGAAGGTCGGCACAGGCCTGTCGCGACCTTGCAGAAGTATTAGGAAGAACGGCCTGTATTGTCAAGGACTATTTTGCGGGGGTGTGCCAGGGTAAAGCAGGACGTATCATGCGTGACGCTGCGCTAATTCAATCAGGCTGAGTAAATGCGTCACATTCCTTTTGCCCGCAGACATTTTAATCTCAGTCGTCGAGAGTTCTTGCCGGCAGACATTAAAAACAACTGCCCCATTCATCCCTGAGCGACAAATCGCCAGCAACAATTCCAGGTGGCGATTTGTCAACCCGTAACTCTCTAATTCATTGGTTAGCATAGGATTGAGGGGCATCGTCGCCGGACTCCTACCGTTGGGGCGGCTTGGCGCGCTTGGCGTAGAGACTCGTCAGGCGGACCGTGACCTCATGCGCGAGGGGATTGTCAGGCCAGCGATCCGGGTGACAGAGCGCGATGAGGTCTTTGAGCGTCTGGGTATCGAGGGAGGGCGGTGCTTCTACGCTGCGTGCTCGCTGGTGCACAACGGCCTCCAGTTGCTGCGCCAGTAAGCGGATCGTCTCAAGGTGCTGCTCCTGCACCTGACGCAACTGCCTGATGGTCGCGACCGCCTGCTCGAGTTGCGCGGCCAGAACGAACGCCTCCTCTCTACTGGCGTCTGGCACCAGCGGCTGCGCCCGTTCCCAGGCTCGCGTAAACGTCACCGACGCCTCAGCGTCCTCCTGGTCCACGTCAAGAGGAAAAAAGCTGAAGGCCGGGCGCTCAGGCGTCCCATGCGGGCCGGTGTGTCGAAGAAAATCGACGTACAGATCCGCATGGAGGGCCTCTGCCATGCGGCGCTTCAATTCATCCGCGATTGATGGTCGTGCCATGGGCCTCTTCCTTTTAGGCTATCCTGGAATAATCTCGACATCACAGGTACAGCGACAGTTCGGATGCAGCGGTGGAAAGAGTACCGGCCCTATCGGCGTCTGAAACGTTTCCCCCAGGCCCACCCCGCCCGGATTCATCGCCGGGATCGGCGCACAGATTTGGGGGCACGCATCGGGATAGATCTCCCACGTCCGTCGCAGCTGTTCTGGCGCCATAGGTGCCTGTTGCGTCGCCTGCGCCAGGACAAAATACATCCCCGCATTGACCACGCTATAACTTTCCGTCGCACCAATCTGCGTCGCACGCAGACGCAGCGCCTGATCGGTCGCTTGCTTCACGTACTGCGCCACCTGGCGGACATGCTTCCCCTGGCGCGTGAGACGGTCTGCGAGAAGCGCAATCGTCTGCTGCTGGCGTGGCGTCAGGCCAAAACTATCACGGATGGCCCGCGCCCGTACTGGCACCGACCAGCCTTCCTGGAGGCCGTCGTGGGCGACCTGCTGCATGGTACGCATCGTCGTGGCCGTGATATCGCGGATCTGGGCACCGAGGTACTGCCCGAGCCACTGTTCCACCTCGGGCGTGCCCTCGACAAACGTGAGGCGATGCCCCACCAGCCGACGGACGCGCGCCACACTCACGGTTGCCGCCTCCGCAAGCAGTGCAGCACTGAGGGACGGGAGTTCGCGGCGGGCGGGCACCTCAACGGCCTGATGCCAGATCGTATGGGCGAGCGTGCCGATCTCCAGCGTGTTTGAGGACGCGACGGCCTTGGGGACCGCCGTCGAAGCGCGGAGGCGCGTGCGAGCTGCAATGAGCCAGGCGAGCCACTGCGACCGAAAGGAGACCGCCCCCTGATCAGCCACGGACCGCAGCCGTCGCGCCAGGGAAGGGCGCTGGTCATGGACCTGGACCGCAGAGGACATTACCCATCCCCTTCCTGGCGGGCAGGGACGAGTTGTACTTGCTGGGGCTTCCGGTGTTCATGACGCACCCACGCCGCGAGTGCGGCCAGGGGATAGGCAAGTTCGCCGTCCCAGGGTTGCCCGTAGACCGGAGCCTTCAGGACCTGGAGGCCATGCTCATCGCAGAGCGCTTTGAGCCACCGCGCATAGGCTGGGAACTGACTGCGGGGAAACTGGCGCAGCAGTCCATTCTTACAGATAAACTCTTCGAGGGTCATACGGTGCGCATCTTCAAGGGCCAGATCCGCTTTGGTCTCTGTACGGATAACCTGAGCAGTCAGGCGTGCATTTTCTTTCTTGCGCTCTGCGACTTCGTATTCCAAGGCATCGACACGAATGACCGTATCGATCATGACCTGGCTCATGGGGTTGTGGAGGACTGGGCGGTAAGGCTCATACCGTCCGGTCTTGCGAATAGCTGGAAGGACTTCTGCAAACACCCAATCTTGAAAGCGTTGGGCCTCGGGTTTATTGCTGCGAAAAATCAATCTGTAGAGCCCAGACTCGTTAATAATCAATACATTCCGTGTTTTAGACGTTCGCTTTTCCTTGGAAGGCAACCGGGTAAGAGCCTGCGAGGTGTCCCGAATGCCAAGGACTATACAGACATCTTGCGCTTCTAACCAAAACGAGCCGTCATCTTCAATGTGGACGCGGACATCCTGGTTCTCGAACTGAAAGGGAATGAGATCGGACATGCATCACTCCTCTACGCGGCTGGTGCGACAGGCGCGGCTGCCGGCGGGGGGCCCGCCGGTGCCTGGACGGCATCCGGGGTCTGCGGGGATAGCAGCGTCTCATCGACCGGCGCCACTTCGACCAGCGATCCCAACTCAGGCACTTCAGGAAAGTCAGTATGTCTCGCGCGAAACTCTTCCCGCGTCACCACCGTATCCGCCAAGCCCTTCCCGGCATACAGGTCATACGCCGTCGCCCAGTCCTTCGCAATCGCGGCGCGCTCGGCATCACTGAGGGTATAGAGCGTGCCCCAGTCCACCGTATAGGTGGCGACGGTCGGCGTGAGAGCTCTCAGGGAGACCAAGCGCCCAATCACCGCCCGCAGAATCACGGACTCGGCATACCGGACCTGGCGACTCCCCACACGCCGCTGATAGGTTGTGTCGTCCTGATGCCCGGCCAGGCGACCTTCCTCGGTGCCCAGGAGAATACGCTGGGGAATCGCCCGCGTCCCAGCAATCGTCTGGATCAGGATATTGAAATGCTCGCGGGGATTCGCGACGGTGCCGGCGAGGGCCTGGGCCTCAAACCCTTCCAGGCCGAGGAAGTCTTTCAAGCCGTGCTGAAACGACTCGACATCCTCTTTCAGCTGCTCCCGGACATCGGGATCGACGCGAAAGCCGTCGCGTTGGGTAATGGTAATGCGGCGCTTCGCATCGCGCCAAAACATCTCGGCACTGCCCCCGACCACCTTGAGGAGATCGACCAGTTTGTTGTATACCGCCTCGAGCACCGGCAACCCATAGATATCGTCATCGAGGCGATACTCACCGGGAATATGGATAATCCGCGAGGCATGGACCACGGTCCCTTGCACCCCATAGTTCGGGCGGCGCAGGAGATCACTCGGGGTGACGCCGGTATGCAGGAGGTACTGCGTGGGGCGCTGGTAGTCAGGACGGCTCGCATCGGTGCCAAAGGCCTGGATGGTGACGAATTCTTCACTATAACGCTGGAGAAACAGCACATCGTCGATGCTGCGTACGGGGGCAGCTTCGAGGGCGAGGTTCGGTTGATTGCGCAGGCCCAGCAAGAGGACGCTATAGTGGCCGAGGTTGGCTTGAATGTCGGCCAGCGGCAGTTGGGTCTGCAAGTCGAGGCGCTCCACGAGCGTCTTCCAATCAGCCTCAAAGCGCGTATCATGGGCTTCCTGATCATCTTCCTGCACGGTCGGAAACTGCGCCCAGGTATCCTCCGGATAGGCATTCACGAGACGTTGGGCCAGGTCATACCGGAGATAGGCGCGCTTATAGTCTTGATAGCTGAGGCGATCCTTGTAGCCGAGAACACCCTCAATATCGCGCATGCCCTGGTGGGTCGAGCCGAGAAGCGCTGCAATCCCAAGACGACTCACGAGATCAGCGGCAGCCGTGCGGAGCCAGCCGCCAGGCATCCGAGTGGTGTGGCCGTTCGCTGTACCGTTGGGCTCATTCATCCCGTGCTTTCATTGCGCTCAAGAGCAACATAGGGATGGAGATCCCCAAATAAGTGCCCTTGCGCAGGTAAGACCATGGACAAGATAAGACGATTTGCCGCGGAAAGTTTGACTTCAATCCCAATAGACGCGTCATGTAATGCAATCATTTCATGAAATTCATCTTTGGCATTCTGGCCTTTACAGAGCCGCATAATAGTCATCAATTGTTCGAGCCTCTTTACGAGAAAATCCTTGATGCGCTCCTCTTTCAATAATTGATGCAACTTCAGCTTGCGCGTGCCTTCCTTTTTGTTCACAATAGGATTGATGCTATCCATTTCAGCACGCACCACGCTGGGGAGGACGTCGTACACGTATTTCGCAATAAACCACCCAACCATTGGAGAATGTTTATCATTGGTAGGAATAGGCTGCCCATAAATACGACAGACTTCCTGGAAAAATTCTAATGCAAAACGGCGTTCCCATGGTAAGAAAACCGGAGAAAGAAAACTACTAATAATATCACGGTCGGTGATGGTATATTGTCCATGTTTCCGAATGGCCGGCAAGACATCATGAAACAGCCAACGACGAAATGATTCAGCCTCTGGCTTGTCACTGCCAAAGATAAGACGATACATTCCAGCTTCATTAATACACCATGTTGGTCTATTTCCTTTTATCGTAGGTACCGAGTACCGATGTTTCTCATCTTCAGCAAGTCTGCCAACAACTTGTGGGATATCATGATACCCAAGAATACGGCATGGGCTGTGCGCTGGCCACCATGGTTGCCCCTCATCGTCAAGAAAATAACTCACTTCTTGTCCATGAA
>Ga0129318_10000058_pt1 | contig 11793 bp, 14 predicted proteins | sample CPB1_08_DNA_FD_94475 | JGI IMG/M metagenome (GOLD analysis project Ga0129318, IMG submission 94475) | Freshwater to marine salinity gradient microbial communities from Chesapeake Bay, USA - CPBay_Spr_0.1_0.8_DNA | ecosystem: Environmental > Aquatic > Marine > Coastal | place: USA: Chesapeake...
AATAAAGTTAATATAAATGAGGTGAAACTTTCTGTCTTAAATCTCGATATAAGATCATTATACGGAGTATTTAAAAAGTCTAATATTCTTTTCTTTTGTGAATCTGATAGCATCCCTTCAAATATGATAGGTGGAGCTTCCACTTCTAATACATCTGCCCATTTTTGTAAAGTGGCTTTATCAGAAATTATATCGATAGTACGATCTTTAGGATCTTTAACTTGAATATCTGTTAAAACTAAATTGTTTAGAGGCAATTTGTCGTAAGAAATTGTAACGGGATGTAGATTTGGAAAATATTCCATGCCAAATCTCCACCCATCGGGTAATTGAGAAACTTTATCGTCTGATAAAGAATCGAAGTGCATAACTGCCTTCTCATAGTATTTTGATAATGTTCTATCTATTTTCGAAATAGGTACGTCTTTTCTTTTAAAATAAAGCAATCCGTTACCTTCCTGTGCTTGCACTTGAAAACGTGATCCATCAAGTTTCTCAGAAATTTCAATGCTACCTTCAAGTAGCTTCTCTATTCTCTTGGGATCTTTCTTATATTCTTCGTAAATGAATGATATTCCTGCCATAATCTATATATCTAGGTTGTAATTTAAAAAAGGGAAACTGATTTTTCTCTTTTTGGTACTTCAACTCTCTGTGAAATATTGTCTTGTTTAATAAAAGTGTGTTCTGATAATTCAAGCTCGCCATTAATGAACTTGATAACTTCTCTAGTCCAATCTGCTGAAGTAGAAGATGGCACATTTTGAAATATTTTACCCATTTGATCAGGCATTGGAATTATCATATCATTAGGTAATCCCATGAAATACATCAGTTCTCTTCGAGTTAATACTCTATCTTCAGTCGGATGAATTGCATTCATTCTAGCCCCTGTAAAAGCTCCTGTATAATCGGTTGGTAAAAATGGACTGCTATCCCAGAATCCCATCCCATTAGATCTTTTGAATAAAGCGTGTTCAGCCTTTTTTGCATGATTTGGATAGTGTTCTTTTACCCAATCAATGTATTCGTTAGCTTTACCTGAATTTATCATAACATCCATCATAGAGCCTTTCTTTTCTCTCATAAACTTTCTCCAATCTCCAAATTCTTGACTTAGCCAAATATAAAGTGGATCAGATTGTAACTCTACTGCCTTTTCTAATTTATCCTCAGGAGCAATAAATGGATCTATGTTTGTTAAGTAATCTTCCAATGAAGGTTTTTCTACATTGTACCAATTAAGTAAAGGAACTCTTGGCGATTTCCAAAAGAAATAGAAAGATCTTACTCTATTCTGTGGAATTCCATGTAACATTGTAGTAGTTTTCAACAATGACATTGTATATCCGTTCTTCTCGCCAATTTCTCTAAGTTTCTCAACAACTGGTGCTCCTATTGGGCCATAAAGACCTGGTGCATTTTCACCCCAGAATACTTCAGGTTGCATAGATTCTAAAACATGCTCTGCAGTTTTGTACATCCAATCATTTTGAGGAGCATCTGCTCCACGTTTCTTTCCGTTATTTAATTGGCTTAATCCTGCACAAGGACATAGGGCAGAAACAAAATTTACTTTTGGAAGATTAAGAGATTCTGGAACCGTATTAGTATCGGGATCTATTAAATGGTAAGGTGTGTCTTTCCAATAGTTGGTTAGTAATGCGTCATTACCTGCAAATGCAGGATAACTTACTATATATTCGGGTCTTTTACCTGTAGCCTTTTCTGCTCCAAACCCCATGCCTCCTACCAAAGGCACTATCAATGCGTAAGAAATGTTTTTCATGTGGTTTTTAGAAAGAAAAACCAAAAGGTTTAGAACTAAATTCCGTATTGCTTGCCAGTTACGTGCCCTTTTAATGGATGGTCTTTAAGAGTTTCTACCCAATCATGATAAAAAACTTTATGTAAATCGGCTTTCTGTTCAGGTTTCATTTTTTTCAATTTATCAACAATTATTCCCATCTCAGATGTATCGGATAACTTGACAATAGATGATCCCTCTTTATCTACGATATAAGTATAAACCGCATTTCCTGTCGTATTGAATGAAAGTCTAACTCTGAATGTATACTCAGGAACATCTCCAATTATCAATTTAAAGTCTTTGGATTCTTGTTTGATAGGAAATTTCATCTTTATTGTAAAGTAGAAACCAGCTACTGATTGATAGCTGCCTCCTGGGATATAAGAATATCCTCCTGTAGCATTTTTTCTTGACCAGCTTTCTTTTCCAAAGTCTTTGAATTCTTTTCCTAGTGAAGAACAATAAGCCCAATCTATAATTTCTGAAATATGAAATTTCATTTTTTCTGCTTCATCCGCATACATTTTAGCTGCAAATTTATCCGCTTCATTGTCAGCTAGATCATTAACATTATTAAATGTTCTTGTGTCAATCCGTGAAGCTTCAAAAAGTTTGAATTCATTAAAAGTTTTCATTGATCTTACCAAATTTTTTCGGAAATAAAATAACTTCAGATTCTCCTCTGTCTTGTAAATAGTCTATAATCTCAGAAGGGTCAATATCTTTATGATCAATTCTACCCGTTCCTTTACTAAACCTATCTGCAAAGAATTTTGCTGTTTTTTCATCCAATGTCCAAGAGAATGCATCATCAGCTTTTGCAGATTCCATATTAGATCCTCTGTATATGGTCACTGTCCCATCTGGATTCAGTTTAAGTTCCTTTTTAAGATCAGTCATCCTTTTTTTCCAATCTTTAGATAGTTTTCTCTTGTTGAAACAATCTTTAATAATCTCTATCGGAAATGTCTGAAATCCATATTCTGAACGCACATATAAATCAGTAAATACATCGTACTTAGTTTTGTCCGGAATTTGATCGTACATATCTATAAAAGTAGGAATAAGAATTTTTTTGTCTACTCTAGCAAAGAATGATTCGTAATTACCAGCTTTTAGATAGTCATTAAACATTTTCTCATGCCTAGCGATCGATTCATCAGCATGAGTCATCTTGAGCATTTCCAAGTTCAATCCTCCTCCGAAAAAGCCGTAAAAAACAGGTCCTTTCCAGTAGATAATTGGATGCATTCTATCTCCTCTATTAAAAAATAAGAAGTCAGGATCTATTTTCATAAACTCTACTGCAGCATCAACTTCAGATTGTTTAGGAAAATGTGGTCTTCCAATATAATCAGAAAGTGGTTCTGCATTTTTCTTGTCTATTGCGCCATGAGCACTTTTGAAGATATCTGACATGAAGTCTTCATTTAAAAATTCTCCGTATGCTTTGAATTTACTCATTAGTTCTTAGGGTGATACGGTGTTTTATCTCCAGACTCAGCTCGTTTTAAAACTTCCCATTGCCTATCAGTTGCCATACCGTTTTGTTTAGTTAAAACAGTAACTAATATTTTCATTGCAAAATCATTACCATCTAAAATTTGTTTCCAATACTTTTCAGAATTGATTTTGTGTTTTAATGGTGATTGAGCTTCATTTATAAAATCATCAAAAGATTTAAACATTTTGGCTCTCTGTCATTTTTTTATACATGAACTGATAAAATTGGTCTTCTTTGTTAACTGAAGATTTTTTATCCAATAATTCGTATTTTTCTAACAATGCTAATAATTTACCCAGTTCTTCGGTTTCTAGCTTAGTTTCATTGATTCTTTCAAATTCTAATCTCACGGTAGAATCGGATATAGTTCCAAATCCGCTCTTGACAGAAGTGCAAAATTTAACTATTTGTTCATCTATTTTCATTTCTTAAGTATTTTATTGTAAAAATTTTCTATTTTTTCGGGAAGCTCGTCTATATTAAAAAAACTAAAATCCGGATGAGTTTCTACAGTATTCTCAGTAGTAAAGGACAATTTTAGCCCCTTTATTCCCCCTGCGGAATCTTCTTTGTACAGAGATTTAACAGCTAATGTTCCAACTATATAGAATTTCTTCATATTTTTCTCACATTTCCAGTAAGCTTTATCCGATTCATTATTTATAGGTGTCAATTTAGTTGGATCTGATACAGGAGAATCAGCTGAAAACTGTGCAGTTTTTTGTGCATTATCAATAACTTTTTGATACTCTTCTAAAATTTCATCAGCATTCTGGCCTTCATAGAAAGCATCTTTATCTTTTGTTCTAATATAGTAAAATAATGCTTCTAATACGACACATAATACTTCCGCTCGCTCCTTTAGTTCATCTACTAAACTGTCTCTTATATCTTTGCCCAATTGAGAAAAATTATTGAGAAGAAATTCTCTAGATGATTTTTTTAAGCTTTCAATTTGTTCATCTTCCAATGAAGTCATTAATTCTGGAACTTCTGACAACTTAAACTTAGTTTGATAAATATTTCCATATTCATAAGGTATAGTTTCAGCCTCCATTACAGAAGAGTACAGGTCTTTAATATCAAGCGTCTGTATAGAATTAACTAATTTATTATGAATAGTTTTTAATTTTTCTATAGTTTCTGATTTATAAGGTATCACAGAAAAATCTTTCAATAAGTCATCGCTCTTGAGTTGGAATCTATCTGCTCCCATATGAGTAAGCACATACTCTCTTAAGTTACGTTCTATTGTAACTTTTTCTGATTCAAAAAACTTATCAAATGCTAAAAATTCCATATCTTATATATCACACAAAAACCCGATGTGATCGGGTTTTTTAAAAATGAGACGAGTATTAAAGTTAACCCCGACTTCTATTATTTTAGTGTAAGCAAGTATTTCAACTTATCAATTTCACCTCTAAGCTCTTGAATTATATTTTCAATTTCAGAGTCAGCTACTTTATCTATTCCACACGTGAATATTTCGGTTGCATAGAAAGTTTCAATGTCCATTAAGAACATGTTTAGTTTCAGATTTCCATAATCAGAAACTTGAAGACTATCAATTCCACCTAAAGTGATTCTTCCGTATTTTCCTTGAATTGCTTCAATTAATTTGTCTATGATATCATCAGCTGCATCGTAGAATCCACCAAATGCATTATGCTCGGCAAATGATGTAGTTTGCCAATGCAAGATTCTCATTTGAGCTTGTAATTGCAGTGATTTTAAAATGATCTTTTTCATCAGTTTTATTTAATTTTGTCTATATATCCTACTTCAGAGGAATTTTGTGTATCTTTATGTCAGTAGAATAGTGTTTGTAAAATTCTAGTCTAGCTTTACCATGTTTATAAAGATAGTTAGCATTTTTCTCATATGACAAATCGTCTACTATATCAATGATACTAAAAGATTCTTTACCTGCAATCTGTCTCATACCTCTACCAATCGATTGTTTTACAATAATCTCTGATTTATAAGATTCTACAAATATGATATTGTGAATGTTCTTGATAGAAATACCGGTTGAAAATGTAGTAAATGAAGCGATAAGAACTCTGTTCTCTCCATTTTCCATTTCTTTCTTGTAATAATCTCTATGTTCTTTACTAACTGATCCGTCTACATAAAAAGTTACTTTATCAGTATTTTCCTTTAACCAATCATGCATTCTTTTACCATATTGATCTTTGACATTACTGAAAAGAACTAGAGTGTTCTTAGTAGTCTTATTAATCAAATTCATTATGAAATTGAATCGTCCTCTATGTTGAACAACCACATTCTTTTCCAGTGCAAGGATTTGGCTTCCTTCCATTTGTTTACCTCTTCTTACATTATAGAGTTTTTCTTTAAGTTCTTCATTTTCATACTGAAGTACCATGATTTTAAACTTAACAGGGGTTGCATATCCTTCTTTAAATAAGAATTTAGGAGGAATAGACTTAACCATCGGTCCAAGCAATGCTACGATTGTAGTAAAATCTGCAGATGTGTCTTCTTGAACAGTTCCCGATAATCCGAATCTATAATCAGAGTCTTTGCATTTTCCAATAATATTCTTAATAGAAGTAGTTTTGGTTTGATGAGCTTCGTCCACAAATACCACGTCAATACCTTTAAAATAATCGAGTGATTTCTTTGAAAGAGATTGAAATGTTCCAACTACTACATCAGCTGTAGGGTCATTGTCTTTAGCACCACCGTAAACTTGTCTAATTTTAAGATCCAATGCTTCCTCGTTATACTCCTCCCAATCATCTTTCATTTGCATCACAAGAGTAGTATTGGGAACAATTACTAACATTTTTCTCATTTTACCTCTAGCCTTTAAATACCCATAAACTAAGAAAGTGATAAGAGTTTTACCAGCAGAAGTAGCAATTTCAGAAGTGCATAATCGGTGTTTAAGGATAGCAGAAGCAGAATCTATTTGATAGTCTCTTGGCTGATATGTTTTACCTTCAAAAAATTCACTTACCCATTTCTTAAAATCCTCTTCATCAAAATTAACATCGACTATGCGATCTAGGCCTTCAATCTCAACTGGAAAGCTGTAAGTTTCTCCCAGTTTCATAACTTCACTCCAAAGACCGATTGGAATAAAATTGTTCTTACAGAAATAGACATAACCGTCCCAGATCTTCTTTTTTACAAGTGGATTAAAGAACCATCCTCTGATTCTTTTCTTCATAGAAAATTCAAGTTGCTCTAGCTCATTCTCATCAGCTTGAGCAATCCTTAAAAATTTCTTGTCTTCTGTGACGATTAGTTTCATTCTATTAGATATCTGTTAAAAGACCTAAATCTTGCAATATAGAAGTATAGTGCACATTTGGAGTCTCATTTGATGTGTAGTAATCTACTGCAACATTAACCAATGTTTTCATTTCAGGAGCATTATTTTCGCTTCTGAAAAATTGGTTCAATTTTTTTACGTTAATCTTTTTCATTGTATATAGTGTTTATTTGTTACCTCGTTTAAAATCTTCAATGTCTAATCTGTGTTTTACTCCAAAGATCATATTGTCGATAGTTTTTACAGTTTCTCTAAAATAGTCAATATGATTCTGTAGAATTTCCATCTTTAATTTAGAGCCTGCTGCCTTTTCATCTGCAAACTTGGTTTTTTCTCTTTCATTATATCTCAAATCTTCATTCATGCTTAATGCATCATAAGCTTTTTTCCATTCTGTTAGATACAGTTTCTTGAGCTTTGAGAATAAAACAGTCAATTCATGAATGTAATCAGTAGCAACTTGTCGTTCCGAGTATAATTCTACTTGAACTTCAACCATATTATCTATGGATCTAAATTTAGATGCTATAGTTCTAACCTTTTCAGTCCAATCTGCACGTTCTTTTTCAAAACGTTCAACGTATCCTATTTGATTAGAAGAGTCCTCCTTTGGAAGGTTTTCCGAGTTTGACATGTTTTATTGGTATTACAGTTTCTACTTTTTTCTTTATTTGAGCTTCCATGGGTTTTAGTCCTTCGAAATCTATTACATTTGATTCAAATTCTACTTCAGTTGATAATTGAAATATTTGTTCCAAATCATCTTGAACTATATTAAAATCTTCTTTCATATGTAAATCATGTCGTATTTATCTTGACTAAAATAATCTATAAATTTTTTACAGGGCTTACCGGATTTCTTAATGAATAAGAGCAAATCGTTTAGATCCTTTATTTTAGATTCAACTAATGTTAGTTCATTATCTTTTATGTATTTTTTCCACAGAAAGACTGATTTGCCTTCAACTATTCTTCTCATTGACCATTCTTTACCAGTGACATCATTGTCATAAAAGTATCTGGCTCCTTCTATCTCAAAAGGTAATGAGTTTTTAGCAGAACATAAAGCTACTGAATTAGGGAATAAGAAACTATCCAAAGGCCCTTCAAACACTGTCATTGTTCTATTCAAATCTACCTGAAAAATTCCGAATATATTTGACAAAAAATCTATTTTTTCTAAAGCTTCTTGGTTCTCAGGTTTATAGATTCCAAGTTCCTGATGAATTCTAGTAGCTTTCCAAGTTAAGTATGGATTCCTTTTAGAGAAAGTTTTAATTTGCAATCCCAATACTCTATCCATGTCGCCTGCTAAATTGAAAACGTATAGTAATCCTTTCTTAGGATCCCATCCAAATTTTTGAAAATCAGTCTGGAGTCTTTTTCTTAGATAACCTTCTATACGAGAGCCTCTTATTTCATAGAGTCCCAGTTTCTTCATTAAAAATTCTCGGTCAACACTCAAGTCAGTTATTTCATCAGATAAAAAAGATTCAAGGCCTAGTGCAGATTTGATCTTTTTAAGATCTATTAATCTATTAGATCCTGTTTCTTTCATGTACACTAATTCATCTGGTGTGAACCCCTCAAGCATTTTCTTCTCTTGTAGAAAATTATAAACTGAGTGATGAGCATTGCAATCACCATTAAAGCAGTGATATTGCATTGTGGCAGAAAAAATATTCCCTCTTTTTTTACGAGGATCTTTTACTGAATCTCCACAATATACACAAGCAAATTGTATACGATCTCTATGATTTATGGGCAATCTTTTGTGCTCATTACTAAACTCTGAAGCTAGTACGAGTGTCAAACAATCATAAATTTTTTTCCACATAGATTCCATGTTCACCTCTGCAGATGAATCATAGGACGAGGGAGAAAATATACTGTCTTCCATAGAGCTTACATCTTTAAATTTATCTATTATTGTTTCCATTGGCCTTTTTTAAATCGACAAAGCATGATACGAATATCATGCTTTGTGTCATTATTTAAAAATAGATTATAGTCCTGAGTAAAGATCACTATTAAAGTCATCATCCTCACCATCTAGATCAAGATTCAAATCATCTAAGCTAATAGCTGGTTCAGACATTTCCATTGCTGGAGCAGATACTGAGATGTTTTGAGGTCTAGAAGCTTCTTTCTGAATAGATTCACTAGTTCTCATTGCTGGAACAGTATTTTCTATGACAGTTTTAACTTTGTCTCTAGTTTCATCATTCCAATCTTTGTAATCGTAGTTAGAAAGATCAGGTGAATTAGTTTTAAGGAACTCAACAAACTTAGCCATTGCTGGTGCAGATTGTTCAAGTGGTTTTCCATCTAATAAAAGAGGAGTTTCTTCTCCAACAAACTTAGAAACATCATAGTTATTGTAACCTGCAACTATAGTAACAGTTAATGCCATTACTCTACCTTTGAATGGATCAAATGGATTGTACGGTTTACCATACTCTGGTTGTAACTCAGATTGTAAGATGTTGTTAAGTTTCTGACCGAATTTAAGAACTTTGATTTTTCCTACTAATGACGGATCTTGATCATCTTTTAAGATTTGAACAAGTGCATAGTAGTTCTCTCTTCTTTTGAATTTGTCAGAAAGCTTTTGCTCTGCGACAGAAGGAGATTTCTTTAATTTCCAGTAAGTGTCTTGGATAATAGATTTTTGATTGACCGAAGATGGACAATCAACTGAAAAACTGTCTCCTGTTAAAGGATCTGTTAACCAGTACGAAAATTTCTTAACTTTCGATTTTTTAGGATCCTTGTGGAAAGGTACGAATCTGATTAACGATTTGTATACGTTATCTTTTCCCTTTTTTGGATCTGGTTTGTAGAGTTCTGATTCTCTGGTTTCTGTTTTTTCAACAAAATCATCATTGTTGAGGTTGAAAATGTCTTGAAAATTTTCCATTTGCCCGTGATTTTAAAATTTAGATTTATTATATAAATGCCTGATAAGTAGTTTTGAGAGATTTAAAAAGATACCTTGAAAAAAGATGTCTAGAATTTCCTTAAACTGGATATGCCTGTTAAATGCCCTTTGTTAATTACTTAATCTATATATCTTAGACAGGATAGAAAAAAGTTCTAAAGCTGCCTATTATTTATCGAATTTTATTCCTGCGTAAGGTTCTCCTTTAGCAGCTTTTACGCTATATTCTTTTGGTTCTTCTGTTACCACGAAAGCTTTTTGAGGATTAACTATTAATCCTATCGATTTCATGAATGCTCTATTTGCTAAGAATGGTGTACTTTTATCTGTCCTATCATCTGGTGAAACTTTAACTTTAGGAATAATTACTCCATTAAAAGTGATATCTAATTCAATGACCGGTCTCTTGTGAACCTTGGTACCAACCTCAGCTTCAGAGTGTTCAATAATATCATTAACAAACTTTCTCTTGCCTATTGACCAATGAACTTTCCCGCCTTTTTCTTCTACTTTGTCTGCATGAATAGTACAAGATTTTGACCCGTTTCCAGTGTCAAATTTAGCAATGACTTGACCAATTTTTGGTATATTAATAGATTCTAAGTATCCGATCTCCATAATAGAATAAGTCCAGTTGGATTTATCCGTTACATACTCTATTACATCTCCAACAATAGGTTTACCAATAGCTTTTGATATTCCTTCAGTACCAGGAGATGAATTAACTTCTAAGATGTAAGGTTTTCCTGTATTCTTATCGATCATAATATCTACTCCACACCAGTGACAACCCACTGCATTTGCTGCATTGATTGCAATTTCTTCAAGTTCTTTTGATAATTTATACTTAGAAACAGATCCTCCTAATGAGTAATTTGTTCTAAAATCTTTCTTAACAGCTCCTCTTTTCATTGTACCTAAAATAAACGAATTGTCTTTTTTAGGATTGAGGGGGTCTATTTTCTTGATAATAACTTGTATCCTAAGATCAAAATCAGAAGGTATCATTTCTTGTATGAGAATCTCATTAGAAGTGTCCAATTTTCTGATTGTTTGGTATACTGATTTTAAAGATGCGTAAGATTCTACTACTGACACTCCAATTCCTTGTGTACCAGAGAGAAGCTTCATGATGATAGGAAACTTTCCGCCAACTGCTTCCAATGCTTTATCCAATGTAGTTTCATTTGGAACAAGAGCGCATTTTGGAACAGGTAATCCATGGGCTTCCATTAATTGTGAAGTTATGAATTTATTTTCACAAGCTTCCATAGAAGCTAGAGTATTAACAGTGAAATAACGTTCTTTTTCTAGAGTAGAAAGAACTTGCTTAGTATATGAATTTTCAAGAACTCCTCTTCTTGGAATAACTACAGTATTGATTGGATTAATCATAATCTTCTCCTTTCCTGTTTTTAGGATATGCCCGTTATAGACTTTTTCAAGTACTACATCATTCACATCTACCACAAAACACTTAACACCTTGCTTTTTGCATTCATCTGCAAATGAGCTTGATGTTTTACTACCCTTTATATTACCAGTTAAAACTAAAACTTGTGTAGTTTCAGCCTTAGACTCATTTATAAACGTGAAAAAATCTATGATTTTGTTTTGTGATGTCATTAAGGAGTTATCTTTTTAATGTACTATATATCTAACTTGGATTGGTAATAAAGCTTTGCACATTCTTGTACATAAAAAGAATCTATTAAATCATCAACAGGTTTCTCTATATTAATAGCTTTAGAAGTAATTCCTTTCCAGAATTCATTATTGATTAAGTCCTGGGATTGTGTAGTTAAAAAGAAATTCATCATCTCTTCCTTTCCAGCATTGCCTTTCCCTGCATTCTTTTTAACATTACCCGGTGAAAATATAGATAGCTTTGATGCGCCATATTTCTCAAAAAGAGCTTTTCTCAGACAGTATGCATATCCGGCAATATCTAAACCTGCATTGCCTTTGGATCCATAAGAGAATCCTTCCATACCTATCATATCTACATCATCAGGTAATTTAGAAACTATTTCATTTGCTAATTGCGATGCGTCACTTATTTTCCATACTTCTAATTCAGTATACTCTTTAATCTTAGTAGATCTATCATTAAAAAATATTTGAACTCCATTTTCACGAAGTGATGTGAAATGTGGTGAGTTTCTTTTTGTTTCCCGGCCTCGTATAAACGACAAAAATGATAATTTATCATCTTTTCGTATACAAATTCC
>Ga0129318_10000060_pt1 | contig 11768 bp, 11 predicted proteins | sample CPB1_08_DNA_FD_94475 | JGI IMG/M metagenome (GOLD analysis project Ga0129318, IMG submission 94475) | Freshwater to marine salinity gradient microbial communities from Chesapeake Bay, USA - CPBay_Spr_0.1_0.8_DNA | ecosystem: Environmental > Aquatic > Marine > Coastal | place: USA: Chesapeake...
AACACCTCTTCTAGGTCCTGCAACGATTGACCATGGTAAAGCGTTGAAATATTTGTCAATGAAGTTATTAGATACGTAAGCTGCTGGTGGAACAATAGTGTCTTTACCGTTTTCTCTTACTAATAAACCTGGTCCATAATAGAATGCGTAATTAGCTCCATCGTTGATAGAAGGTAAAGCATATAATGCACTTGGGTTTTTATCTAAGTTACCACCATCTTTAATGTAAGCAACATTGAATTCATTGTTGTCATTTTTGAAAGATGGATCAGTTGATTTTTTGAAATCTGAAACCATAGGAGCATTTAAAATAGCTGCTGCGTTTTGTCTTTCGTGTGCTAAGAAAGCTAATTCTTTTTTATTTAAAATAGAACCATCTTCGTAAGATGCGAAAGTATCTACAATATATCTAAAATCAATAACATCTTTGTCAACTAAAGCTGCGAATAAACCAGTTCCTGTTAATTGAGATAATGATCCAGCGATTGTTTTGCTAGCAACTGTAGCTTTTTCTAAAACTAATGGTTTGTAAGAAACAGTAGCTTCTTCAAATGAAGTGTTATAGAATCCAGACCAAGCTGCTGCAACTGGTTGGCTACATGTTACAGTCCATACATTTCCAGTTCTTTGTACTCTTTGTACTTTTGCCAATCTGTTAGAAGCTAATGCATCTACATAGTGACCTTTTTTGATTGGGAATGCATCTGCTTCACCTGAAGTTGCGAATGTCATAGTGAATGTAGACGCGTTGTTTGCGTAAGTTCCACCGTTTAATTCTTTAACTTTGTCGTGAGCGTATTCTGCTGTAATAATTTGATCGTATACGTTAACACTTCCAAGACTTACAACAGTATATGCTGAATTTAAAGTAGCTGAATCAAAAGTGATTTCAGTATCTAAACCATTCATTGCTACGTTTGTAATTTCTGTATAAGTATTAGCCGTAGAAGTTAACAAATATTGACCGATTTGGAAATCAGCTGTTAAATCTTCACCTGTAATTGTTAAAACTGTATTAGTTGCTGAAGCTGAATTAGCTATTTCAATAATAGTTGCATCGTATGTAGTTACGTTAGTTTGTACGTATTCTGCAATATATGAAAGCAATTCATAGTTTTGAGCTTCATCATAGATGTGACCAACTAAATCAACTTTAGTTCCGTTCTCATCAGTTACTAAATCTTCGTTAACTGCACAGAATAAACCTGTTCTTCTAGCTTCTTGGTTAATACCAGCTTCGATGTATAAGTTTCTTCCTTCTAAATCTTTGAAATTTGGAATTAATGAACCAGTATATTGAGCTAACAATGTAACTTGTCTTAATGCTGAAAATTCATTTAATTTTCCTTTGATTAAACCATTTGCGTCAAAGAATTCACCATAGATTGGATCTGTATTCATATCAGCTGGGTTAAATTTACCTTTGAAAACGAATACGTCTACCATGAAATCTGAAACTAAATCAAAATCATTTAAGAATGCAGGAACATTACCTTCACCATACCATTCTCTTGCAGAAATTTCAAAAGATGTAACATCTTGAGCTTTTCTTACAATAACTGTAATAGGTTCTTGTTTGATGTTGATAAAGTTTAAAACTCTATCTTCGTCAAGGTTTCCAATAGTATCTAAAACTGCTTTATCTTCTGGGAACCAGAATTTATCAATGTTAAAATAACTAGCTAATTCGTTAGCTCCATCTAATGCTGAAATAGAATCAACAGAACCATTAGTTACTGGAGATTGGAAAGCAATAGTGTCATTTGCATCAATGTTTGCAATATTCAAAGCTAAAATTGGACCTCTACCTAAAGCAGCTAATGCTGATCTGTGGAAGAACATACCTAATTTTTCTAAATTCGTGTCAATTGAACCGAAAATAGCATTAAATTCTTCAGCTGTTTGTACAAAAACTGGAGTGTTGTAAGGACCTTTTTTAGAATGTCCAACTACTAATCTGATTGTTTGAACGTTGTTGTTAGTTGTTTGAGACTTGTCAAATTCAAGTCTGTAAACACCAGAACTTTTAAAGTTCAATAATTGAGGACTAAGTGCCATAATTTTATAAGTATTTTTTTATCTTTAGACTATATATCAATGTAATATTTGCAATTTATTATTTTAGTAAGTCATAAATATCATATTGTAAATCACCCTGTGAATCTGTATCTTTAAACAGCGTTTGTTCCATATAATCGTGTAGGTTTTCATCAATAACATCTAATAATTCTTCAACAAAATCTGCATAATCTGTAGTTCCGTAGAATTCTGTTGCATTAATAGCTGTCATAATAGCGTCATCGTGACCCATTTGAGCTCCATAACTACCATTTTTTAAAGTTCCAAAAAGAGAAGCTTCATTAACAGTATCTATATCGTTAAGAAAAATTCTATTAGCTTCAATTAATTTTTTAAAGTTTTGACAAAAGACAGCTTTATTATCTGCTTTTAATCTTAAACCTGCTTTTAGAGTTTTAGAATCATGTCTGTGTTTGAATCTTAAAACCATTTCATCCTCGAATTCATTTCTTTGTGGAAAGATAGTTCTTAAATATTGTAACAAAATACTACCGTAAGTGTTGTATTCAATAACCATTTTAACGTTTTCAGGATTAAACACTTCACAACCTAATGTATATAGAATTTTTGCAAAGTCTTCAATAACGTGTTCGTTTGATTTAAAAACTGCAACTTGATTAAGTCTAAAAAAATCATACATTGCACCTGGATTTGAAATTTTGTCTATGTGTTTTTTGCTCATAGGTTCTACTTCAAAAATATTAATAATAGAATAATCTCCACCGTTACCTTCAGCAATATCTACAGAAAATAACCATCGTTTGTCTTCTAAAATAGTTGTATCTAAATCAAAATCAGGATTCCACATTAAATAACCATTTGTATCGATGTGAATATTTTCAAAGTCTTCTAATTCATGATGAATAAATTTCTTTGCCTTTTTTCGCATCGATGCCATAGAACCTGGAGATAATAATAGAGTAGAAGAAGAAACGAATTCATTTCCATACTGTCTATTAAAGGCATGATCTGAACCTAAGTTTTTAAGTTCTCTTTGATACCAAGCGTCATCTCTGTCTGGGTGTTGCCACCAGTCAATTCTTAAAGGTGTATATGCGTTATCGCCTTTTTCAGCAGCTGACCAAATCTCATAAAACTTATTAAATCCATTTGGTGTAGAAGTAATATTGATCCTTGAAATTTTAGAGGCTGATAAAGTAGGGTAAACGTTTTCATAGAATGAATCTACGATATTAGATTGAACGTGGGCAAACTCATCTAGATATAAGTTGTGGATGGTAAAACCAATACCCGCTTTCGCAGTAGTTGCTTGTCCAACCAGACGACAACCATTATCAGCTCTAACGTTCATTACGTCATACTTAATAATCCCAGGTTTCATATAAAATGGAACATGTTCAATTACCACTTTAGCTTTATCAATAATCTCTTTGGTTGAATCTGCCTTATTGGCTAAAAGTAATGTGTTTTTATCGTAGTTGAAAATAATGTACCATGCATTAAAGATGGATGCTGTAACTGTTTTACCCATTTGTCGAGAAGCAAGCACAATATTAAATCTATTGTCTTGTAAGTTACGTAACATAACTTTTTGATATTCTCTAAGTTTTACTTTTTGAATACCATCATCGGTCATTACTACCGCATATTTCTCAGCAAAATAAACAATGTCTTTGGCACACTTAGCAATTTCTTGTATCTCAGCATCGGTGTACTCAAATACAATGTTTCCTTTTTTAAGATGTTGTTTACCTTCATAAAAAGGTGAACTAACATTGGGTTTATAACCTTTATCTAACGCTAACATATAATCATTAACGTTTTTTGTGGACCATACTAATTTTGCAGTTTGAACATCAGCTGATTCATTAGGGATCCATTTATTATCGCTTACATTTTCTGCCATATTAATCTTCTGTTATTATTCCAAATACTGTTCCGCCCTGTTGAACAAATTTAATAGATTTTCCAAGTCTTTTAATAGATTTTTCTAAGAAAATTCGATATAATCTATCTCTACTTTCTCCAGAGTCATTACCTTTTGATTTAGGCTCATAACGTATTCCTCTAATGTTGTTGTTTGTATTTAAAATAGTTTCTATTACGTCAACTATCGTTGCCATGATTTTAAACATTTCTCCTTTATTAGTTTCATCATATTCACCATCTGCTGTAAAATCAACATCTAAAAAAGAGTTTATGTTTATGACAGTTAATGTGTATTCTAGCTTTGATTCGGTTTTAAATGTAGCATAAAGTCTTTTATTGAATTCTGACATATCATTTAATTTACCGTTGATTTTATATTTGTATTTTTTAGAGGATGAATCCCCTATTTCAAATATAAATTCTTCATATAACTTGATGTGTTTCATATTAATCTTCTGTTATTTCAGTGTCTTCGATATCGATTGATTCTGTATCTTCTGTCATACCTTCACTTTGTCTAATAAGACGCATAAGATCTTTTGTACCTCTTTGTACATTTCCATTTTCTATAGAACCACCCGAAGCTTGAATTTCTGTTTTATCTACATTTTTTCTATACATTTCAATATCTCTAGCAATACGCTTAGTAGATTCTTCTGTTGCCATCAAATACATCGTTTGTGATTTGATAACATCTAACATAGATTTTTGTAAGGTTGCTAAAACTTCAAACATTCTAGGGGCTAGTTCGCCTTCTTCAATAGTTTCTAATAGAAGTGTAAGTGCTCTTTCACCGGCTTGTAATTGATAAACTAATGAGCTCATTGTCATTTCATCCATCTTCTTTTTAGCCATGACATACTCATCTTTGGTAATGATGTCTTCGTCTAAATAGAATTTCATTAAAGCTGTTATAGTTTTTTCTGCTTGTTTAGTAGCAGCGCCTTTCATTTCAGCAAAACTAATATTTGGTCTAATTCTAGCTGGGGGTAAAACTGGATCTTTTTCTACAACATCTGTTATAGAATCGTCATTACCTATCAATTCGTCTAATTCTCTACGTATATCATCAGCTTGTTCGCTGATGCTTCTTTTCTTTTCTTCTGACATAATATTATATTATTTACTAGATATGTATCTAAATTATCTAGCGTTCTTGAATTTCTGGAATCCAATAGAAGGTATAGCGTTGTCGATGATAAGAGCCAATTGATTATCTCTAACAACATATTGATTTAATACATTATGATGTTGCTCTAATTCTATTGGTTTTTCAAACATTCTGATGTTAGTTATGTGTAATTTTGCACCATTTAAATGATAATAAGTATCTGAATTCCACATCATAGCATTATTTAATTCTTTGGTTTCGTGGAATGCTGGAATTAAATCATTGTTTTGTAATTGTGGAAGTCCTTCATTATTATTTGCATCTAATGCATAAACATGAAGTGACAATTGTCTGTATGTGTTACTTGCATTTAAAATAAATGCGTACCATTTATCTTTTGCAAAAATCATATTATGAGCATACGTGTATGGAATACCATTAATAATGACAGTAAATGCAAACGGACTTACCATTAATCTAAAACCGTTAGACAATGCATAATCACCAAAGACGAAATAATCTTCAGTGTTATTTGCAGTTTCAAACTGAGGAGAAATCCATGCTGTTAAAGCAAAATCATCAGTAGCTTTTAAATTACTCTTCTTAACGTACTCTAATGCAACATTTGTTTTATCAACTTGCGTTAAATCATAATAGTTTTTAGAAACTACAGTCCATCTATTTTTTAGATCGTAATCGACGATTTTAATGTCTTTGGATTGAAATTGTCTAATACCGTCTCTATATGATGTAGAAACCGTTTGATATTGTTCTGGTTTTGTAACTTGTTCTTGTACATCTTTAATTTCTGCACCAAATACTTCATCAATTCCTGTAACTATCATATCTGTTAATTCTGTAAATCCATCGGTTTCAACTGCGCTGGAAGTACTGTATTTTGTTAATTTAAGTTTCCAATAAGATATAGCTGCATTAAAACGATCACCTAATGACACTGAGCTTACTGTATACATCTTATTAATAATAGGAATAAACATATAGTCTTTATTTCTAGGCTGTTTACCGTATCCGAATGCCTGCTCAAACTCTTTCTTAACAATGTGAATTTCAAATTCTTCAAAATCCATACCAAACATATCATAAGATATTGAAGATTCTTGTGGGAATTCATTATCTGGCACTAAAATTTTGATTGTTTGTTCATCTGCGACATGGAATAAAGAATATTCCATTAAGATAACATCTTTAGTTCTTTGATCTGGTTCAGTTCTAAAATATTTAACTTGGTGACCAAATATGTCTGACACCATATTAGATAATTGTAAATAAACCTGTTGAGATTTACCTAAATTATATGGTTGAAATTGATTTGTATCATCACAATTAACTCGAATATTTGCACATCCGTTATATAAATATGGGTCTAAACAATCTGTACAAAACTGAGGGCATGATTCTATAATACCATTATCTCTTTGTAAAGTATACGTGATTGACAATATAGTTAATGAGTTTGCAGGTAAAAGAGCTGCAACTTCGCATTTAACGTCAATGTATAATGGTTTTCTTGGATCAAAGTCTAAATAAAATAGATCTCCAAAGTTATTGTCTTTTGTTAAAGGTCTAAATTCTGAGTAAGTTCCGCCACCTTGAATTTGAGAAAATCTGTATTCGTATTCAAAATAAGAATATTGGTTTGGTTCTTTGTAAAAAACTACGTTTGCTGCTGTAATAGGTGAAGGATCAACTAAAACCATGTGGTTTGCATTAACAACCGAGTCTATTGTTAGAATATTATTACCAACTATGATTTTATCTCCAGATTGATAACCTGAAAAATTAGTCTGTGAACCGTATACGTTAACAGAATCTACATCTAGAGATATTCTACCGATTGTATTTAAATCAGAAAGTCCTACTAGAATATTCCAATCTAATACTTTTTCTACATCGGTATATGGATCTTTAATAGAAGCTATTAAAAAATCACCGTATTCGTTTGCTGTATATCCTTTAACCATTTGTATTATCTATTTTAATTTCATCTTGCGGCTTATAAACTTCACCAGCAATCCAAGAGGCAACAAATCCAGTTAATGATACAAAATAAATTGATAAATCAGATAGATTTATGCTATTTAAAATACCTAAAACTCCAGCTATAGCCCATAAAACAACTACAACATAAATCATAATTTCTCTTCTAGAACTAGGGCCAGGCAAAACTATACCTGATTTTACGCTCGGTCTTTTAGATTCTGCCCAAATATATGTAGCAACATAAGCAGTCAAAGAACCAAAATAAACTGCTAATTGTGTAAAATCAGCTTTTTTAAAGGCTCCTAGAATACCTAGTCCTATCCAAAATAGTATGATTATGTATACTAGACCTTCTCTTTTACCAAAATTTCGTAAAAATGCAGGTCTATTAAACTTGGGTAACTTAAATTTTAAACTCATTAAACGTTAGACTTTTTTCCTGAACTATATATTCAAGAAATAAATCTAATAGTCCGTAACTAATAAAACTTCGGGATTATCTCCTTCTAGTTTTTCTTCAATTGAATCTAAAAAAATAAGTACTGGTTCAACGTCTGAAGTATGGTTTACAACTGATTTTTCTACAAAAGCATCGAGCCTTGACAAAATGTAGTTGAGTTTGTGACGTTGATATGGCTTGTTAGGTTCTAAAATGTTCAAGCTTATTAATGTGTTATTAAAAGTTTTAAGCTCATCTTCATCGAACATTTCAAATAATTTGTAAGTAACGTGCAGTACTTTAAAAGAAAATGTAATTCTAGGTCCGGTTGATTTGTCATCAATCATTCTAGAATAGTTTTTGCTTTTATCAAGAGTTAATTTGATCCATTTTAAACGTGACATTTCTTTAAGCATCGTATTAAAAAAATAAATCGAATTGGCATCTTTGTGTAAGAATTCTGAGCCAATAGATTTAAATTTATTTAATTCATTTGGATATGTGCTTTCAATATATTTCTTTAAATCTTTAGGTGAAACTAAAATCGATTGATCATTTACTTCAATGTAATTCAATTTGTTTTTAGTTCCAGTCCAAATTTTAAAATCGTAATAGTTATACTTAAATAACATTACATCTATGATGTCAGTCGCATCTAAAATAGAGAAATTTGTCATTAATAAACTTTGATTGTTGTTTCTAATTTACGCAATTCTTTTTCTAATTCGTCTGGCGAGAATTTCTTTAATTCATTATATTCTCTTTTGCCAATCTCATGAATCTTCATAAACAATTCTAAAGCATCGTCGTTAGGTATGTATTCGTCCTTTTTAGGTGCTGCTTTTTTAGTCTTTGTGTAAATCCACATCGGGACTGATGTAAATCTTTGAGCAACTAAGCTCCAACTATCAATAACAGAAGCTCCATTGATACCATTTTTATTGAACATCTGTGCATTGGCTGGAAACTTAATAGCAAAAAAACGATTAATCATAAAGTGATGTCTTCGTTTTGTTTGCTCTTTTATGTTTGCATAATCAGCTTTCTTTGTAAACATAATTTTTACAAAGTCAAATAATTTAGTATCGTCTAATTGCATATTGGTTTATTTAATCCATTCATTAAAGGCTATTTGGTATGCATCCAACGGAGCTGTACCATTAGCCATTTCTTTTTCTGCAGAATCTGCTACTTCCCATCTTAAATTATATGCATTAGCTTCTAAAAGTATCAAATCTATGTGGATTTGTTCTTCTTGTGAAATGTGTGCCATATTAAAACAATTCGTTTAGATTTTTAGTTAATGGTTTTTCATTAGAAGTATCTAAATCTGAAAAGGCATCATAACTTTTAGGTGCATTCTCAGCTTTGGTAGCCATCCATTTATTACCTTCTAGAATTCTTTCCATTTGAGTCAACTTGTTAAGAGTAGGTTCTATAATAGCATCTTTCTCTATGGCTGATTGCATTTGCTCTTGAATAGGCTCTGGAATTGTATTATGGTGTAATAGCATAATGTCTAAGTTTTGATTAAATCTTGTTTTAATCTGAGACTTAGAAGAGTTATTAACTACTCTGTAAATAATATCTACGATTTTATCTACTTGAGCATCACTAAACATATGATCGATAACAAATGTTTCTTCTTCTTTTAAATACTGATCTAAAATTTTATCAGCTTGTTTTTGTGTAATGCTATAAGTTCTTCCACCTTTAATCCATGAAACAACAGACTTGATATTGTCCGATTTGTCGCCTGTTAAAATCTTTTGGAAGATAAAATGATCACAGTTGATTTCTTCAACGTCAATACCATTCTTTTTGATCCAATCCATAACATCCATTCTCATTTTTTCTAAGAATGCTGTTTTACTAGAAAGATTAAAAAGTAAATCATCATCGTCTTGGGTTCTGTCATCAATATCAGAGGCTATCATTTTATTAAAGCCTTCAAACACCATTAATTTCTTTTTAGTGTTATAGTACCATAAAGTGTAACCGTCAGTTGCTTTAGAGTAATCTACTAATTGAATTAAATCTCTATCACCAGTCCAAACAATACAGTTTTTACCGTTAGCATTTAAGTAAGTTGACCATGCAAATAGGATGTCATCGGCCTCAGCACCTGGAATTTGCTCTACGATCACACCTTGTTTAGCCAGAACAGTTTTAAACTCTTCATAGATTTGGTATACACCTTCCCAACAAACTGTCTCATTTTGCACCCTTGTGCCTTTGTATTCAGCGTCTGGAAAAAGGTCTTTACGCCATGACTTAGAATCTATTGCCAAGACAATACGATCCACGAATGGTTGCATTTTTCTAATTTCAGATGCAAAATCTATTGCCAATTTTCTCATGAATTGACCTTTGCTTTTATCGTCCTCTAGTAGTTTTCCACTAGAAGGCTTAGGCATGACAAAAAGTCTACTGTATATGAAGTAATTTCCGTCAATTAATAATGTGTGTTTGCCTAGTCTCATTTCTTCTTCGTTATTGTTACTGTAAATATAACTATTTTCCACGATATGGTAAAATATTTTTAGATGTTTTTTATTAAGATCTTACAATTTCTTGTAATTTGTAAACACACGATAACATGGTGATGATTGGATCAATAACATGTACTCTTTGTGCTTGATGTTCTGCTACAGAAATTATAATTTGTGGAATAGATTTTACATTATTCGGTCTTTCTGTTTGGATATATTCTACAAAATCACTACCAAGTGACTGTAAAACATCGTCTACTCTATTTGAGTATTCACTAACTAATAATTTATAGTTTTTAACCGGGTCAGTTTCGTTAAAGATCAATTCAAATAGATCTTTGTAAACCGAGTTAAATTTCTTAACGTCTTCTACTGTAATATTAGTAGTGCCGCTTGTTTTGTAACCTTGTAACTTATTTAATGTGCTTCTTAAATCTGGAAAGTTTCTTTTAACAAATTCTACCAAAGCTGGTTTATCTATTGTCATTTCTTCTTTGCCGCAAATTTCATAAACACGTTTGATGTATTTTTTAGTCAATTCAGTTTCTTCTGATTTGTCAAAGTCAAAATTAATAACTTCAAAACGAGAAAGAATTGGATCTGGAATTTTATTAACGTAATTACATGTTGCAATAAATCTACAATTAGCTGCGAATTGTTCCATGGTTGCTCTAAGAGCTTTAAAGAATTGATCTGATACACCGTCAACCTCATCTAATAAAACTACTTTGAATTTACCTTGATCATCTAGGACTGACATTGTTGAACAGAAATCTGTAATTCTAGTTCTAATTACCTCAACCGAAGTATCTGTCGAAGCATTAATGTACAAGTATGGTAAATTAAACTGATTAACAATAGCTTTGGCTGTTGAAGTTTTGCCTGTGCCTGGACTTCCAGCTAAAAGCATGTTTTGTGTTAAGCCATCTTTGAACTTATTCATTACTCTGTCTGGTAAAATTAAGTCCTCTAAATTCTTAGGTCTGTATTTTTCTGTAAATAGTGCTCGAATCATATCTTTATGTTTATGCATATTATATTAAGCATGATAAATAAGTTTCAGTATGTCAGCAAAAAAGAAACATCCAAAGATAGAAAGAACTAGTGGACCGTACCCGACTAATAGATTTGGTATAAGGTTTACTACATTGTCAAAGTCTCAAAAAAGATTATTGATAGAAAATCCATTGCTTAAAGAACGATGTCAATCTGATGTGTTTGCACTTATATTGTTTGAACAAAACTCATATTCTGTCAGTAGATTAAGTTCTACTAATAAGTTGTTCTATGATTGGTCTACTGGTGAAATTATACAAAAAGAAGATCTTATAGAAAACTACAACACTATCGATTGGATCTGTGCTTTGTCAGGTAATCCAATCAAAGCTAAAATGAGTGATTTTTCGCTAGAAAACTTTGTTCACCCTGATTATCATGACGCATTAAAGGCTCCAATGGTTGATAGTCGTATTTTAAAATCTTCAGTTGAGTTTCGCAAGAAATGCAAAGAACTCTTGCTGAATCAACAACAAGAGTTCTTTAGACTAGTTAAAAAGGGTAAAAAATCTTAACCCATTAATAATTTAAATTTATCAGATATACTTAAAGAAGATGATTCATTGATCATGTATTCTTTTTCAAGCTTAGAAATTTCCATTTCAAATAATCTGCCTAATTCAGTTCCTTCTAATTGCCAGTTTTCTTTGGCTGCAATTTGATCTTTTAAACCTTTTAATTTATCTAATTTATCAGATGA
>Ga0129318_10000062_pt1 | contig 11640 bp, 20 predicted proteins | sample CPB1_08_DNA_FD_94475 | JGI IMG/M metagenome (GOLD analysis project Ga0129318, IMG submission 94475) | Freshwater to marine salinity gradient microbial communities from Chesapeake Bay, USA - CPBay_Spr_0.1_0.8_DNA | ecosystem: Environmental > Aquatic > Marine > Coastal | place: USA: Chesapeake...
CGATGGTTGCGGATGGGATTATGAGATGCTAACTGGTAGCATTGACGATTGGTCTGGCAGCGCACATGGCCGGTATTTAGGTAAGGCTAACAATATTATCAATGCATGTGATCGTCAGGATATTGGTCCTAAAAGAGTACTTGCAATGGTAAAAATACTTCGCGAATCATGAGAGTCCAAGCCCGACAATGTCCTTTTACTGGTAAGCTCTTTAAAGAGGAAAATATTGACAAATATCTTCTGCATCTTGAAAAAGTTAGGAAGCTTAATAGGGAGAAAAATCTCTACATCTATCATAGAAACACGTTCAAAGATTGGCTTGCCGAAGAAAAAAAGCTAATAACCAATGTTGATATGATTGTGCCGTGGTTTCTAAAAAATCAACGGCGTATTATGGATACAGTAAATTCGAGGAATGGTGGTGATCGTGATAAGTTTTACGATACCGACACATTCGCTGAACTTGAATTTAAGAATGCTTATTACATTGCATATCTATCAAATACACATTCGTGTCCTGATACAGGTGTAACAAACTGGAGCAAGCTCAACGGACTCCCAACAGGGTATAGAGGGTGGGCAGCCATAATTGCAGGTTCTCTTGATAGAGCATCCAACCATATGGGCGAGTATCCCGTCAGCGAGGCGTTAAAGTTGATTGGTATAAAAACAGGTACTGGCGGCGGCGGTAACAAGAATTTCAGTTGGTCCTGTTCTATATTTTTGGATGATTGGCCTGGTCTCATCGAGGCTGTGAATAATATGGAAAAAGATCAAATTGTTAGGAAACTGAAGGGTGTTTAAGAATTTGTCCATGATTGACTCGGCTATTGTTGACGGCAATAAGTGGTATACTGTCTGTGTCGATAAGAATGTAATAGCGTGGCTAAAAACTCAGGATTGTTTTTACTATCTTCATGAACATTCTTTTATGTTAAGTTTTGCTGATGTGCCATCCGAACTATTTACATTACTGAAATTAAAATTTGCATAGGATAATATGCAGTACAATCCAGCATTATCATCTATAAAATTAAATAATTTCCCGGATAACGGTGAGTACAAACGCAAGATAAAAAACTTCACCATTTCGGGAGAATTAATATCATCAATACATCATCAAAGTGTTACTATAGTGAGCAGCGATTTCTTTATTGCAGCCGACTGGCTTGATGAATTTGTTGGAGACAATTGGATATGGCATACATTTTTGATTGAACCATTTACCATAATTTGGTTCGTCAACGATGATGATGCATTATTATTTAAACTTAGATTTAACACCGCTTGACATAAACCCTGAATCAGGGCATAATACATACATAGCAACTTTTTAACTACTGGAGAATACACACAATGGCTATTACTGATACCACCCGTTCCGAGCGCCCACGTGATGTCCGCACTTTGCTGACACGCTGCATGAAGGTTAACCGCCCTGCGATGATCTGGGGACCTCCGGGCATTGGCAAATCTGAGCTGATTGCAGAAATCGGCAAGGAAACTAACCGCCCTGTGATTGACATGCGTTTGTTGTTGCTCGAACCAACTGACATCAAAGGTATTCCATATTTTGATCCAGATACTAAGACAATGAAATGGGCGCAGCCCGCAGACTTGCCTACCGACACGTATTTGTCAAATGCAATTTTGTTCCTGGACGAGATCAATGCCGCTGCACCATCTGTACAGGCAGCAGCATACCAATTGATCCTGAACCGTCGCGTCGGCGAGTACTTTCTGCCAGCCGGTGTTAGTATGGTGTGCGCAGGTAATCGAGACAGCGACAAGGGTGTTACCTATCGCATGCCGAGTCCGCTTGCTAATCGTTTGGTTCACATTGAGATGAAGGCAGACTTCGAAGATTGGCAAAAATGGGCAATCGCATCGCGCATCCACCCAGATGTTGTTGGTTTCTTGTCGCACCACAAACATAAATTGTTTGGTTTCGACAGCAAGAGCCCAGACAAAGCTTTTGCTACACCGCGTTCATGGGTGTTCGTATCACAGCTGATTACCGATGATTTGCCAGAATCAATGAACACCTCGTTGGTAGCTGGTACTGTTGGTGACGGCCTGGCAACTGAATTTGCTGCACACCGCAAGGTTGCATCAAAGATGCCAAAGTCGGAAGATGTGCTGATGGGCAAGGAAAAAGTGCTCACAGTGAAGGATTTGAGTGCTATGTATTCGCTCACAATCTCTATGTGCTATACCTTGCAAGAATGGATCGCAAAATCCAAAGCCAAGGAAGACGGCATGGACATGAAAGTGTGGCACGAATGCGTTGACCGGTTCTTTGTGTTCATGATGGACAACTTCCAGACTGAAATGATTGTGTTGGGTGCTAAGACTGCACTGCGCGATTACCAGTTGCCAATCAACCATCGCGAACTGAAATCGTTTGCGGGGTTCCACGCTAAGTACGGCAAGTACATCCTGGAAGATTAATATCTCCCACTAACAAAAAGGACCTTCGGGTCCTTTTTTTACATCAAATGCTTATGAAGCCACTACACTGTGTTTATATAGAATCTAAGAATGCCGGAGAGGATAAAATAAATGAGATGATTAGATGGTGTAAAACACATGTCGGTATTCCGTATAATCAATCAGAGGATAATCCACATATATTTGAATATAACGGCCCTGGTACATGGTGCGCATATATAAATTTTTCATATCATAATGGCCCCGACGGGCCTGTACATTCCTGGTGTTTCCTTAATAGTGATGATGCACTCGCATTCTCATTGACATTCGAGTAATATTATTGTATAGTTATACTATATAATAGCTGGGGTAATATGGCATCAAGATATACATTAAGAATTTATCACGGAAAAAATGAAATAGAAAGGTTTGAGCATCGCAAGCCTGACAAGCTGAAAGAAATACTTTCCCATGAAAGATTTACTCGCGACTATGAACCATTCGGTGAACCGGTGGTCCACCCAAACAGATTTGAAATATACGATTCTCAACGCACAAAGCTATTTGAGGGTCGTCTTTCGTATGTCATACCTTTTGTAAATACCTTGTAATATGGAAAACGAAGATAAGACATTTGCTGTGTTAAAGCACAACTATTGCGGGCATTGCCAGCATAATGCCGGAACAGAGTCACATACCTGCCCTTATGCGGAGGAAATTAACAGCGATTATTTGTCCGAGTGTAATTGCTGTGACGAGTGCTGCAGATCATGTGCAGACGACATTTAACCAGTTGACGCATTAAGTTACCTAACATATAATATAAGCAATACAAGGAGTTTATACATGGCAGACGCAAGTAAAGAAGCAGTTTTAGAGCAACTTACACGGGCTCGCATTTCGTTGTTGCTGCAACAACCATTCTGGGGTACATTGGCTACACGCCTGGTTCTGCGAGATGCAACAGACCAACCAGATCAATGGTGCCCGACTGCGGCAACTGATGGACGTAATTTTTATTACAATCGCAACTTCATTTCCAAATTGAACAAACAGGAAACAATTTTTCTTGTTGCACATGAAGTTGAACACTGTGTTTATGATCACATGGATCGTCGTGGTGGCCGTAAACCTAAATTGTGGAACGCGGCAGCAGACTATGTTATTAATTACGAATTGCATGAGCATAACATTGGTAAGCTACCAGACCCGAAAACGTCTGGCGTGCAGGCTTGTTTTGACGCCAAGTACAAAGGTATGTTTGCTGAAGAAGTATACGAATTGCTTCTTAAAGATCCTAATCAGAATTATCCAGAATTTGACATTCACATGGAACCAGGCGACGGCAAAGGTGACCCAATGTCCGAAGAGGATCGTCGTGTACTAAGTGACGAAATTCGCAATGCAGTGATGCAGGCAGCAAAATCTGCATCAGCTGGCAGTGTTCCTGCAGGTGTTAAACGCATGTTGAAGGACTTGACCGAACCACAAATGGATTGGCGTGAGATCCTTAATATGAAATTGCAGTCGATGGTTAAGGCCGACTTTACGTGGGACCGATGCTCGCGTAAAATGCAAGCAGGCGGTATTTATTTGCCTGCAACCAAGAATGATTTTAAGGTTAAGGCCGCAGTATCAATTGACTGTTCGGGCTCAATGAGTACAGAAATGTTGCGCGATTTGCTCAGTGAAACAAAAGGCATTATGCAACAGTTCAATGATTTCGAACTTGACTTGTGGTGTTTCGATACTCGTGTCTACGGTCATGAAAAATTCACACCAGAAAATTTGGATGATATCGATTCTTACGAAATCAAGGGCGGTGGCGGCACTGACTTTATGTGTAATTGGGCATTTATGAGAGAACATGATATCCAACCAGAACGCTTTGTTATGATGACTGACGGTTATCCCTGCGGTAGTTGGGGTGAGGACCAATACTGTGATACATTGTTCCTTATTCACGGTGATCCGGGCCAGCGATTGGTAGCACCATTTGGTATGACTGCCTGGTATACACCGGCGGCCAAAACAGGAAAATAATGTTTAGCGAACCCGTATTAGACAGTAGTGCGGGTTCGATATCTGTGTATTAAAGAAAAGAGAAAATAATGGATAAATTACCAAAACTTGGAAATTTAATTGACGAGCCCGTCGGCCGCGATGCAATTCATATTGCAATAGCGCCTGTCACTGCCGGTACTGCCTTAAATCCAGGTGATAGAATCGGATTTAGTGATCTAGCCCACACTGTAAAAATTAAGAAGAAAGACGCAATCGGTATTGTCGATCCATTTTTGACTCATGCGGTTAAAAAAGGAGACATGTTTTACATGTTCCTTTTCCCTAACACCATTACTAGTCTGCGGCACGAATGGGTACACCCAGCCTTCGAAAAGGAAGATGCATTAGCAGAAACAGAGAAAACCTTTATTGCATTGCAGGGAGATCCTGTCGCCGAAAAATGGATAACAGATTTTGCCGAAAAAGTTAACTGCACATACAGTGAAATGTTAGAGGCTGCTGAATCTTATTTGCTCACCGGAGACTATCTGTGCAAGGGCGGTGATCTCGAAGGCGAGTATGTGCCAGACGAGTTTTGGAATATGTACGAGAGAATTAAACGGACTACCGTAAAGGAAAATGACCGTAATTCATTCTTTACCTGCAGTTGCTAATATGTCTAAAATCGATATTGGTGATATTATAACTGCTTACCACGCCGGTTATCATCGTGTGCTTTCTGTAGGTGCTAAGGGTGTAGGAGCATCAAATCGATTGGTAACATACGAAAGAATATTGGATAAAAATGGCAAAAAAGCAGGAGGCAAACCTCAACACTGCGACAGTGGTTATTGTGTAAAACTAACACCTATGCTGGCCAATGATATAATTGCAAAAGAGATGTTGGTTGTGCATACCTTATCTGCCAATTTAAAGGAACTATTAGGTATTGTATGACTGATAGAGTATTAGAACAGCGCGGGAATGACCAGTATGTTGAGTACACTGACGATTTCGGCATCATCCGACAAGGATGGAAATATGGTACTGCAGAACAGAAATGTGCATGTGGTAAGCAGAACATAAATAATTGCAGGGAAATTAGAGTTACTACATTCAGCGAATCATATGAATGTGGATATGTATACAGATATGCAAACCGCAATGGACATGATGATAATTTAATAAAGTGAGGGCCTATGAATACTTTTATGTTACCGACTAACGAACAGTTTGTTGAAACAATAGCCAAAACAATGTGCAGGGAGCGGCTGTACCGTGATGCAGTTTTAGTTGCTGAAACAATCCTAAACCGACCATTGGGCGATCTGCCTGATGTCGATTCAAAGTTTGATAAAGAATTTGAATTTTTATGGAATTCCAGGGATGAAGAAAGCCAATGGAACAGAGAAAGTTACAGGGCCGATGCTCTTGTTGCTATCAATAAAATTAATCTCCTTCTTTTAACTATGCCATAACTGCACGAGGCATAAATACATTAAAGGCAATTTAATGTATGACACCTCCTTAATCTTTAGGATTAAAGATACACTACCGCTAACAAATCATAAAATACTCGAATTATTTTTTAAGTCGTGGGTAGATGACGCTTGTCACAACAATGTCAAATATGAAATATCAAGAGATATAAACGGCGAATGGGAACCCGGAAATCATATATTTAATGAGACTTTTCGAGTTACCTTCAAGCATCGCGGAGATGCTGTAGCCCTTAAATTAAAGGGAATTCCGCAATCATTTCAAAACTACATAGAATTCGTCAACTGAATACATAAGTTGACACATTGTCCTATGCCTTGTATAATAAGATATAGGATAAACATGAACCTTAAAATAACCAGAGCAATACTATGTCCGATGTCTTACTTTTAAATGCCGATGGAATGCCACTATCGCTTGTGCCACTTTCGGTGGTAACATGGCAAGTTGCCATGCGTCTTGTATTTACAGATAAGGTAAAAGTATTGAAAGAATATGACGATTGGGTTGTACGATCACAACATCTATCTATGCCTGTACCTTCCATTGTAATCATGTCTGAACAGGTTAAGTGGAGCAAGACATTAAAGTATAGCCGTACCAATGTATATTTACGAGATGACTTCACTTGCCAATTACAGACAACTAATAGATGTAAGGATCGTCAGGGCAAGACTAAGCTTATTGACTTAACATTGGACCATGTAGTTCCGCGTTCTTTAGGCGGAAAAACCACATGGACCAATGTTACAACATCATGTAAGTCTTGCAACAGCGACAAAGGTGCAGATGACACTATTGTGCCAAAGAAGATGCCGGTTAAGCCGACTTACTACCAGATTTTAGCCAAGCGTAAGACACTACCGATTCATATTCGTGATGAGGAATGGAAATATTACATTCAATGGCCAGAACATTTAGTCAAGGTTGTTAGCCATACACAGGGTGCTACACCAACTCCTCAATTAGAGGATCATAATAATGACGCAGATGCATAATACACTCTATATGGGTTAAACTGTATCAAATAAAGAATAGGGCTTCGGCCCTATTCTTCTGACTGTTAATTTCCTCCGTTTTGTCCAATTAAATGCCCAATTTGTTGAACAAAAGATAAATAAAGCTGTATAGAATCACTCTTACACCATTTTTAACAAACGGAGAATACAAATGGCAAAAGTAAATAAAAAAGTAGTAGCACCAGCAACAGCAGCACCAGCAACCGCAACAGTAGCACCAGAGGCATCTGCACCAACAACAACATTGGAACCGGTACAGTTAACAATTGCTGATCTTCAGCTATTGAGCCGTATCGTTGACCTTGCATCACGCCGAGGTGCTTTCCAGGCTGGCGAACTATCGCAAGTTGGTGATTCATTTAATAAACTTTCCGGCTTTTTAGCCTATGTTGAAAGCGTACAGACTAAAGATGCTGAAGTTGCAGATGCTACTACAGCAACAGAAGAGTCCGCACCAGCAGCAGCATAAACAAAAGGGCGCTGAGCCCTTTTGTTAATAAAGGAAAATAAAATGATAGAAAATCTTAAAAAACACGCTGGACAGTTGAAAAACACTGGTGTGAGAGTAGCGGTAGTATTTAGAAAGTTACCAACCGATGATAAGATATGCCTTGTTGTTGAAACTGAGCGTTTACCTGATAGCTACCACGATTACGTTATTCAGTGTTTGAATAGCAGAGAGTCGGCTGAGACAAATGACTTCTACGAAGTATTAAATAGGCGCACATTTCCTGATGGTACAAATTGTTTAACATCATTGCATCAACGCGGGTATCTTCGTAGAGAACCAGTAAGCAATATAAACATGATTCCGCTGCCGGGGCAGGTAGTTCCGCTGGAACTTATTAATGCCACAATCGATAAAAAGGTTGATGAGTATATGGCAAGGCAGAGAGAAGCATCCATTACACCAGATACTTCAATTGCAGATGTAATTTCCTCAATTAAACAAGACCCAACAATTGTTGCTAAAGGGTTAATTGTTCAGGCAGAATTACTTGAGGCAGACGCCGCAGCAAAGAGAGAAGAGGCATATGCTATGTCGCCAGAGCTCAAGCCAGGAAAAGGCCGTCCTTCGTTACCCGAAGATATCAAGGCACAGAAACTCGAAGAACAGAAAGCAAAACGCCGCGAGCGCGATCAGCGTAAGGCAGCAGAAACTAAGGTTGAAAAGAAAGTTGCAGCAATTGATGCAAAGGTCGATAAAAAGATTATGCGAGATGCAGCCCGTACGGCAGTATGATGTCATTAACATAGCTGACTTAAAACGGCTATGTTATAATAAATACTTGTAACTCAGGAGAAGCAGGTAATGACAAAAAAGACAACAAACTTTAGTTTCGATAGGGCAATTAGTAGGATTGCAAGACCATCTGTGTTTGATCGAATTGTTAAAGAGATAGATGCAAAAGAAATACCTGCAAGATATGTTGAACAGATATTAGTTCAATATTACGATGGTAATACCGTCGAATTAAGTGGGGAAGAAATTACGCATCCTATCCCGATGAATCGAAATGCATCCTGGGACAAGATGGAAGAATCTTATAAGAAAATGCGTGATGTCAAAGTTTTTATTAACACAGAAACTCTAGAAAAAGACATCAACACCATGGTAGAAAAATTACTAGGACCGCATTGCTAAATCAAATTGAGACTTTAGCCATTCGAAATCATTAATCAACCCGAGCAATTCGGGTTGATTCATATGTGCTTTACCATATGCCGCCCCGGCCTGCGCGCCATTAATTACAAACTCACCGAAATCGCGATCAAATCCCTTACTGCACCAAGCATCTAATCTTTTTTCAGACTCGGTGTTATCCTGATTAATAATAATCTTTGATGATAACTTAGCGCATTCCCTGAATCCACTTCGCCACGCTGAGAATGGATCTGTATTGAATTTTGTTATATTGCTAATTTCAGGCATTAGCTTAAAGTTTTCAGAAACGCTGGTTGTAAAATCAATAGATGACCCCACGTATCCCAACAGCATATGTGTATTGAATAGTTTTATGCCACCGTATCCATAAACTAAGTCGTTAATTGGATTTAATGACTGCCAGACATATACTGAATTTCTATCGTATGCAGGGGGCTTATAGTCGAAACTAAAATCCGACAATACATCGGCATCGGCATCCACTACATAAAATACATCAGTTGATACTTTTTTAGCAGCAGCCATATGAGCTGCAAATATCCCCTTTACTCCGTGTATATGCATTGCTCTGGGAAACCTAACCAATAATTTTTTGTAATTAGCTACCGCATCTTCCTCATCGAAACTTAGGAACACAATATCGGGTGGTATTTCTTTATAAATAACTTCCTGGATTATCTTAAGTTCGACTTCGCCAGCTATTATTTTATCATCACTGAAGTTTCCCGGATTCCGTAACACAAGTTCTTTATTGTATAATCTTAAGGTGTTACTGTTTCCCCATATATGAACATACTTCGAGTCCCACACCGGTGGTTTAAATGAGAAGTTGAATTTTGGAAAATAAATATCACTTTCACTTGTTATCACATAGAAAAATTCAGTAGGACACATCTTAGCCATTCTTACCAAATCATCGGCACTGATTGCATCTTCTTGTATTTTAATTTTGGAATTAACAAAGGTATGGTTGCTGATAGTATCAGCAACCATTTTGTTATTCTCGGTGTAGGTTAGGTAAACTTGTTGTGCCATTTAATTATTTATGTTGCATCACGTTGACACTTATTATAAACGATTTTATAATATAGATATATGAAAAAACTACTGGCTGCAATTTTAATATCTGGCACTGCTATTGTTGCTAATTCAGCAACCTGGGTGTTATCTGAGGTTAAGGACAGTAATATGCAGCCAGTCGGATATATCTATCATACTTCGGCAATAGGTACAAGAGCGGGCACCAAACCCGAAAAAGTAATCACCGGCCTAAGGTTTATTTGTTCTCTCAAGGGAGGCGCCCCGATTATCGGGTTATTTATAGATAATGGTATTCATATAGAAAATAGCATATCTATTGTCTCGTCAATCGATGATTCTCAAGATAAATCATTATCGTGGGTAGTTGATGGGAATCTTCTGTACAGGTATGTATACGATTCGCCCGTACTGATTAGTTCCATTAAGACAGGCAAGATTATTAAATTTCGATGGTATGCAAATGATGTAACAAAATTTACAACAGCATTTTCTATAGCCGGTTCTGATTTTACCGAATTTAATTCCAAATGTAAAGCACAGATATAAATAGCGACACACAGCCAGGAGTTCATGTGAAACACGGTTTAAAAAATTTATTTCTTGTTATATTCATATTCTTATTAGGTTTCCTAACAACCTTAGTATGGTTAACCAACGAAGCAACCGAAGACTTTACGGAATATAAAAGTTTTGGTATAAACAATTACAATATAGAATTTAAAAATAATACCATACAATTGCGGCTGGATTTGGGCAAACCAATGTCGTGCAAGGAAGCAATTAGTATTATAGGAATCACGCCCATTGATATAAGGGGTCAATTATATTCTCCCATTTGCATCCGTGTCAATGATAAAGAAATTCTTATTTCATATAGGAAAGTCACCGATGTATGAACGAATTCTTATATGTAGAATTCGTTTTTAACGGCTCCATTGAGTGCGACGAGCTTACGGAAAAATTGGAGAAACTCGGCGCAGATTTTAATTATATTAGCGATTCTTTTTCAGAAGAATGGCATCAGTCGGACAGCCATACAATAAGTGGGAAGATTAGGGCCGAGGCAGCGACAGTTATTAAATTGACTGATAAATTCTTAGCAGACAGGATGCGAATATCTTACATTTCAGCCACGCTTAAAGATAAGTACAGAAATAGATAAATAGTGGATGACAACCACTATTACTGAAATTTTCGCATTGCCTACAAGCCCGTATCAAGGAATGGGTGTTGTCGGTATTATTATCACAAGCGGCGTCTCAAGTTATTTTAGATTAAGTGGTACTAACCTTGACCACATCGATAGCATAACATGGTATCCAAAAAATCCCGGCAGTGTTGAATTTGTTACACGAGATTTGATATTGGTCAATCCTAACATGGGGACATTCATGATTAAGGTGACTAATAATTTCCTATATAACTATGATCGGGGAGGTCGAATAAGTATACGGTTAGACACCGGCGAGACTATTACCTTTCCGGTAATAACATATGGACCCGTCAGCTACCAAGCATTATGGCAAAGCCCGTACGAGGGACTTATTACCGGTTAACATATACACACAGATAATATATAATATCTTATTATCGGTAATTACCTAATGCAAAAATTTATCATATTCTGCGTATTAATACTCACAATCACTGGTGCAATATCGAAACCCGTGAAAAAGAAGAGAATAGAAATACCGGCGGCATTTATCACTCAGAGCTATTTAATTGCAAGTACCGACGGTACTATCCTGAAAGAACACGATAGTGATCTTGTAAGACCCATTGCATCAATATCAAAATTAATGGTAGGCTTACTTGCTTCGGAACAAGATCTAAATGAGAGATTAGCTATCCCGACAACGCGAACAGTACAAAGCCATATTCCTCGAAAGCAAGAAACATTAACACGCGAAGAACTCTTAACACTTGCATTAGTAAAATCAGATAATTTTGCTGCCCAAATCTTATGTGCAAATATAA